>Ga0268262_10003862_pt1 | contig 15850 bp, 13 predicted proteins | sample TergutNc150P3_FD_190354 | JGI IMG/M metagenome (GOLD analysis project Ga0268262, IMG submission 190354) | Nasutitermes corniger P3 segment gut microbial community from laboratory colony in Florida, USA - Nc150 P3 (SPAdes) (version 2) | ecosystem: Host-associated > Arthropoda: Insects >... | reverse complement strand
CTCCGCCGTCAGAACGAAAAGCCCAAGCCAGTCATACCGTGACTGTCCCTTGGGAAGAATATAGTCAGAAAGGCAGAGGTTCATCATATTTGAACTTTTTTTCACCTGGTTCCGCAAAAAACAAAACCGTGCCAATTCTTCCAATTTACCAGGATAGGAACCCTGTTTGCCATCGTGTTTATCATTGTATTTATATAGAATAACGTCTTCGTTTTCCGAAAGCGCCGGGAAAAATCCCAAAACAGCGCGAAAGGAAAGTTTTTCCTTGATTCTTTCCAACAAGGCCTTTGCATTGTAAACGAGTTCTTTTTTTGCCTGAACATACTGTTCCTGCCTGTTTCCGTCTTTTTCCCGCAGTTCCCAGGAACGGCAAAAGGCATCCCAGTCCAGGCGCTCAATTATTTTTTCCCTTGGATAGTGATCAAATTGCAGCAGCCTTTTGATTTTTGGAACCGGAATCTCCCTGGCGTTCCAGTCAACGGCCAGCCGGTTTGCCCTGGCTTCTTCCAGCGGCAGTATGCGGCGTTTTTCAGTTATCATTTCATGGCTTATGCGGGCTTCTTCGTACACCGCATTGAGCTTCTGCAAAAAATCACTTTTTTGAGCGGGCGAAAGAAGGGCCGCGAGTACCTGAGGTGTCCGGCCTGCATCCGGCAGATAAACCACCGGGCCCGAATACGCAGGAGCGATACGGAGCGCTGTGTGGGCGGCGCTGGCGGCAGCTCCGCCGATTAACAGCGGAATTGTGAAACCAGCTTCTTCCATTTCCCTGGCAACGAAAACCATTTCATCCAGCGAAGAACTGATAAGGCCGGAAAGGCCTATGCAGTCCGCGCCGCTGCTCCGCGCAGCTTCAAGTATCTTTTCTGAATCTACCATTACCCCCAGATCGATAACTTCATAGCCGTTACAGCCAAGGATTACAGAGACGATATTTTTGCCAATATCGTGGACATCGCCTCTGACTGTGGCAAGAACAACCTTCCCAGCCTGGGCAAAGCCCTGGCTCACCGGTGAACATGAATCGAGGGCGGCTAATGCCTTTTTCATAACCTGTGCACTGCGAATCATCTGATGGAGGAATACGCTTCCCTCGCCGTAGAGGCGGCCGGTTTCCTCAATTCCCCGCATCAGGGGACCTTCAACAATCTCAATATATGATTTGCCTAAGTCAAACAGCTCCAAAACATCTTCAGATATGTGTTTGTCTATTCCTTTAACAAGAGCGTATCTTATCCTGTCTTCTAGAGGCCAGTTCCGCCATCTATTCTCTTTTTTTGAATTTCCCTCTTTGTCATCAGCAGCTTCTTTACTGCCCACCAGAAGAAGGCGATCGGCGTAGTTGCCGCCTTTCCCGTTTCGGCATAAGACCGCGTCTTCCGCCGCGTCCCGCAGTTCTTTTCTGACATAGTCCCAGGGGACAAGATCTGCAGGGTTCAGGATCGCCATTGAAAGGCCTGCTTTAATTGCGTGGTATAAAAAAACCGTATGAAGGGCGTTTCGAATTTCTCCGTTTCCGCGAAAGCTAAAGGAAAGGTTTGAAACACCCGCGGAAACGTGAACACCCGGACAGTGATCTATAATCCAGGAACAGGCGCGGATAAAATCCAGGGCATAACTGTCATGCTCGGCAATGCCGGTAGCAATGGTTAGCACATTGGGATCTAAAACAATGTCTTCGGGAGGGAAACCTGTTTCGGTAAGCAATTTGTAAGAACGCTCGGCAATTTGGATTTTCCGCTCATAGTCTATCGCCTGGCCTGCCTCGTCAATGAGCATAACCACCACTGCCGCGCCGTAACGACGAATCAGCGCCGCACGGTGCAGAAATTCAGCCGTCCCGTCTTTTAAGCTTATGGAGTTGACCAGCGGCTTACCCTGGATACATTTCAGGGCCGCTTCAAGGATCTCCCAGCGGGAACTGTCGGGCATCACCGGAAAGCGGGCAATCTCAGAATTTAAAAGGGCGTTGTTTAAAAATTGAACCATCGCCTCTTTCCCGTCCAAAAGGGCGTTGTCCATACATACATCGATAATCCTGGCCCCGGCGGAAAGCATCTGTCCGGCCACGCTGACCGCTTCGTCCCATTCACTGTTCTGAACCAGCCTTAGGAACTTGCGGCTGCCAGCCACATTGGTTCTCTCGCCAATATTGATAAACTCCACACTTCCCCGCTCTGGCAGGGGAAGAACCTCCAGGCCGGAAAGACAGCTGATTTTTCGCTTCTTGGGCAGTTCTCGTGGGGGATAGTTTTTTGCCAGTTCCGCAATTGCCGCGATGTGGGCGGGCGTGGTGCCGCAGCACCCCCCCGCGATGTTGACCAGGCGCTGCTGGAAAAAGTTTTTCATAACGCCGGCCATTTCTTCCGGGCTCTCGCTGTAAGCGCCTGAACTGTCAGGAAGCCCCGCGTTAGGATAGCAAATCACAGGAAAGTGCGTAAAAGAGGAAAGCCTGACCAGGTGAGGGTGGATTTTCTCCGACCCAAATGAACAGTTCAGTCCAAGCGCCAAAGGTTCCGCATGTGAAACCGAAACCACAAAAGCCTCCAGGCTCTGACCCGACAAAAGCCGGCCCGCTGTTTCGGAAACAGACGCCGAAATTATCAGGGGAATGCGGAGTTTACGCTCCTCCCTAAGCCGGATAACCGCAGCAATACCGGCCTTAGCGTTGAGGGTATCAAAAATCGTTTCCAGAAGAAGGATGTCAACTCCGCCGTCCAAAAGCCCGCGGGCATTTTCGTAGTAAGCCGCCTCAATTTGATCCCAGCTTATGCTGCGCTTGCCAAGGTCGTTTAAGCCCGAGGCCATACTGGCGCTCTTTGTCATTGGTCCCATGCTTCCGGCGGCGAAACGCTTTTTCCCCTGCGCAGAAAATTTATCAGCCGCCTGTCTTGCCAGGTTTCCCGCCGCACGGCTTATTTCGTAAGCTTTCTCAGCCATACCGTAATCCGAAAGTGAAACAGCATTTGCATTAAAACTACAGGTAGTGATTATATCCGCCCCCGCTTCAAGGTACGCTTCGTGGACAGAGGTAATTAATTCCGGATTGCTCAGGCACAGCGGATCGGACAGTTTGTGTCCTTTGAGCATGGAACCCATCGCGCCGTCAAGAATAATGATCCGCTCGCGGATTAGTGCGTTAAGTTCTGCATAGCTATTGGCTGACATATTACTATTAAAGCAGAAAAAGGGATTTTTTACCAGAACGGAAAACCCCAATTTATCATACTGAACGCAAAAGAAACTCCATCGCATACAGCCGGTATGGGGGTTTGCCTCTCAGACCGCTGGTGGCTTGGACCTACTCCCATTCCGCGCTCGCAAGTTATTATTGAACATAAAACTCCCCGGCGTTATTCAAAAATGCAACGTTTTTATACCTGGGCATTAGATTTACTGTCGCGCGCCAAGGCGGTCTGAGAGGCAAACCCCCACACCGGCGGGTGTAGCAGCTATCAATGCGTTCAGTATGGCATATTGAAGTCTTCGGAAGTAGAAATTCTGCATCTCACCGAGCAAAATGGGTTTGCCTGCTTTAGCAGGGTGTTATGCAGAATTCATCAGCAGTTTCTGCTTTCTTTACTGCAAACGGCGGCTGCAACGTATATCACACAGGTTGGGGGCGGGGATAACCGCAGGTAGCCTTTTGGAGTGAAAGAAAGATGGTCATGACCATTAGGGCGGGATTAGGTTGTCATGCGTATAAAGCAACCACTCCAACAGCTGCCTGCGGGGATACCCGCCCACATACCTGTGTGTTATAGATAGTGCCGTTTGCGGTGATGGAACGTTAAATTAGGATTTTTATCTATCGCCTTGACTAAATACGCTTATAACCATAGTTTGGTATATGGAAGTCTCCCTGGAACTTGTACCGCGCGATATTTCTTCGTTACAGGAAGACGCCGCGCTAAGCCTGCCCTACAAGGCCATTACCTGCATAAATATTCCCGATCTGCCTAGCTTTTCCATTCGTTCCTGGGAAGGCTGCGCTGCGGTAAAAACTTTTTTACCGCCAGACACGCCGCTAATTCCCCATCTGCGGGCCAGGGATTTTTCTTTGGACAACCCTTTCCCGCTGGCGGGTTTTTTCAGGGAGAACGAAATAAGCCGCACGCTGGTTATTGCCGGAGACCCAGTACCTGGCAAGCCGGATAAAGCAGGGGATAATCACACTATTGGGCTAATAAAAAAAATAAAGGCGGAGATGCCGGAGCTGGAAATTTACGCCGGCTTTGATCCATACAGAACCAATATAAGATATGAACTTGATTACCTTGCGGCCAAGGAAAAGGCAGGGGCCGCAGGCTTTATGAGCCAGCCTTTTTTTGATCTCAGGCTTTTGGAGCTTTACGCTGAGTATCTGGAGGGGAAAAATGTTTTTTGGGGAATATCGCCGGTGTTGTCCGAAAGCAGCAAGCAGTATTGGGAATCCAGAAATCGCGCTCTTTTTCCACGCTCCTTCATGCCGGATCTCCACTGGAATATAAACTTCACCAGGCAGGCAATGGATTATTGCAAGCAAAACAATTTCAACCTGTACCTTATGCCTATGAAAACTGAAATAAAAACCTATTTGTCAGGCATTTGGCCGCAGCGCTCATTATCAGAAAAAACTTAAGAAAATCTAAAGTTTTTTCTCATTTCAGAAAAAACTTGCAATAGTGAAAAAATTGTGATAAACTATACTCATGGTACTGCGAAATACATATTTGGCAAGGCTGGCGGCCTGGCGGGAGAAGCAGGTCATAAAGGTAATAAGCGGAGTAAGGCGCTGCGGAAAATCCACGCTTCTTTTGCAATACATAAATCAGCTTAAGGCTTCCGGTATTTCCGATGAACAGATAATTTCGATAAATCTGGAAGATCCGGAATTTGATTCCCTGCACAACCACCAGGCCCTTTACGCATACATACAAAAGCGCCTGTGTAAAAATAAATTTACCTACGTTTTCATTGATGAAGTACAACAATGCGTCAATTTTGAAAAGGCCGTGGATGGGCTGTTCATTAAAAAACGTGTCGACTTATACATTACCGGCTCCAATGCCCATATTCTTTCCGGGGAACTGGCTACTTTGCTTTCCGGCAGATATATAGAAATTAATATGCTTCCCCTGTCTTTTTCGGAATATCTGACTTTTGCCGGGATCAATTCCAAAAAGAAGGCCGCGGATCACAGGATGGCTCTTAACAATTATCTCCGTTTTGGATCTTTCCCGTTTACAGCCAGCCTGGGCACCGATGCTGTAATGATAAAAACTTATATTGATGGAATATTCAATACTATCCTAATCAAGGATATTGCAAAGCGCATAGGCGTTGATGATATTTCGCTTCTTGAAAATATCATAAAATTTTTAAGCCACTCGGTGGGAAGTCCCATCTCTATAAAAAAAATCAGCGATACCATCAATTCAACAGGCAGAAAAATTTCGGTCAACACTGTTGATGTGTATATGCATGCCCTGACCGAGAGTTTTATTTTTTATCATGCTGACCGTTATGACATCAAGGGGAAACACCATCTTAAAACCCTGGGCAAATATTACATTGTTGACACAGGAATAAGGAATATGCTGCTGGAATCGTCATCTCCGGATTTGGGACATCAGCTTGAAAATATAGTGTACCTGGAACTGCTTCGCCGTGGAGGCAGAGTCAGCATAGGAAAACTTGCCGAAAAGGAAATTGACTTTGTGGTGACAGACACCGGTTTGGCCTACTATCAAGTGGCTGCCTCTGTTCTTGATCCGGATACTCTTGCCCGTGAACTGGAGGGGCTAAGAAAAATCAAAGACAATTATCCCAAATATTTACTTACACTGGACGATATCCCCTCAAGCGCAAACCATGACGGTATTATTCAGATGAATTTGACAGACTGGCTTTTGAAGCAAAAAATGTGACTATCCCCTATTCTTCCCTTAGCAGCCCTTCCGACAACAGCGCCGCCAGGATACGGCGTTTTTCCGCACCGGAGTTCCGCGTGAAGGCGGCTATCCGATCCCGAATATCACGGCGGCGGGAATTAATTCCGTAAGGACAGGTGCAGACTGCCGACAGGAAGTTTTGCTCTTCTGCGCAGGCGATGATCTGCCGCTCTTCCAGATAGCCAAGGGGACGGATAATTGCCAGCGGATATTTGCGGTAGGCAAGGTACATGGGCATAGCCGAAAACGTCCCCTCACCTGTTAGATTCATAAAAAAAGTTTCGATGATGTCGTCCAGATGATGGCCCAGGGCGATTTTGTTAAACCCGTTTTCCAGCGCATACTTGATAAGCTCAGTCCGCCGTTGGGTTGAGCACCAATAGCAGTTCATTTTACGACCCGCCTTTAATCTGCCGATAATCGGCACCGAAAGGTCCTGGAAAGGGATGCCCCAGTCCTCAAAACGGGCGGCCAGAACGTATCTTTTGCAATTGTCGCAAAAATCCCCGGAGATATGGAGGGCCTGAAGTGTGTAGCTGTATTTGAGCGCCTTTTTTAGATTGGCCAGAGTCCAGGCCATCACCGTGGAATCCTTACCACCGGAAGCCGCGACAAGAATGCGGTCGCCCTCTTCTATTAGCCTTTGCTCAAGAACGGCTTTGGCGGCGAGCTTTTGGACAATGATGCTTGCCCCCGCCCTGCGGAGGAACCTGTTGCTCATGATGGGCCGCCTGCTTCGCTTATGCTGTCAGAGACCTTTCCGCAAATATCCCGAATTACCAGGCTTGCCAAAACCATTCCCGCCGCGGCTGTTACCTGCACAGCACTGCCCAAAGGCGCCCTCTTTCCGCTTATCCCGCTTTTTCCCGCGCTTCCCTCATCCCTGTCAAAACACACTTTTTCTCCCCGTCCCGGCTTTTCAGTGCTGTAAACCACGGTAAAATGACCGGAGAACCCGCGCTTTCTCAGTCCCAGCCGTACAAACCGCGCCAGGGGACAGACTGAGGTTTCCCAAATATCGGCGGTTTTGATTTGGGTCGGATCTAGTTTCCAGGCCATCCCCATCGAAGAAAAAAGCCGTTTTCCCGAAGCCATTGCCGTCTCGATAAGGTCGAGCTTGCTATTAAGGGTATCAATGGCATCAATTACATAATCAGCTTCGGAAATGCCAAAAAGCCCTGCGTTCTCCTTTAAAAAAAATTGAGGAAATGAAACAAGCTCGCAGGCTGGATTTATTTCATTTAGGCGCTCTTTAAGCGCCTCGGTTTTCTTTCGGCCCGTGTTTTCGCCTAGGGCCTGTACCTGACGGTTAAAGTCAGAAACGCTGACAATGTCAGAATCTACCAGCGTTATGCTGCCCACGCCGGAGCGAACCAGCGCTTCCGCGCACCAGCTTCCCACACCGCCTATGCCGAAAACAATTACCCGGCTTTTCTCTACAGCCTCCGCAGTTCCGGCGCCGATAAGAAGGGACAATCTTTGAAAAAGGGGATTAGCCATACAATAAGGGCAATTTTACCCGCATAAACGACTTATGACCAGATAAATCCGGATAAATAATTCTTGACTTTTCAGAATTTCGGTTATACATTGGTATTATGAATTTGAAAACTGTTTTAAGTAAAGAAACTATAGTCCTTCATTTAAAGGGAACCACAAAAGAAGAAATTATCAACGAATTGCTTGATATTCTTGTAGCAGCAAAAAAAATCAGTGATCGTTCAGCAGCCCTGGTCGCAATTATGGATCGAGAACAGAAAATGTCTACAGGGATGAAACACGGCATCGCCATACCCCACGGAAAGAGCCCCACGATTAATGACTTGGTGGCCTGTATCGGAGTCTCGGACGCAGCGGTTGAATTCGACGCCCTGGATCATGAACCGTGCAGGATCTTCATCATGACTCTTTCACCGGTAGAAAAAACAGGACCGCACCTGCAGTTTCTTGCAGAGATAAGCCTTCTTTTTAAAAGCGCAGAAAAGCGTCAAGAGATCCTCAACGCCTCCTCATCAGAAGAAGTGCTGAAAATACTGTCAGAGTAAAAGCAGAAAAATCTTTGTTTTTCACTGAGTATTTCTCAATTAACCAATGGCTTTCTTCAGCTCGGCGGCCTTGTCAGTTTGCTCCCACGGGAACTCGTTGCGGCCAAAGTGGCCATAACTTGCTGTTTTTTGGTAAAGGGGGCGCTGAAGCCCCAGGGTTTTGATGATTCCGGCCGGGCTTAGATCGAAGACCTTTTTTATCCCTTCGGTTATGCGCTGTTCGTCTTCTTTTGCTGTTCCAAAAGTGTCAACCATTATCGAAACCGGGAAGGGTACACCTATCGCGTAGGCCAACTGTATTTCGCATCTTTCCGCAAGACCGGCGGCGACCACATTTTTTGCGACATAGCGGGCGGCATAAGCTGCGGAACGATCAACTTTGGTTGGATCCTTGCCGGAAAAAGCCCCACCACCGTGGCGGCCCATCCCGCCGTAAGTGTCAACAATGATCTTGCGGCCTGTAAGACCCGTGTCGCCGAAGGGCCCGCCTACCACAAAACGCCCTGTCGGATTGATGTAGTATTTGGTGTCTTTATCCAAAAGACCGGTCGGTTCAAGAACAGGTCTTACTATCTTTTCTATAATGGTACTCTCTATCTCTTTGTGACTAACATCAGGATCATGCTGATGGGAAATTACCACCGCATCAATGCGGACGGGTTTGTACTCTTCATATTCTATCGTTACCTGGCTTTTGGAGTCGGGCCTCAGCCATTTAATGGTTTTATCTTTGCGGAGTTTTGTAGCGTAGATAAGAAGTTTGTGGGCCAGAGTAATGGGCAAAGGCATAAGCTCTTCGGTTTCGTTGCAGGCAAAACCAAACATCATGCCCTGATCCCCCGCTCCCTGCTGGCCCTGATAAATCTCAAGCCCTGTACCAGAGACCCCCTGACTGATGTCCGGGGACTGGCTGTGGATCATGTCCAGCACCGCCATTGAATTGTAGTCCAGTCCGTAATCGGGATTCGTATAGCCGATTTCCTTAGCCACGCTGCGGACTATTTCCTGAAAGTCAACAAATGTGGCTGTTGTAATTTCCCCGCCCACAAGCACGAGTGAAGTTGACGCGTATGTTTCGCAAGCAACCCTACTGCGAGGATCATCCTTAAGGCAGGCGTCAAGTATCGCATCTGACACCTGATCGCAAAGCTTGTCCGGATGGCCCTCGCCTACAGACTCAGAAGTGAAAAAATAGCGGCGCTGTTTCATGCAGCAATGTTACAGAGAATTTGCTAAATCTACAAGCCCCTTTTCAGTAGCGCTGTCGCCTTTCCTGTTGTAGACATAGGAAATGTCACTTATGCAGTTCTTTATGGCTTTCTTTGCCCCCGAGTTCGCCAGATTCTTTTTCAAATCGGGAATTGTAAGTCTCATCCCCGGTTCAATCAGATCCGGATTAACAATGCCGGCGTTGCTTGAAGCCAGCATGATTACCGGGAAATAAAAGCCGTTGTTTGGGCCCGCTTTGCCGACATCGGTAAGATTGCCGTAGTATTTCCGGGTAATTTGGGAAAGAGTGTCTCCCCGCTCCACCGTATAATATTGGGCGCCGGATAAATCCAGTTTACCAAAGTAGGCGGAGTAAATATCCTCCAGGGCCTGATTGACTTTTTCCGGAGTAACATCTCCCTCAATAGTCACCCCGCTTGCCGTAGGGCCAGACTTGCATGAAAGGCCGATAAGGGCCACCGCGATAAACAGAAAAAGCAAAACTTTTTTCATGTTCTCTCCTTAAAATTGGTTTTTTGATATTCCAAAATATTACATCTTGAGAAAATCTATATAAAATATTGTGAACTGTGATTTATGCTTCAAGTACTGGAGCGGAGATTAATATGTGATTTATACCTTTATTCCAAACTTAATCCCATTACATTATCTACAGGCATGGAAAAAATGATCCCCTGAGCTTTGCTGTTAAGGCCGTGAGCTTCGCAAATAGCTTTCATAAGGGCAACTTTCTTTTCACGGCTTGTCAGAATAAGGATCAGCTCCTTTTCATCCTGGACAGGTATGCCAAAAAATTTTACCGCCCCTTCGTGGGCCTGACCGCGGGCGCTTATCACCGTGCCGCCAGACGCCCCGGCCCCACGGGCTGTGTTCATCAATTCATTGCTATATCCGTGGTTTACCGCAGCCACTATCAGATCATGCGTAATTGCATTGCTTTCCATTTTTCCCCCCTTATTTTCCTGGCCGGAATTTTCCATGGCCTTTTGCCTTAGCCCCGCCGCCAGCTCTTCGGCGATTTTTTCGTTTTTATGAATACTTTGCTTAAAGATCAATAAAACAGGATCATTAATTGCCGAAAGAGGAACGGTAAAAGCAATACCGGCGCCAGGGCCGCCGCGTTTGAGTTTTTTTCGCACCTCTTTCATCAGCACCTGAACCAGTACCTGCTGTTCAAGGCACAACATAACCGCCTTGTCTCCGGCGCCGATACCCAGAAGATCCAGGATCTCGGAACTTGCTGTTCCCCTGCCTTTGCTAATAAAGTATAATCGTACTTTTTCTTCTACAAACACATCTGAAACAACATTGGCCCGGCTCCAGTCAACAATAAAAAATATCAGCCTTAGTTCCGGTATACTTGGCTTCGCGATGCCTGCGTCTTCGTCTTCCTGGGCATCTGGTTTATTAGCCGGCAGTTTGGAAAAGAAGTCTGAAAGGGCGGATTTTTTTTTCATCTACAGGTCTTCCATTAAAAGTTTTCCTCGGACGATTGGTCCGCAAATAAAGTAATGCCTCCCCAGTTGATCTTTCTGTCAAGCGCGGCAATACCGAAAGCGGCTGTCTGCTTCTGGGCCAGCGTTACGGCTTGCCTGTTTCTGTACTGGTAGATAAGGCCCATCATCTGAATAATGATTAAAGGAGTCATGGCAACCATAGCCACAATACCGAAAGCGTCTATTAATATATCCCCCTTCGCGCCTTCGCAGGTTCCCATCGCAAAGGGCAGAAGGAATGTGGAACTCATGGGGCCGGAGCATACGCCTCCGGAGTCAAAGGCAATGCCGGTAAAAATCCGCGGTACAAAAAAAGTCAGAGCCAGCGCAAAGACATAGCCGGGAATCAAAATATACATAATAGGGATATGCAAAAGAATGCGGGTCATTGTAAGCATCAAGGCAGAAGCCATACCGATAGCAAGTCCCCTGTTCATCATTTTTTGGGTAATTGCGCCGGATGAAATCTCTTCAACCTGCTTGTTGAGTACATGTACCGCTGGCTCAGCTGCCACAATAAAATAACCGATCAAAGCCCCAAGGGGAATTAAAACCCATTTATATGGCGATGAAACCAACTGCGATCCCAAAAGCTGGCCTACCGGAAAGAAGCCCACATTTACACCGGTCAAAAAAAGCACGAGGCCGATAAAGGTGTATGTAAAACCGATAGCAATACGTCCTAATTGGTGTTTATGGTAACGCTTTGTGATAAGCTGAAACACAACAAAGCAAAGCACAACAGAGCCCAAAGCAGCCCCGACATCCATTGTGTAGCGCGGCAGTTCAAACAGAAAAAACTTGGCAACGTCTCTGGAAGTAGCCGCGTTCCTGGACACATAAGTATTTACTTCGGTTGAGCCAGGTTTGTAAAAAATGCCAAGAAGAAGCATGGCTATAATAGGGCCCACACTGCAGAGGGCCACAAGGCCGAAGCTGTCGTCCTGGGAATATTTATCGCTGCGGATAGAAGCTATGCCCGCGCCCAACGCCAGAATAAAAGGCACTGTAACAGGGCCTGTGGTTACTCCCCCTGAGTCAAAGCCGACGGGAATAAAAGTATCCGGAGCAAAAAACGCAAGGGCAAAGGCGATGATGTAAAGAACGACCAACAAAAGTGAAAGCCGGATTTTCATCATGGGTCTGAGCATTCCTATAACCAGAAATATTGCAACCCCTATTGATACGGTAATTATCAAAACGTAGGCCGGAATGGAAGGCGTCTGGGTTCCCAATACCTGCAAATCCGGTTCCGCAATTGAAATAATAAATCCAATTACCAGGGTAACAGGAATAATCAGAAGCAGTTTTGAGCGTTTTGTAAGCTCAACCCCGACGCCTTCTCCCATGGGCATCATAGCCATATCCGCCCCAAGGGTAAAAAAGCCCATTCCTATTATCAGAAGCGCCGCACCTGCCAGAAACATCAGAACAGTTCCCGCCGGCAGAGGAGTTAGAATTACACTTACAATCAACACAATGGCGGTAATTGGGAGAACAGAAGTAAACGCTTCCATTATTTTTTCTTTAAGTATTTTGTTCATTGGGCCGCCAAAAGTTGATTATTTATTTTTCGATTATAAAACATTTCTGTAATTTAACAATAGCCAGGGTAACAACAGTAGCTATTATTTTTATATTTAAATGCTATAATATAATGAATTTGGGGGTAATTTATGGCTGAAAATAAATCCGGAGTCGAAGGCCGCTTGATAGGAACAGTAATTCCCATCGGCGCTCTGCGAACCGAAAAGAGCATTGGCGTCGGAGAATTCTCCGATTTGGCGGAATTCGGGGCGCTTTGCGCAAAAATGGGTATCTCCCTGATTCAATTGCTCCCCGTCAACGATACGGGCTTTCAAAGTTCTCCTTACAGCGCCCTAACTGCCTTTGGCCTGCATCCCCTGTACATCCGCATCGGAGATCTGCCGGAATCAGACGGCTACGAGTCTAACATCCAGGCAATTAAAGAAAAACACAATAACGCTGTCCGCTTTTCACACGAAGCCATACTCAGGGACAAAATGGATCTTTTGAAAACCATTTATAAAGGCAGCAAGGAAAAAATCGCCGCCTCATCCACCCTAAAAACCTGGATAGAAGCGAATACCTGGGTAAAGCCCTATGCCGTGTATCGCAGGCTAAAGGAAGCCAACGCCGAAAAAAGCTGGATAGAGTGGAACACCCCCGATACTGATCCACACAAAATAGCCGCTTTATGGAACGATTCTTCCCTGAAAAGCGAGCACCTGTTTTGGGCATGGCTCCAACTGGCCCTGGACACCCAGTTTTCCGCCGCCGTTGCGAGCCTTGCGGGCCTTGGCATAAAATTAATGGGGGACCTTCCCATTTTGATGAATGAAGATTCCTGCGATGTCTGGGCTCATCAGACTATCTTCAACCTTGATCTCTCCGCCGGAGCGCCTCCCGATATGTACAGCCCGGACGGCCAGAACTGGGGTTTTCCCATTTACAATTGGCAGGCGCAATCAAAAGACGGCTATACCTGGTGGAAAGAGCGTCTTAAAGCGGCTGAAAAGTATTACCAGGCCTACAGGATTGATCATGTGCTTGGATTTTTCAGAATTTGGGCTTCAAAGCGTACAAACAATACCTCTCTTTTGGGCAGGTTCATTCCTTATACTCCAGTAACAGTAAAGGATTTTGAAGCGCTCAATTTTGACAAAGGCCGAATTCGTTGGCTATGCGAACCGCACATCCAGACAGGCGAAATATGGGACTCTATAAGGATGTACTGGGACGGCGGCGAAGGCGGGTTAAAAGCCGCTGTAGACAGGGTTTTTGAATTTGCCCTTAACAGAATAGGCGAAGAAGAGCTTTGGCTTTTTAATAAAAGTATACGCGGCGAAAAAGATATAGCCGCCCTTGATATCCACAGCGGGGCAAGAGCATTTCTGCTAAAAGCCTGGGGGAACCGCGTCTTTTTTGAGCATAATCCCGGCGAATTTTTCCCGTTGTGGTATTACACCAGAACCCGGCCATACGCTTCGCTTTCTGAGGAAGAAAAGAAAAACCTTGAAGCCCTTTTGGAAAAGCACCGCCTGGATTCGGAGAAGATATGGGAAGACGAAGGCAAAAAGCTCCTTTCGGTTTTGACTTCATCTTCTTCTATGCTGCCCTGCGCAGAAGACCTGGGCGCCGTTCCCCCCTGTGTGCCAAAGGTACTGGCAAAGCTCAATATCCTTGGCCTTAGGGTAGTTCGCTGGCACCGTGAATGGGACAAAGAAGGCCAGCCGTATATTCCATTCGAGGACTACCCGGAGCTTTCGGTGTGTACGCCGGCTGTCCACGACAGTTCCTGCTTAAGGGAATGGTGGGACAGAGAAGCTAACCAACAGCAATTCGCAGGCTTAATCGGCGTCCCCTCTTTGCCAAAGGTTTATAACCCAGGCACAGCCCGCATTATACTCAGCAAAATCGCGTCTGCGGCTTCCAGGTTCAGGATCTTTCAAATACAGGATCTACTGCACCTTTCCAATCGCTGGTACGCCGCCGATGCCGCTGCCGAGCGGATAAACGTACCTGGCACCGACAACGCCTTCAACTGGACTTACCGCCTGCCTGCGCCCATAAGCGAGCTGGCCAAAGACGAAGACCTTATCAGGGTTGTGTCTGAACTTGCTGCAGTAAAGCCCGCGGTAAAGAAAAAGGCAAAGGCGTAAAAGCAGGAGTTTTAGATATGGATTTGGATTACACTTATTGGAAAGCAAAAGACGGATGGTTTGTCGGACATCTCAATATTTGGCCTGATCATCTGACGCAAGGAAAGGATATACCTGAACTTGAGGAAATGCTCATTGACCTATACGAGTTTTATAAAGAAGAAAAATCAGAAATAATTGAAAAAAAAACCGGCCGTCTCAGGGTTTCCGCTTAGTATGAAAAGAGGAGCGCTGTTAAAAATTCTTAAGGCGCAAGGCTGTATTTTTGTAAAACATGGAAACAGGCATGATCAATACATGCAGCCCAAAACCGGGAAAAAAGATCAGGTTCCACGGCACCCAACACTATCTGACGACACAGCAAAAAGTATAATAAAGAACTTATCCTGATGGTTATAAGTATAAACCTTCTCAGCCTGGGGGCCAGGCCAAAAAACGCCCGCCCAAGATATGGCAGTGCAGGTGATCGACAGTCTGCCCGCCGTGGGACTTGCAGTTAATTACAAAGCGGGCGCCGTTTTCAGCGCAGCCATTGCTTTTTGCAAGTTCCTGGGCTTTAAAAAGAAAGCGCCCCATAAGGGCAGTGTCGGCGGCTTCCAGTTCCATAATGCTCTTAATGTGCTTTTTGGGAATTAAGAGAAAATGCACAGGCGCCTGGGGGTTCAGGTCTTTAAAGGCCAGAAACTCATCGTCTTCGTATACTTTTTGGGATGGAATTTCCCCGCTTACGATTTTACAAAAAATACAGTCGCTCATGGGTTTATTGTATCACAAACTGATGCTTTTTCCAGGGCGTTTTCCACTGCCTGCAGAAAACCCTGGCTGGAATAAGTAGCACCCGAAATGGCGTCAATATCCGTTTCTCCCGTTTCAAGCACCTGTTCCAGAAGCTCTTCCATTGCCGCCAAACCAGGGAAGTTTGACTCCTGATGGCTGATAATGGCGATATCTTCGATACCGGCAGCGGATATTTGTACGCGGACATGAATTAGGCCTCTGTGCCCGCTGCCGGTTCCTTCGTATGTGCCGGGCGCGTAACCAGCTTCCCTGACAGCAGGCAACGCCAGGCAGGCAAGGATTAACACGGAAAGGCCGCAAAGAAGCAGGGGAATGAAAAAAAGGGGCTTAGTTTCAATCATAAACACCTCCATCCATATACTGCCCCAGAATGAAATGTGCTTTGGTTTAATGCAATTTTATGACAACTGTAATTAAGAAAACGCTAAATCATCAATCTTTCCACATGGTGATAGGCGGCGGAGCGCGTCTGTTTTACCGAGTCGTCTTTCAGATAGTCGTCGAACATCATCATCCTGTCTATGATTGCGCCGGGGGCGTTTTCACTTCCGGGAATTATTTCAACAATCCGGTTCGCGATTGAGTTGATGAACTCGTGATCGTGGGAGTTAAAAAGGATCACGCCGGGAAACGCTTCCAGCCCCTGGTTAAGGGCGGTGATGGGT
>Ga0268262_10003861_pt1 | contig 15851 bp, 7 predicted proteins | sample TergutNc150P3_FD_190354 | JGI IMG/M metagenome (GOLD analysis project Ga0268262, IMG submission 190354) | Nasutitermes corniger P3 segment gut microbial community from laboratory colony in Florida, USA - Nc150 P3 (SPAdes) (version 2) | ecosystem: Host-associated > Arthropoda: Insects > Digestive... | reverse complement strand
GAACAGGGAACAGGGAATAGGGAACAGGGAACAGGGAACAGGGAACAGGGAACAGGGAACAGGGAACAGGGAACAGGGAACAGGGAACAGGGAACAGGGAACAGGGAACAGGCATTATACACATCTTCTAACAAATCATGTCAATTATCCAATAGCATATATCTCCTCTCTTTTTATAATTTTCTTCTCATTCATACTTTTATATTCTCATTATTTTGGAAAAACGCTGGGTTTGTGCGCATGCGCAGATACCGGCTTTTTTATTAATCTCAACAAAAGGAGTTTCAAATGAAAAGCACAAGAAAAGTGTTAGCAATTATCGCGCTTCTTGCGATAATCGGATTCGCGGCCATATCAATGATTGGCTGTCCTGTACCGGACGAAGGCGGCAAAGAAGGGAAAACCCTTAACAGTATCAGAATAACTACAAACCCGTCAAAAACCATATACATCATCGGCGATGAATTGGATATAACCGGCATGGTTGTAACGGCAACCTACAGCGACGGCACAACGGAAGTAATCGCCAACAGCAAATTGGATATCAGCGGCTTTAATTCAGAAACTGAGGGGGAAAAAACTATTACCGTCAGTTATCAGGGGAAGACGGCTGAATTTAAAGTAAATGTTTATCAGGAGGACAACCTTCCTGATCTTGAAAGTATTGAGATAACCACCCTTCCGACAAAGCTCAAGTACAATCTGGGTGAAGACCTTGATTTGGATGGCATGGTTGTAACGGCAACCTACAGCGACGGCGCTGAGGAGAATGTTGATGTTAACGACTGTGAAGTCACCGGCTACGATAAAACCACGGCGGGACGTCAAACCATCACCGTAACCTATAAAGAAAAGACCGCCGAATTCAGCGTTAATGTTATTGATCCGAATCTTCCAACCGTTACAATTACGGCATCGCTGGAGGCGGGTACTTACAACGTAGCGATAAGCGTTGAATTAACCACAGAGCCTGCTGACGCGGTAATCTACTATACTACCGACGGCTCAGAACCTACAGAAGAAAGCAATGTGTATACAACCGCGATCAGTATCAGCGAAACAACGACCATAAAAGCTTTTGCGGTTAAAGAAGGCAATAATGACAGCAACGTACTTATTGCAGAATATATTTTAATTTTCACCTTTAACTCCGCGCCCGAGCTTAACCTTGAGCCGGATGACGGAAAAATCATCTACACATGGACAGCCTCGGACCCGGCGGCTGACTCTTACGACGTGTATTACAAAGAGGGAAGCAACTTGACTGCGGCTGATGTCAAAGCCAGTGGTACGAAAATCGCCAATGCAACCAGCGGCGGAGAAATTACCGGCCTTACCAACGACAAGACATACAGCGTTATTGTAACGGCGAATAAGACAAGCTATACAAGTATTGATTCGGGTATGGAGACGACGATTCTATCTCCTCCGTACACCATTACTGGCAGTGGCGAAACGTTTACGGCAAAAAAATTCGGTGTGACTATAGGAACAGCAGACCAGCCGATACAGACCGTCATTGACGCTATCAGAGGCGATGCCCAAGGCAAAGCTTGTATTATACGTTTCGGCGACGGCGAAACGGCATTGGATGTAGGAACAAACTCCGTGAGTTTTAACAACACTGGCGACAGCACATGGGGTTTAATTGAACTTAGCGGAAAAATAACCGGAAACTCGGCAAATACAAATTCAAGCGGAACTAATGCTACTATAGCCACTGCCGGCGCTGTTTCTATAAACAGCACGGCGGACATAACGAATAGCGAAACTAACTCATGGTACACCATAACGATTTACCATAAATCAACCGGCACACTGACCATATCCGGCGGTGAGATTAAGGTGACAAAGGGTAGCGGGGTGTTAAATGCCTCCACCGGCACGGTAAGCATCTCAGGCGGCACCCTTTCGTCAAATGGCGGCGGTTATGCGGTGAGCAACAATTCCACCGGCACGGTAAACATCTCAGGCGGCACCTTTTCGGCGGCAAGTGGCGGTCGCGCGGTGTACAATGGCGACGGCACGGTAAACATCTCAGGCGGCACGCTTCAGGCGACAACGGGTGACACGGTGCTCAACTATTACAGCGGCACGGTAAACATCTCAGGCGGCACGGTTCAGACGACATCGGGTCACGCGGTGAACAACACTAGCAACGGCACGGTAAACATCTCAGGCGGCACGGTTCAGGCGACAACGGGTAACGCGGTGTACAACGAGACAACTGGCAAAATCACCGTGTCCGGAACCGCGCGGATTACCTCGGCAAACACTAACACTAACACTGACTATTCACCAGGCACGATTTATCTTTATAACCACTACCTTTTTACCGACTCCACTAACGAGCGTCTTATAATCTCAGGCGGCATAGTAGAAAACACCGGGGCCAACGGCAGGGTAATCTACAACGACACCATCGGCGCGGTAACGATTTCCGGTGGTACGGTTCAGGCAACCGGAAGAGGGACAGTCTACTCGGTGTACAGCGCTAACACAACACCCGGCGCGCTAAACATGACCATTCCGCCGGCGGTTATTGTGGGGAATACGTACCCGAGGTTTTTCACCGCAGCGCCTGCCCTTAAACTTGTACAGGACAGCGGACAAATCACCTACACATGGACAGCCTCTACACCTGCGGCTGACAGTTACGACGTGTACTGGAAAGAAGGAAACGGCCTCAGCGCGGCTGAGGTTAAAACCGGCACAAAAATCACCGGCGCAACCAGCGGCGGAATCATCACCGGCCTGACTGACGGCACAGCATACAGCGTCGCCGTAACCGCATACAAGAAAACTTCTTCTAATATTGATTCGATTGATTCGGCGGTGCTGACGGTAAAGCCCGGTATTTCAGCTTACATCATCACCGGCAGTGGCACGACGTTTACGGCAACCAAAGACGGAACAAACGTGGGAACGGCAAACCAGCCGATACAGACCGTTATTAACAATATTAGAACCAACGCCGGCAACAACAAGGCCGTCTTTATCCAGTTCGGCGACGGAAACACGCCATTGAACATAGGCACAGCCTCCGTAACTTTTGACAGCACTAACTGGGGCGCGGTTGAGCTGACCGGTAAAATAACCTCAGCCATATCCTCCAGAACCAGCGGCACCATCGTTATTGGCAACAATGTTTCTCTAACCAGCGGCGCGGACATAGCAAACACCGCCGATAGCGATGGCAGGGCGGTATACCACAGTTCCTCCTCCTCCACCGCAACGGTTACAATCTCCGGCGGCACGATTACGGCGACAGCGGATTATGCGTCTGCGGTGTACAACTATTCCGGCGGAAAGATAAACATCACCGGCGGCACCCTTTCGACAGATGACGGTTATTCGGTGTACAACTATGCCAGCGGAACGGTAAACATTTCCGGCGGCATTGTTACGACGATATCGGGAAATGCGGTGTGGAACAATTCCGGCGGAACGATAAACATTTCCGGCGGCACGGTTTCAAAATTTAGCAGTGGCTCTGCGGTGTACAACTATTCCGGCGGAACGGTAAACATTTCCGGCGGCACGGTTACGACGGAATATAGCACTGCGGTGTACAACAATTCCACCGGAAGGATAAATATCACCGGCGGCACGGTTTCGGCGACATATGGCACGGCAGTGAACAACTATTCCACCGGAACGGTAAACATCACCGGCGGCACGGTGGAAAACACCATCGTAGACCGCGACACAATTTCCAACAATTCCTCCGGCGAGATAATTTTAGGCGGCAGCCCGACCATAAAGGGCAGAATATCCACAAGGACAGGCACTTTAAGCGTGGCAGGCAATTTTTCCCCGGGCGCGAATGTGTACATGCTTAACTTTATCAGTGCTCTAACGGAAATTGCGGTAGCAGGTGGGGCATATTACCGTTCAAACTTTACCCTTGTCAATGTCGATTCCATGGTTGACGGAATGTCAGTGAGTTTGGTTGTAAAAGGCTCCAACCTCGTTTTGGAAACTGCAGACGGCTATAAGGTTGCGGAGAGCGGGACAACGTACACCATAACCAAGGGCGGAGGGTCATATCCAGGCATTCAAGATGCCATAGCTTATATTAAAACTAAGTCCAACAAGGCGGCTTGCACCATACAGTTCGGAGACGGCACAAATGTACTCGACATCGGCGGCGGCAGGGTAACACTCATTACTCTTTACGGTTGGACTGGACTTGTTACCCTAACGGGAAAATTAACCTCCGCAAGCAGTTCCTATGAGGGCATTATACGGCTCGAAGACGGCATGTCTATAGACAACAAGGCGGAACTTACGGCAACGAACTACAACTGTATGATTTACAACGCTTCTACCGGAACAGTTACGGTCTCCGGCGGCACGGTTAGAAATACCAACGACGGCGAAGCGATCCGCAACTATTACACCGGCGCGGTAACAATCACCGGCGGCACGGTTTCAGCGACATCGAGGAACGCGGTGTCCAACTACGACACCGGCACTGTTACGATCACCGGCGGCACGGTTTCAGCGACAACGGGTTACGCGGTGTACAACTGGAAAGGCGGCACGGTAAACATCTCAGGCGGCACGGTTCAGGCGACAACGGGATACGGGGTATCTTCCGACCAAGGAGGCAAAATTACCGTGTCGGGAACCGCCAGGGTTACCGTGGCATCCACAAGCACCAGCAACGCCGCGATTTATATGTCAAACATCCCCGGAACGATTGAAATCTCAGGCGGCACGGTAGAAAACACCGGCAACGGCATGGCGGTTTACAACTCTAACGGCACGTTAAGCATTTCCGGCGGCACGGTTTCAGCGACAACTGGCGTTGCTGTACAAAACAATGGCATCGGCAAAACCACCGTGTCCGGAACCGCGCAGATTACCTCGGCAAACACTGACACTTCAAGAGGCACGATTTTTATTAGCTCCAGTACCCAAACTGACGTAAAGCTTGAAATGACAGGCGGCGCGGTGAGAAATACGTCTACCACCACAGGCAACGCGATCTGCAACAGTACCGCCGGCGCGGTAACGATGAGCAACGGCACGGTTTCGACAACCGCAACCAGCGGCAGGGCGATTCTCAACGCTTCCAACGGCGCGTTAACGATTTCCAACGGCACGGTAACAGCGCCCGTAAATGCGACAGCCTACTCAATTTACAACAATACCACCGGCGTGGTAACGGTTAGTCCGACGGCGAATATTACGGGGGCTAGGTACCCGTAACAAATAGCGAATTGCAGCTAACAAAGGGCGGGTCGAAAGATCCGCCTTTTTTATACAATGAGCAGTGAGCAATGAGCAATGAGCAGTGGGCAATGAGCGAAGTAACCAATCTGATCGCGTCTTTCCCGATTAGCTTGGTTACAACGATATTGCTAAATGCTAATTAGCGCCGTCAAGAAATTGGCGACGCTGCATCGGGCGCAAGTACGACAATCCTCGAAGTAAAAGTTCGTGTTGGTTCGTGTGGTTAGTGGTAAAATTTTTCTTTTTCGCATTTTGTATTGCTTTTTTACAGGTTTTACAGTAAAGTAGAAGCATGGGACCGGAAATAGTCTTTGTTCCGTCAGCGTTTAAGCATAAATTTTCCGAAGAAAATATACGATGGGTTTTGTTAAACCATCTTGCTGATGGTATAATTGAAGAAGATAATGAGACAAAATATTTGTCTATTGGGTTTGATAAATCAGGAAATCTACTTGAAATTATGTACAATTTAATAGACGAACGGACAATTAAGGTGTTTCATGCAATGAGATGCAGGAGACAGTTTTACGAAATGCTGAAAGAACAGGAGACATTATGGTAGACATGACCGATGAAGAATATGACGCGCTGGATGAACGGTGGACACAAACAACGCCAAAGGTAAATTTTGCGCGTCCCGGTGTTTTTGCCCAACAGCGTACATTACTCGAAGTTCTTGATAAAGTTACTGCCAGTTATATTATAACCAGAGCCGAAGCTACTAACCAAACTCCGGCTCAGGTTATTGGAAAAATGGTACATCAGGAAATCGCCGGAGGAATATAAAACACTATAGCGCGACACATAACAATTCCAAAGGATTGGTAACGGTTGATCCGGCGGCACTGCTTTATCCCCGTTTTTATGTCATTTTTGTCATTTTTCGCACGGATATTCATCAAAAAATCCCCATTTTTTTATCTTGATTTTATTACATTTAAATAGTATTATTTTATTAAGAGCAAAAAGTTTGTCCATTTAGCAAAAATTTGCAAATTACAATGCAAAAAAAAGCTGGAAGAAACATAAAAAGGATTTCATACAAAAAAGGGGATGCCGTCTCCGCGTTGCGGAGCCGCTAGATTTATATGTTATCCTTCGGATAGCGGCTATCCGAAAGATAGCAAGAAGAGGTTATAAAATGAAGATTAAAATCAAACTGAGTATTATGATGATCGCCATTATGGCAGTCATTGCGGGCGGCATTGCCATAATTCAGCTGCAGCAGGCGTCCCAAATAGCCTTGAATCTGTCCAAACAGAAAACTATGTATCTTGCGCGTCAGCGCGCCCAGTACTGGGACGGCAGGATAGACGGCTATATACAGGTGCTGCAAACACTATCGAATGAAATGAATTTTTATGAAAACGTTGATCCAATGACGCGGCGGCAGGAATATGAAAATATGATGACGTCTGTTTTTGAAGATATGCCCGATTTTGTCAGGATGTTTACCGTCTGGAAGCCTAACGCCATTGATGGTATGGACTCGCGTTTTATTGGCAGGGTAGGCTCAACACCTACGGGGCAGTTTGCTTTTGCCTTGGGAAAGGAAACAGGGAAGATAGAGCCTCAAACCAGCGCCGTTGTTCAGCAGGTAATGGACCATATTACCGGACCGAATAAGACAACAGTCGGAATGAGCGACCCAAGCATTTTTAAACTGGGGGGAAAAGAAATTTATTGTGTCAGACTTGTAGTCCCCATTATGAACAAACGGCTTAATGAAGTAGTCGGAGCCGTAGGCTGTCAGTTGGATATTGATATGATACAGCCCAGGATAGAGAAGACTATGGCGGACTTTGATGAAGTCGCCGTTATGTCGGTTTACACAAACACGGGATTTGTTATGGCGAGTTACCGGACTGAACGTATAGGAAAAAATATGATCGACGCTGAAGTGCAATTCGGCAACCATATAAAAGAAGCAACCGATGCTGTTAAAAACGACAGGGAATATCAATGTTTCAGTTACGCCCCCACACTTAAACAAAATGTGCAAATAGCCATAGCTAATGTTCCCATAGGAAGTTCCCCGACAACATGGTCTATAATGGTCGGTTCAACCGAATCTTATATTATGAAAGATGTTAACGCGATTAAAAGGTTTTCTATTATACTGGTGTCGATAGCCCTTGTAGCGGCAGTGGTACTTATATACTTTGTTCTGAATAACACTACCGCCCCAATTGTTAATGTGGCGAATACGCTCAAAGACATTTCCGAAGGCGAAGGCGACCTGACGCGAAGCATCCCAGTCAGTTCCAAAGACGAGGTAGGCGACCTTGCCCTGTACTTCAATAAGACAATTCAGAAAATCAAAGATCTTGTGCTTATCATTAAAAGGCAGGCAGGCGTATTAAAAGATATCGGCAATGACCTTGCCGCTAATATGACCGAGACCGCCGCGGCAATCAACGAGATTACCGCCAACATCCAGAACATAAAGGGGCGTGTTATTAACCAGGCTGCCAGTGTAACTCAAACCAACGCCACTATGGAACAGGTTATTATCAACATTAACAAACTCAACGGTCATGTGGAAAAACAAAGTCAAAATGTTTCACAGGCGTCATCCGCGATTGAGGAAATGGTAGCAAATATCAGTTCTGTTACCAGCACGCTGGTCAGCAACGCTACCAATGTCAATTCGTTAAAAGAAGCCTCCGAAGTCGGCCACGGCGGATTGCAGGAAGTAGCGACAGACATACAGGAAATATCACGCGAGTCCGAAGGCTTGCTGGAGATTAACGCTGTAATGGAAAACATCGCCAGCCAGACCAATCTGCTTTCAATGAACGCGGCGATTGAGGCCGCCCACGCGGGAGAGGCAGGCAAGGGCTTTGCCGTAGTCGCCGATGAAATCCGCAAACTGGCGGAAAGTTCCAGCGAGCAGTCCAAGACGATTGGCAATGTATTGAAAAAAATAGCGGAATCAATCAAAAAAATTACAAGCTCCACCGACAATGTGCTTGCCAGATTCGAGGCGATTGACACAGGCGTAAAAACTGTATCGCAGCAGGAAGAAAATATCCGCAACGCGATGGAAGAACAGGGACAGGGGAGCAAGCAAGTCCTGCAAAGCGTCGGCAGTTTGAATGAACTTACCCGGCAGGTAAAAGGCGGTTCTGAGGAAATGCTTAACGGAAGCCAGGAAGTAATGGGTGAGAGCAAGAACCTTGAAAAGATGACACAGGAAATAACCGGCGGCATGAACGAAATGGCTCTCGGCGCGGAGCAGATAAACTTGGCGGTAAACAATGTCAATGAAATGACCCACAAGAACCGTGACGCCATTGACGGATTGTTAAAGGAAGTTTCGCGCTTTAAAGTGGAGTGATGCCGAAAATACTTCGCATTTTCTGCAATAAGGAGAATATCGTTATGAAAAGAAAATGTGTTCTTATATTGGTAATTATTCTAATTACGTTATTTTTTATATTTGCTTGTGACGGCATTGATGACAGGGGGGAAAAAAGACCGTCTGCCTTAGATGTAGCCAGAAATTATAACGATATTCTGCCGGTAGCTGACGGTTGGATTGCCGTCGGCGAATTGTATGATGAACATCTCGACGCGATAATCGCTAAATATGACAAACATGGAAAAAGAATCTGGGAGAGGGTTTTTGGCATTTCTGACAACCTTGATGTATTTTATTCTGTAATGGAAATATCCGGTGGTTATATTGTCATCTCCCGTTTATCTCTTCCCGATATTGGCCCTAATATCCCTGCAATAATAAAATTTGACAAAAAAGGAAATTTAATTTGGGTAAAAGATTTATCTATTAACGCTCTTGCCATAAACGAGGCCGGATTTGTAGGCGTTGGCGGCAAAAAAACCGCAAATGTCGACACTCTTTTTATTGCGCAGTTTGATACGGATGGCAATATTATATGGAAAAAGCCGATTGGCGATAACATTAGTTTAGACGGAAAAGTTTTTTCTTACATGGATGAGGTGCTTCATATTTCAAAAATATTCAATGGGCCGGATGGATATTTCTTATACGGAAAAAGCACGTATATTTATAAATATTACGGTGATATGTTGTCGGCGGAACCCGGTTTTATTGCTTTTTTGAATAAGGACGGAGATTTTTATTGGCAAAGACCTGTTGATATAAATGGCGTTAAAGATATTATTCTAATAGAAGACGGATTTATCGTTGCCGGAGAGGTTTACGACGCTTACCCTAATTTACCGTTAGTCAAAAAGTATGATCTTGAAATGAATCTTACATGGGAAATTCTTTATGAAAAAAATAGTGATTCCTGTTTTTTTAAAATAGTTGAAGTTGGCAACGATATTTTTGTAAGCGCATTCAGAGCCATTGATGGAGGATCATTTGTTTCGGGAATCAGCGCTGAGGGGAAAAAGTTTTGGGATTCAGACGCGCATATCAATGATAAATATACCCTTTACAACAATATTTTTTCTATAGACGGAGGTCTTATCGTAAATGTGAAACATCAGGAGAAAATTCCTTCTTGATTTATGATTCTAATTTTCTTGCCTCTTTAAAGAACGGCAGATGAAGATAGCGTCAATATTATAAACTCTTCCAGTACCCGGGCGTAAAAAGAACAATCACAGTCCACAACTCCAACCTGCCCGCAATCATCACAAGCGAATACAGTATTTTAAGGTGAGGTTGAAAGATACTGTAATTATTATGCGGACCGATTATTCCAAAGCCTGTTCCTATGTTGCCTGTAACGCAAAGGGCGGTACTGAAAGATGAAAAAAGATCGATTCCCGACGCGGCTGTCGCAATAGTCGTTATGGCGACGAGTATTAAGTAAAGGAAGATAAATCCCGCAACCCCGTACACTACGTCTTTGCGCCCAACTTTTTTATTGAGTTGAATACTGAAAACTCCCTGAGGGTAGAGTATGCGCCGGAACTCATTTATTGCTTGCTTAAAAAGGACAGACCATCGTATTATCTTAATGCCTCCCGCGGTTGAACCTGAACAGCCTCCGATAAACATAAGCAGAAAAAGTATCGCCTGAGCCAGAGGCGGCCATGCGGAAAAATCCGCTCTTGCGTTTCCTGCAGTGCTCAGTGTCGAAGCGGTTTGAAACGACCCGTAACGTAACGCGTCTCCAAACGAACCGTATTGAGGAATCAGAGTAAAACTGATTACCAGCGCGGCAATTATAAAAATGGAAAAATAAACTCGGCACTCGGTATTATTAAAAACATCGCGGATTTTTTTTTGGAAAATCCTGTAATACAAATTAAAATTTAACGCTCCAAGCAGCATAAAGATAACGGAAACCCAATCAATAAACGCGGAGTTATAAAAACTGAGTCCGGTGTTTTTGGTGCACACTCCGCTCGTAGAAATTATTGTAAAACTGTCGCAAACCGCGTCAAACCAATCCATGCCTCCGATACGGTACAGCAGGATGAGAACAACGGTGAATACACAGTAAACGCCCCAGAGAATTTTTGCCGCTGTAGTTATACGCGGCGTTAATTTTTCTTTTTCGGGATCGGGAACTTCGGCTTTTATAAGCTGCAGCCCTCCGACTCCAAGAAGCGGCATAAGAGCGACGGTTAGCAGAATAATTCCCATGCCTCCCGCCCAGTGGCCTATGCTCCGCCAAAGAATCAATGAGCGCGGCATGGATTCCACGTCGGAAAAAGTTGTCGCCCCCGTAGTTGAAAAATTGCAGCAACTCTCGAAAATTGCGTCGATTAAATTTATACCGGAAGGGGACAGATAATACGGTATGCTTCCTATAAGGCTTGAAAAAATCCATGTTAAAAATACTAAAAGGATTCCTTCCCTAGGCCTGATGCCGTGAGAATCTTTGCGAATAAAAAGAAAAGCGGACAGAGCTATAACAATTCCTGTTATTAATGGGATTGTAAAAGCCCGAATCATTGAAACCTCGGCAAGAACAATTGACATTATTAAAGGCGGGATCATAAGGAGTGTTACTCCTCCGATGATGATTCCAAGCAGTCTGATAGTTGATAAATGTTTTGCTTTTGATTTCATAATTTTATTTTGCCGCGCCAAAATATTTTTCCAGTTCCGCTTCATTGCCGTTTTTGACAATCAAGACAACTTTATCGCCCGCCTTATAAATATAATCTCCCTGCGGAATAAAAGAAGTTTCGCCGCGGTTAATCAGCATTAAAAGCCCGTTTTGCGGAAGACGAAATTCCTTTATGCTTTTTTCGACCGCCGGGGAATCTTCCGCTATTTCCAATTTGATTATACTGACGCTTCCGTCTCCAATGTTATGAACGTCGCTTATGCCGCTGCCCATCAGGTGAGACAGTATTGAATCTACCACTACGGATTTAAGCGGGATTGCCACGTCAACTCCAAGTTGATGCGCGATGGTTTTATGTCCGGGGCTCATAACTAAAGCAATTGCGCGCCTGACTCCCAAAGATTTTAGATAGATAGCCGCGATGATATTAAGGTCCTGATTGTCGGTCGTAGTAATGATGAGATCAAGATCGCCCAGTCTTTCTTCCGCAATGAAGGTTTCATCAGAAATATCCTCGTTCAAGACAAGAGCGTTCTGAAATTTTGCGGATAGTTCTTTACAGATATTATAATCCTTTTCAATGATTATTACGCTGCGTTTATTTTTTGGAAGAAAAGATTTGATGAAAGACAAAAAGAAATTCTTTTTTGTTTTTTTTGTCTCAAAGGTAATATTATTATTGGTTAAAAGTTCTTCGGCGATTAGTTCTCCCAACCGTCCTCCGCCAACAATGCCTATACGATTGATAGGAGTCTCGGTTCTTCCCGCCAGTTGAAACACCTGATCCATATTTTCTTCTCTTGTAATTATATGGATTAAGTCTCCCGGACTGAGGATTGTAGAACCGGAAGGAAGAAAACATTCTTTCCCGCGCTCGACCAGAGCAATAAGGCCTTCGTCTCTGACAAAGGAATGAAAATCCAAAAGCGAAAGCCCGTCAAAGACGCTGCCCTTAGTAATGTTGACCGAACCCAGTTCGTAAGGCGTTCCCGAAAACTGCAAAATATTTCCCTGCGCGCCATGCGATATCGCGTTTATGACAGCCTTCGCCGCTTCGATATCAGAGTGAATAAATCGATCTATCCCAAGAATCCCCGCCCCCCTGAGTTCCGATGAATTAATTTTCATATAATCATCATTTCTAACTTTGGCGATTTTCATCACATCAGGATAACGGGAAGCGGCAAGTCCGCAAATAATCATATTAATCTCATCGGATTCGGTCACGCAAACAAGAGCGTCCGCTTTCGCAATTCCCGCGTCTTCAAGCGACTCAAGACTGTTCCCCTCATCATGCAGAACCAGACAATCCAGCCGGTTAGACGCATGCCGCGCCCTTTCCTCGTTTGATTCAATCAAAGACACGTCATACTTTTCATGTATAAGGTGGCGGGCAAGTTGAGTACCTGTGTAACCGGCGCCGATTATTATTACTCTCACAATGGTATTATAGCGGATTTGGGGCGGTTGGGATAGGTTGTTTTTTTGTAAACACCACATCCGGTAAAATAATTTTTATTTCTTCATCTTTGTCTTTCTCCTGCCAAAAAACAATATGCCTGACGCTTGCTTTTACCGGAAAATATCCTTTCTCTTTTAACTCATTTATCTGTTCGCGAAAGTGAGATGAGAATTTTACCACTTGCGTTTTTCCCAAAAAACAACCAGTTTCTTTAATAGTTAGTTCTTTGCCGCTGAAAAGAGAATCTATTTCCCTTTTTTTGTAAGCAAAAAAACTTAATACAACATCATGATGAGAAAGTTGTAAATTGATTTCCTCAGGCATTGGGTAATTGTTATTGTCAGTTGTTTTCTTAATATTTTGAACATTAATTTTATCAAAATAATCGCCATTATATAAAATATTCAGGTTCTGCTTTGCCCTTGTTATAGCGACATAAATCTCTCTTTTTCTTGAGTCATCCAATTCATAAGAACGGCTAAGTGCTAAAAAAACATTGTCAAACTCCCTACCCTTGGTTTGGTGAATCGTGGAAACAAGAATTGCCCCTTCCGAAGCAGAAATAAAATCTTCAAGTTTAGATTCGCGCACGAATTGCTTAAAATCGCTTTTATATTTTGTTTTGTTATTTGTCTCCTCAAAATCCTTGATGAGTTTTTGCGCAAAAGGCAAATCATTGCTGTTACTGTATTTTTTATTAAGGTTATCTTTCGCCTGTTGCCAAATCTCTTCAGTTATCGCGTAACTTTTGCTGTTTTTATTAGTATCATCAATGAAACTTCTAAGTTCCGTCAGATTATACAAATCAAAATCATTGTTAGTTTGGATTTTTTTGGCAGTTATGCCATTTTTGTTTAATAAACCGACAATGTTTAATACTTCTTCATTTTTCTTTACGATAATACATGTTGAACCTGACGGTTTAATTTTCTGTATCATGTTCACAACTGGAATCGTTATATTTTCCGAAGATAATTTACAAATACTGATATTACCGTTCTCATTTCTTATTGGTACAATTGGAATTGTTTTAAATCTGTGTGTGATTCCCTTTACAAATTGATTAGCGAATTCCACAATATTGGCATTACTGCGGTAATTATCGACCAACTCATATTTTTTTGCGTCAGGTTCGTTTAAGAGCGATTCAAAATATGTGGAACTTGAATGTCTAAATTCATAAATATTCTGATCATCATCGCCAACGGCAATTACGCGCATATTGTCATTCTCTTTCATCAAGGTTTTAACCAGCGAATATTCCGCCTCGCTCATATCCTGCGCTTCATCTATAACCAATACGGTCTTTGTGAGTTTAGTAAACTCCACTTCCCGCGCGTTAATTCTATCGACTGTATGTTTGATAATATTATCCAACTTCCCTAAACTGCCGACTTTTCCAAGAAGATCAAAACAGTAAGAATGAAAAGTCATAATTTGAATAAAATTGGCGGCGTTACCGATTAGCGTCATCAATCGTTTCTTAAACTCAGTAGCCGCCGCCCGCGAAAATGTAAGCATTAACATCTGTTCGTGCTTAACGTCTTCCATCATAAAAAGCGACGCCAGCTTGTGTGTAAGCAGTTTTGTCTTGCCGCTTCCCGGACCTGCCGCCACAACGATATATTTTGAGTCCTGGTCTTTAATAATATCAAATTGAGCCTGTGATAACTCGCCGAATAATTGGTCAAATTTTTTCGATGTAATATTCCTGTTTATTTCATTTCCTCTGCCATTGAAATATTTATTTAAGAAATTCCCATAGTCTATTTCAAAGTAATCATTTACAAAACTCATCGCTTCATCATAATCATTAATCATGCGGTTAGCGTATTCGCCTACGATATGGATTTGCTGACGCTTGTTTTTGTAGTATTCCTCAAGTTGCGCGTAATGTTCTTTTTTATATTGCGCTCTGTTATCCATCTCCAGTCGTTCAATTCTCATTGCGTTATAAATTACCAAAAATCCGCCTTCTATTTTCATTGCTCCTATTTTTATTAAATAGTATAAAGCGTCTTCGATTTCATCAGCTTTTGATTTTTCTTCAAACAAATCACGGTTGAATTCTTCTTTCAACTCAATTATTGAAAAATCAACTCTGACATCCTCTGTATTCTGTGATTCCGGCACATCTGACACTTTTGAATATAAATAGTCAATGATTACCTCCGCAATTTTACAGCGTTTTTCACTTTTAACCTTCATTTCCGCCTTTAGAAAATAAGGTTTAAGCGTAACATAATTTTTGTGGTACTCCCGCGTTTTTTTTACTAAACGTTTTATTGAATAATAATTTAATATTGTGCCAAGTTGATTTATTGAGGTTTCCGGATATTTAGCCGCAAGCGCTTCATTCATTTCTTTTATATTGTAAGTTTTTTCATCATTGTCCAGCCACATAAATAAAAAATTCTCGATATTACTGTGCATAGAAAGGATTTTTTTAGAACGATTGAGTTCTCCATGTTTTTTGATATACGCATAAAGGTCTTTAGCGTCAGCCAGAATTTTCTCCTCTCGCAAAAGTCTGATGACTCTTATAACATCTTCTTTTACTATACCAAGCTTGTCTGATATATAATCAACGCGGGATTCACCTTCTTCGTTCTTGCCGCGTGTTTTGCTTCTTGATGAAATAAGGCTGCTTATAATGCGAATAGCCTGTTGTCGGGAAGCGTCGTCAAATCGCGCGGATTTATCTATCATCGCCCTCGCTTCCCCCATGTTTTTAACCAAAATGCTATCGGCATAAATTCTTGACATATTCTGTTCGCGTTTAACAAATTTCGCCTGTTCTAACGCGTTTATCGCGGTTTTTACTCTGGTTTCCATATCTGTTACAGAATCATCCCAGCCTGCTTTTTTTGCGATTTCAAGCGCGGATTGCGATATGGATTCTCTTGATTTTATTAATTCTTTTAACGCCTTCCAAATTTGTTGAATTTCTTTTTGCGATAATTTAGTTTGGTTTAACATATTGAAATGCTTGTTTAAATCTTCCTCGTTATATAGCACATAACAATCCGCTTTAATTTTTTCATCACGTCCGGCACGTCCCGCTTCCTGCACATAGTTTTCAAGCGAATCGGAAATATCGTAATGTATGACCATCCCGACATCTTTCTTGT
>Ga0268262_10003860_pt1 | contig 15855 bp, 8 predicted proteins | sample TergutNc150P3_FD_190354 | JGI IMG/M metagenome (GOLD analysis project Ga0268262, IMG submission 190354) | Nasutitermes corniger P3 segment gut microbial community from laboratory colony in Florida, USA - Nc150 P3 (SPAdes) (version 2) | ecosystem: Host-associated > Arthropoda: Insects > Digestive... | reverse complement strand
CGTACGCGACGGCCTTCTCGCGGAAAATGCGGAACGCCGACGTGTCCAAGTCCGTAATCTTGACGTTCGGAATAGTGATCCCGTCCCAAGTCTTACCTACTCTGCGCAATATAAAGCTATTAAGCAGACCGCCGTTCAACTCCATCGTCGTACTGCCGGAACGGAGGTAATAGCGTCCATGGAAACTGACCGGCGTCCCGCTCGCCTCCACCCTGACGGCGATATACTCCCTGCCGCCCTCCGTCAGAAGTTCAACGGACGGGACGATGCCCAAAGTGAGGCGTATCGTGTTTGGCAGCTCCTCAAGCAGCTTTTTGGCGTTATCGACCCCAACGACAACACCATCGTCGCCCCGCCCGATTTCAAGCGTACCCCCCTGCGCGTTAGCGAGTCCGCAAAGCCCTTTTAGGAACTCGTCCCGCCACTGGCGCTTCCACTCAATCTTTTGGTTCTCCACGTCAAAAAGCCTCTCGATATTGAATTTTGCCGGACTTGGGACTTGGCCGTAGCCGATATACCAAAAGATAAGTATTTTCGGGGTGTGTTTTCAAGTCGGAAGTTGTTTTTTTGGAAAAATTGTTGTTTTTTGAAAAAAAGTGGCCACTTTCATGGTGATTTAATGTATATTATATATCAAGTGTCTTTTGCGTGGGGAACACGGCTATGACTGGGGCGTGGAAAGGACGTAAGTCTATTCCTGGTGGCGGTGGCCGAGGGAACGCATCAAAAGCGTCTTGGCAAAGAGGATGGCGGAGGGTGGTAAGGGGTTGAGGGACATTGAGTGACAGGGTTTGGCTCACCCATCGGTGGGGGGCTGGGGCGGTCAAAAAAAGATTTGACTTGGAAGGTGGAAATATAGTATTTTGGGGTACATATATTTGACGTGTTTATATCATCATAAAATGATAGGGTTTTATAGGCCGTTCGGACAAGGACAAGATGGATGATAGAATCTATTACGATGAAAAATATTGCCACATTTGATAACACGGGTATTCAAATTGATGGCATGAAGAAAGTAAATTTTATTTATGGAGCCAACGCTTCGGGTAAGACGACTATATCTAATTTTTTACACAATCCCACGAACGAGATTTTTGTGAATAATGGGTGTTCAGTTAGTTGGAAGAATGGGCAACAACTACAAAGTTTAGTTTATAATAGAGAATTTAGAGAAAAAAACTTCGAGGGCAAAATAGCTGGGATCTTTACTCTAGGTGAAGCAACAACTGAGCAAATAAAAGAACTTGAAAAGAAACAACAACAATTGAATTTACTTAAAGATGAGGGATTACAAAAGAAAAAAACTATAGAAAATCAAACTACAGAGAAAGAAAATCTTGAAAATAGCTTTTCAGAAACGTGTTGGACAAAGATATACAAAAAGTATGAAAACAAATTTAAAGAAGCTTTTGTTGGGGCACTAAGCAAAGAGCGCTTTAAAAACAAGCTGTTACAAGAAGCATCAACTAATGTCACACTGTTGATGTCTTATGAAGAATTAACCGAGAAAGCAAAAACGGTGTTTGGTAAACAACCTCTCGAAATTACACCAATAAGTACCATTTCTTTTGATCGAATAATTGAAATTGAAAACAATCCGATTTGGCAAAGAATCATTATAGGTAAAGCTAACGTAGATATTTCAGAATTAATCAATAAATTGAATATAAATGATTGGGTAAGCCAAGGCCGGAATTATTTGCAAGAAAGTGATATTTGTCCTTTCTGTCAGCAACAAACAATAACAAATGACTTCAGAAGACAAATAGAAATCTTTTTTGATGAAACATATTTGAACAACATAAAACAATTGAAGGAATTGAAATCAGAATATAACACACTATTGCAAAATACTATTAACCAACTAAATATAATAGAGTCCACTCAAAAAGAATTTACAAGTACGAAATTGGATGTAGATAAGTTTTCGGCATATCTAAAAACATTGACAAGTCAATGTGCCACAAATAGAGAACGTTTAAACAGTAAAGAAAAAGAGCCGAGTCGAAGTGTTGAACTAATTTCACTAAGAGAGCAGTGTGAGCTGATCTCAAGACTAATATTTCATGCAAATAATGAAATACAAAAACACAATGTTATTGTTGCAAATTTTCATACAGAGAAATCCAACTTAATTAAGTGTGTTTGGAGATTTGTTACAGAAGAATTTAAAACCACTATTGCTAATTTCACTAAAAAAGATTCGGGATTAGAAAAAGGGATTGAAAAACTTAATAAAGAAAAAACCGAATTACTTGCAAAATATCATATACTAAATACCGAAATTAAGGAACTCAATAAAAACGTAACTAGTATTCAACCTGCGGTTTATGAAATAAATCGCCTATTAGGTTCATTTGGGTTTTTGAATTTTAAGATCGTACCAGCTATTGAAAAAGGTTTCTATCAAATTCAAAGAGAAGATGGAGCTATTGTTGAAAAAACATTAAGTGAAGGTGAGATTACATTTATAACGTTCTTATATTTTTTGCAAAGAGCAAAAGGTGGTATAACAGAAGATGCCGTTAATGAAGAAAGGATATTAGTTGTTGACGATCCTATATCAAGTTTAGACAGTAATGTGTTATTTGTTGTTAGTTCACTAATTAAAGAAATAATCAAGGAGATAAAAGCAAACAACAGTAAGATTAAACAACTTATTTTATTAACACACAACATATATTTTCATAAAGAAGTTTCTTATGAAGGACTTGATAAAAAAGGAGAACCATGCCGTTTTTGGATTTTGAGGAAAAACATTAGACATTCAACGATTCACGTTTATGACGATAATCCAATCCTATCGTCATATGAGTTGTTATGGCGTGAGTTAAGAGATTGGAAAGATAACTCTGGAATAACTATTCAAAATACAATGAGGCGAATTTTGGAAAATTTTTTTAGTATTCTTGGAAATAAAAGAAATGATTTTTTAATTAATAGTTTTGATAATTGTGAAGAAAGAGAAATTTGTAGATCCCTTTTGTGTTGGATAAATGAAGGTTCACATACTTTTAATGATGATTTATTTATTGAGGTTCCAAATGAGATGATTGAAAAATATTTGAAAGTTTTCAAAAATATATTTATTCAAACAAGTAATGAAGGACATTATTGTATGATGATGAAAGAAAATACCGAGACAACTGAATAGAAGACTGGGCTTCGGAAATTATGGAGAAAACCGTTAAATTTAGCTGGTCGTTGATACACAAGATATATATTATAGATATAAACTAAATACTTGTTGTACAAAAATGTAACAAAGAGTGTCTATTGGGTCGCCAGAACGACGAAAGGCCTAAAATGCTGTTAGATAACGCCTACGGAAGCAAAAAAGTCTACGAATGGATCGAAGAAAGTACCGTGAACGGGACTTTCGATGTCGTGACGGGCTATTTCACGGTCGGGGCGTTGACGTGGCTGTCGGACAAGCTTAACGAAAAAATCAGCAACTTTCAAATGGTTCTTGGCGATATCGCCGACAGAGCAAAGGCTGATTTTTGTCCGCTCAATCTGCTTAATGAAGAAATCAGCCTTGATTCCGCCCTTAGCCTTGCCGCCTGCGCTAAGAGGGCTGTCGCGTTCTTGAAACAAGATAAAGTTTTGGTCAAAACATTAGAACCTAATTTCTGCCACGCTAAACTATACTTACACAATACCGCAAATGCTAAGGACACTTTTTTTATAAGCGGCAGTTCTAACCTTACTGAAGCTGGTATTGGACAGAGAAACATAGGCAACAATGCGGAGCTAAATATTGTGGAATCAGGAATGAATCCACAATATAAGGAATTAAAGGAATGGTTTGACAACCTATGGAAAAATAGCGCGAAAGAGGACAAGACAGTGGTGCACCAGGGTGGCAAAGAGGTGAAAGTAAACTTTAAAAAGTATCTGATAACGGAAATATCGAAAATATTTAAGATATACACCCCTGACGATATTTACTTGAAGATTCTAACGGAGATGGATTTATGCGCGGACACGGAAATTGTCGATAAGTCGCTACGGAATTCCAAAATATACAACGCGCTGTACGATTTCCAAAAGGCGGGTGTTGTGAACTTGGTAAGGATGTTGAACGAAAACAACGGTGCCATCTTAGCGGATGCCGTAGGGCTTGGTAAAACGTGGACGGCACTCGCGGTTATTAAATTTTATCAAAAAAATGGTTATGACACTGTAGTAATTTGTCCCAAAAAGTTAGATTACAACTGGCGTAAATGGACAAAGAAGTTTCAATCAAAATTTCAAGCTGATGGATTTGACTATCTCATCCGCTTTCATACGGACTTGGAAGAGGCGCGTATGAAGAAAAAAGCTAAGATGGATACCGATGATGTGTTTTTTACAAGCGATAATCCTCGGTTATTCGTTATAGATGAAAGCCACGCCATGCGTAACGAAAACGGCAGCCGATACCGATTTTTGTTGGAGAATGTATTAAAAAAGAACGAAAACGCGAAGATTTTAATGCTCTCGGCTACCCCGATAAACAACGACTTTTTGGATGTTCGTAACCAATTTAATTTGATCCCACAAATACCGCACATGGAGAAGATAAACAAACTCTTCAGGTCGGCACAGAAAAAATTAGAAAAATGGGGAGAAGAAGAAAATCCTGCAATCGTTGATTTGGTGAAAAGACTGCAAGTCGGAGAAGACGGCAATATTATTGACATTATTGATAAATATGTTGTGGCGAGGACGAGGAACGTGATAAAGCATAGCGTTAGGGAACATAGCCTAAATTTTCCTAAGTGGGGAAAACCTGAGAATCTTTACATTACGCCGAATTGCGTCAAAGGTTGCGATTCCTTTGAAAGTCTGCTGTCGTTATTACCGGGGCGTTTTTCCGCCTATATGCCGGCGGTCTATGCGGAAATGACAAGCGGCGACGCGATGAAAAACGAAAGCCGGAGAGATATGTCTTTGGTCGGTATGATGAGAACCATGCTAGTAAAAAGACTTGAATCTTCTTGGCACTCTTTTTACAAAACAATAGGTAAAATTCTAAATTATCACAAGGAAGTTTTGGACAAAGTTACGAAATATCAGAATTTTGAGAGCGGAGAGTTTGATGAAGACGAACTTGCCGAGCTATTTGAAGACTCCGAATATAGCTTCGAACTTGATAGAAAGAGAGAAATAAAGATAGGCGACATCAAAAACAAGGATGTATTTAAGGCGGATTTGGTCGCAGACACAAAAAAATTACAGCATCTCTATGATAAGCTGACAGAATTTCACAATAATTTCACTATAAAGCAAGACGGTAAACTGCAAAAACTTATAGAAATTATCAAAGACAAACCTAAAGCCCTTGTCTTTACGGCGTTTACGGATACAGCGGAGTACCTATACCAACACGTCAAAAAACTCGGTAGCGTATGCCTCGTAACCGGAAATACAAAAGACGAGGAGATTAAAGACACACTGCGCAGATTCGCGCCGCTTGCGACGTTCAAAGACTCGGAACAAACCGAGGCAAACAAAGCCGAATATGAAAAAAACAAACGCAACGAAGTAAAAATTCTGATTTCAACAGATATTCTGAGCGAAGGGCAAAATATGCAGGACTGCGGCTTCGTCGTCAATTACGATATACACTGGAATCCGGTACGGGTTATTCAACGCCTCGGTCGGATAGATCGACTTGGTAGCGAACACAAAAAAATCAACTACGCAAATTTTTGGCCGACAGCCAACATTAACGAATATTTGAGGCTACAGTCTAGAATTGAACGCAAAATGGCGGGAATGAAATTAGTCGGGACAGAAACCCCCAACATTACAGGAAACGTGGAAAATATGAATGAAGATAAAACCTTGGAACAAAAACAAATTGAAAAAAATCTGAAACTCATGGAACATAACATAGATGATATCGAAGAAAAAACGTTTAGCCTTAGTAACCTGACTTTCGGACACTTCAGGCAAGACTTATCCATAGAATCAGCAAAAAAATATAAATCTATACCCAATGGCGTTTTTAGCGGGTTTTTGGATGGTCAAAACGGGCTTGTCGCCCTGATAAAAAACAAAAAAGACTATGACCTAAGGTTAATTTTTATAGATATGCAAGGCGAACACATACTAAAAAACAAGATTGATATTTTAAACTTGCTACAACGCAATAGATATAATGAGCGCGTTGTCTCTTCAAAAATAGATAGTTGCGACAAGGCAGAGCTGGAAAAACTATATAGTGCGTTAAGAATAGGTCTAAGTAACCAAGTGAGTTATGATGAAAATGAACAATTAGATTTGCTTAAAACAGCCAGCCAACTAACAAGGTTCACGAACATCCAAAACACGGCGGTTGTTGAAAAAGAAGACCCACGTATGTGGGATTTGCTTTGTTGGTGCGCAGTGAGCAGGGAGCCATAAAATGAATATGAACTTTGATTTTTTCACAAAAGAATCTCTATTTAACGCGACAATCCGACTGTTTAGGCAGTGGGAGATAACGCTAATTCCTCAAGTACGTGAAGAACGTATTTCCGATACTAAGTGGATAAAACAGTATTTGGGGGAAAACTACAAAAATTCTCGTCCATACACCGACATAAAGGCGATGTTCGTCGGAGTCATCACCGACTCGGCGCTGAATTTAGCGACAACAGATAATAATCCGCGTGAATCGGATGTTGTAACGGACAATAAACGCTATCATGGCTTAATAATCGTTGCGGTTGAACTAGGTCAAATACCTAATAGAAGCCAAATTGCCGAACTCACAAGAACCTTTAATCGCGAATTTAAAGAGAATCCAGTGGGCCTTGTACTCAAATACGAAAACAAAATCTCCATTGCGATAACTGAACGCTCTGCCTATCAGCAAGGGTGGCGAGACGGTGAAAAGGTCGGTAAGGTCATCATCTTACGTGACATAAACGTCAAAAAACCACACGCCGGACATTTGCGGATATTAGAAGGTTTGGCAAAACGTAACGCTAAAAACTTCAATGAGTTACATACGGCTTGGTTAAAAGTCTTAAACATAAAGACGTTGAATAACGAATTTTATGACAGGTTGGTTAAGTGGTACGATCTATGTTTTAACGATATTGAAATTGATTTAACTACGGCAAGCCAAATATTAAACAAAAAAATTGATGACGAATTGAAACCACAGGCGGTTATTCGTGTGATTGTCCGTTTGATGTTTATTTGGTTCATGAAAGAAAAGGGGTTAATTAAACAAGATTTCTTTTCACGTGAATTTGCCAAAGAGTTTTTGAAAAACAAAGACACATATTATAATGCAATACTTCAAAATCTTTTCTTTGGGGTACTAAATAAAAACATCCACGAACGTCGTTTCCGCAAACACGATAATGAGAATCGCTATGACCCGAAGAAAAATGATTACGGGATTTTAGACGTATTTAGATTTCAGAATTTTTTCAGACCGGAAAAGGCTGAAGAATTTTTAGATTTGACCAAAAAAACGATTCCATTTGTTAACGGCGGTTTGTTTACCTGCCACGACTATATTTTCGCCGGTCGAGATAGTATAACAAATAAGAAAAACGCTTCGAAAAATTATATTATTGATGGCTTTAGCGAAAGGAATGGGCATAGGGCAAGAATTAGCGATGACGTTGTTTTTGAACTCATTGACCTATTCAAGGATTTTGTATTTACAATCGAAGAATCAACACCGACGGAACAAGACATTGCTCTTGATCCTGAACTATTGGGAACGGTTTTTGAACAACTAATAGATTTTTACAATCCAGAAACTAAAGGAAGCGCAAGAAACTCAACCGGCAGTTTTTATACACCACGCGAAATAGTTGACTATATGTGTTGCGAAAGCCTGAAAGAGAGTCTGAAGACACGTTTTCCTAAATTACACACACAGATAGACAAACTAATAGATAATAATGAAGATTATCTTGATTTTCCGGACAAAAATAAAATTATTGCCGCCATAACAGATTTGAAGATACTTGACCCCGCCTGCGGTTCAGGCGCGTTTCCGATGGGTATGTTCCACGTGATGGTGCGAACAGTGGAAAAATTACAAGAACGTAAAACCACATACCAAAACAAGCTAGATATTATCAAACAATGTATTTACGGCGTGGATATTCAAAATATAGCTGTTGAGATCAGCAAATTACGTTTTTTTATTTCATTGCTAGTAGATTGTCCAAAACACGAGCACGTTGAAGATTTTGATGTTTTGCCGAACCTAGAAACAAAATTTATCGTGGCAAATACACTCATAGGAATTAATTTGGAAGATTCAGGCGATGTATTTGTGGAGTTTTTAAAAGAAGAATTTGAGAGACTTACGGAAATATTCTTGTTATTTACCACAGCTGACACACCTGCGAAGAAAGAAAAAATTAAAAACGATTTTAACAAGAAAAAAGAAACAATCATAAATGATTCTCGTTTTGAGGCTAGTACCGAAATAAAGGAGAATATTCGTGCGTGGAATCCATTTAACATTTGTTATTGTTCACCTTTTTTTCATAGCCAAGTTATGTTTGGGGTTAAAGATGGATTTGACGTAGTGATTGGAAATCCCCCTTATGTAAGTACAAAAGGGGTCAGTGACAAGGATAAGAAACTTTTTGAGAAAGAGTATGGTTTTTCGGACGATACATATTCTCACTTCTTCTTTAAAGGGTGTAAATTATTAGCCAAAAATGGCGGATTAACTTATATTACACCAAAAACGTTTTGGACGACGCAAACTAAGCGAAATTTGCGTGATTTGTTGTTATCAAAAACAATAAATTATATTTTTGATACGGCTAACCCATTTGAAGCCTCTATGGTGGATACTTGTATAACATCCATTCAGAACCGTAATAACCAAAACAACAAAATAAAGTTTCTTGACGGTAGTAAAGACATTTCCGATATTTCTACGTATACCATTGATCAAGATGTTTATCTGAATACACAAAATTCTGTGATATTCAAACCTACATCTGAAAACCTGAGAATCTATGAACTGTATAATGAGACAGTAAAGAAACTTTATGATAAATGGTGGGATAAAATATCAACAAGTAAGAATATTGAAAAAAATAAAAAAGAGTTAGATGCATATCGTAAAAACTTGAAACCAGGCGACATCGCTTTGTTGGGTTGTCTAACTGACGGTGGAGTAGGATTGCAAACGGGAAATAACGGTAAATATATTGCTGTCCGCAAATCAACAAAATGGGCAAAGAATATTTTAGTCTCAAGACCTAAAAAACTGGCCGAAGCCATAAAAGCGCACAAAATACAAATTCCTGGGATTAAAAAGTTTGCGAACGTATCAGAATACCTGAATAGTTTGAAGGAATCGCAGATCGTGGATCTGTTCGACAAATTGAAAGAACAATATGGACGTGATATTTTCGGACAAGGTTACATTTACCGATTAATAGATGACAGTGAAATAGCAGATGTAGACACACTCACAGAAAAAGAAAAGGAGAATGGAATATCAGAGAAGAAAAAGCATTATGTACCTTACGATAAGGGCGATAAAGACGGGAATCGCTGGTATCTTGAGACACCTTTTGCCATTGCATGGACGCAAAAAAACGTCGGGTTTCTTAGAGCAGATCCAAAAGCAAGATACCAAGGCTATATGTTCTATTTTAAGGAAGGGTTTTGTTGGTCAGATATAAACACTACTTTCTTAAAATGTAGAAAAAAGCAAAAAAGCATTAATGATGTTAAAAGTATGAGTTTGTATGCGCTTACCGAAAAAGTGCCAGAATTTTTTATTGTGTCAATAATTAATTCAACGTTTGTTAGTTACTATGTAAATGATTTTGTGAACAACACACAAACGTTTCAGATAAATGACGCGAGACAACTTCCAATTATAATTCCAACAAAAGAAGAACTCCGGCAGTTTGAAAAGTTATTCTGTATTGCAATAGCTACAAAACAAAAACAATTTTCTGGTCAAATATCTGAAGATAAGGCAGAAACTATGCTTTTCGATATACAAAAAAAGTTAGACCAGCTGGTGATTGAATTATATAGCATTTAAAGCCCATATAATATAGCAACGGCATTGTCCAATTCTTTTTGAATCTCTTCTAATAAAATTTCTGCTTCATTCTCTGAAATTATTTTTTTCGATTCTTTTTTTCTAATTCGTAGAGCATTATCAAAAATGAATTTGAAGGATTTTAATTGTTCGTTGGTTGGTACAAGAATAGGAATAAGCTTTGCATCTCCTGTTGTACAATGAGAAGTTGCATTAACAAATGAATCCACATAATAAGCTATAAACCTCGAGTTTATCATACAAATCATATAATATTCAGGAATACACTCCGTTACAGAAAAAAAGCTCATGCTTTCCGTACTATGTACAGTTTTTTGTTTTTTACGACATTTTATATGGGTAGTTAATACATTTGACCAACAAAACCCTTCCTTAAAATGGAACTGTGGATTCCTAACAACAGGCATACCTTCGCCTTTTTTCCCAGAATTAGCTCTAAGAAACCCGACCTTAAAATGGAACTTAGATTTTTTTTACAATACAGTAGTTATTGCTTTTTTTTCAAAACAACAAAAAATAACCGTAAAAATAGATTTTTTTAGTATATTTAGATTAAAAAGGAAAAATTCATGATCTACGGCTACATTCGAGTAAGTACCGACCGGCAAACGGTAGAAAACCAACGTTTTGAAATCAGCAGATTTTGTAAAAGAAATCGCGTCAAAATAGGGAAGTGGATTGAAGAAACCATTTCCGGGACAAAAGAAGTGGATAAACGCAAATTAGGGGGATTGTTAGGTGATTTACGGAAAGGTGATATCTTAGTCTGTTCAGAGCTATCGAGGTTGGGACGTAATTTATTGATGATTATGTCAATACTCAATCACTGCATGGAAAAAGAAGTACAGGTATGGACCATCAAGGATAATTATCGCTTGGGTAGCGACATTAGTTCAAAGGTACTTGCCTTTGCTTTCGGATTATCCGCAGAAATTGAGCGAAACTTAATTTCACAACGGACAAAAGAAGCATTAGCACGCATGAAATCTGAGGGTATTCACGTAGGTAGACCACGTGGAGCAAAATCAAAAAAAATCAAACTAACGGGAAAAGATAAGCTTATAATAAGAATGTTGAGGAAAAACGTACCGAAGGTTGAAATTGCTAAGGAACTAGGTGTTCATCGTTCGACACTGCGAAGATTTTTGTTAGAACATAGGAAAGTGAAAAAGTTTCGACGTCGGTCATAGTTAGGTGGATCCAACATATTGATACATATGATTCTCCTAATAACCTCCAACAGCATCGTCGCAACATCGTCCGCTATCCCTGCGTGACGATGTTGCGACGGCGGGGAATGATTATTGATCCCACGGCCCTGATCCGTCGGCGGCGAAGTTTGCGCTGGGGCCGGCGGTGGTTTCTTTGCGTTGGGTTTCGCTGCGGTATATTGCGTGGCCTCGGCGGGCTAGGATGCCGCCTTCTTCGTCTCGTACCACGTTGCCGGTAGCCGGATCGTTTTTATTGCCGGTGATGATGCCGCCGGTCTTGTTAATCCCACCGCAATATTTACTGTATATCCCTCCGCCGTACGCTATGGCGGTATTGCTTGAGATGGTGCCGCCTCGCATATTTAGTGTCCAGCATCCATGCCCATAGCCGGAATAACTATCCAAAAACATCCCACCGCCTTCAGACGCCGTATTGCCGGAAATAGTACCTCCGGTTATGGTAATCGTTCCACCATTCGAACCTAAAAATATTCCGCCACCCTTCTCTGCCGTATTGCCGGAGATGGTACCGCCTGCTATGGTAATCGTTCCTCCTCCCATTTCAATTCCGCCGCCGTTAAGATTTTTGCCGCGTCCGTTGCCGGAAATAGCGCCGCCGCTGATTTCAACGGTTCCGCTACCGTTCACCCCGCCGCCGCTATTACCCGTAATTGCCGCCCCGGTCTTTATTTTAAGCGTCCCGCCGCCCACGGAAATCATCCTGCCGGTATTGCCGTTGTGCCCCATAAGGGTAATGTTGTTCTCCAAAATCAACGTAACTTCCTTTGCCACGGTAAACATCGTTCCGTGGGACGAAAGCCTGATAGTCCGGTTTCCGCCGACGCCCCGCATAACGATGGTAATGTTGATTGCGCCCCTATACTCAAGCGCGTTATTCGGAGCGATGGACTCATCCGCGTTCACCTCAACAATATATGTCTCGTGGCTGTCGGCGCTTTTTTGCAGCCAGGTCAGTTTCTGCGCAAGGCTCCCGCCGGGAACAAGCGTCCCCTGAGTAGGCGGATCCGTCTTACCGGTCGGCGCGGAGGCGGTCTGCGCCGGGGCCGCGGATGTTGATTGAGCCGGTCTCGCCGCGTATCCCGACCCGGAGCCGGACGGCGACGCGGGGCGCGGCCCCACGGGCATTCCGAGCATAGACCCTATCTGCCACTGGATGATGTCTATAACCTTTCCCCCGGGCGGCAGCTCCACGATATCAGCCAGTTCGGCCACTTTGCTCTGGACGCTCACCATCCTTGTGGCCACGTAGGAGATCCCGTCTAGTTCCGACCGCTGGACGACGCATACGTACTGGGCGCCCGCGTCGCGGCCGAGGGTCGCGATATCGCCGTCCGAGACCGTTCCGCTCATCTGCCGCTGCTGTTCTTGGGCCACGATATCTATGGCGTCTACGGCCACCATCTGATACTTGCCGCTTTTAATCAAAAAAGTGTTGACCGCGGCTTTGATGGCGTCGCGGCCGTCCGGGTTGCCCATAACGTAGACGGCGGCTTTGGGCTTGGTTTGCGCGAAAGCGGCGGCGAACAGAACGCATAGCGCGAGGGTGCATTTAACGAGTGTTTTAACGGACGTGTTCACGAAGAAGGCTCCTTGTTATCGGTTGATTTGATAATGGTACGTCGGACGCGGTCCGACGGCGCATTACGGCGAATTTTACCTAGTCAATCAATATAATAACCGCGCGCGGGGAAAATCAAGTTTTTCGCGTAAATTTTTTACGGCGGCGTTCTCGCGTCAACTTCCGGTCCCCATGAACATCCCCGCGATTCTCGACAGGGTCTTCAGGTGCGTCTGCGGGTCGCCGTGGATCGGGTTCAGGACGATAATCAAGTCGTTCGGCGCTACTGCGGTCGGCGCGATCGCCGCGCTCTCTTTTTGGCGCCACGCGAAAACTCGCGGAACGTCAACTAGTTCAGTGTGGGCGTGGATTAGGACTGTTCCGGGGATCAGTTCAACGGGGTATAGCTCTATGCTTGAGAGCAGCAGGTCGTAGAGATCGTTTGATTCCGTTCCGATCTTGCCGGCGACGGCGGCGGTGATCTCCGCCAAAGAGTTTCCCTCGGTGTCAATTGCCTCCAATATCGGGCCGTCGTCCGTCGTCGCCGCTGTCGTCGCGCTATGCGGCGGCTCGTTGTAAAACAGCGCCGACTCGTCGCCGGCGTCCGCCCCTACCAAAGAGAGCGGCGGATAGGAGGCCGCTACGGTGTTTTCTTTGAACTGCTGCGCCAGATGGAACGGGTAGTTGTCCGCGGACGGCAAGCGGAAGAGCCTCTGCCTTGTCCCCATCGATATTATCACCGCGTCGCCCGCCATTATCTCTCCGGGCAAGTCGCGTTTGACCGCGTTCCACTGGGTTTTGACAGTTGTTACGTATTTTACGCCGCCTTTTTTCAGGTACTTGTCTATCACCGCGCCGATTTTCTCGCGTTGATGTTCGGAGATGTGGAAGACGATCTCGGCGCTTACTTGTTGCGACAAGTGTTTGATCTCCGCCATGAGCAGCGCTAAATCCGGTCTGTTTTCGCTTGTGGGCATAAAGACTGCCAATAGGCGTTTTGTCATGGAGATACGTTGCGTTATCTTTGTGAACACCAAACGCGATTCGCATTCGTCAATGAGCGCGCGGCTGTGGTGTTCCAGCGGGCAGACGACCGTCCCCGCTCGCGTCTCCGCCGCCGCGTGAAGGATGCCGTCGGCGACGCTGCCGGCTATGCGCATTTCGGGGCGGTATAGCTCCTCCAACTCGCGGGCGTGGTTCATGCAGATGCCGAGGATCGTCTCCGCCTCAGCGGCGGATTCCCTGTCGTCGGACGCGAGCGCAAGCGGCGATATCATGTACGTTTTCGCGTAGTGGCGGAATAGGCAGGCGAAATCTAAGAGGCCGTTGCAGACCGCCGCGTTAGGTACGAAGACCAGCGTCTTGCCGCCCTCGAACGCGCCGAACCCGCCGGATTTCGCGTGAAGGCTCCGAGCGTATTTCTCCGCGTAGTGCACGGAGATCACCTCGCCGATGGTGCAGGTCAATAATATGTGCAGCATTCCCGCGTTGAATATCGTCTCGTTCAGAACGCCTATCTCGTAGCCTATCACGGCGCAGACTATCGTGGTGGCCGCTTGCTGTATCGTCATCCCTGAGGCCATCAGTATCGCGTCTAATGAGAATTTGAACATCTTCCCGCAGATGAAACTCGCGGCGGTCTTTGTGATGATGGCAAGGGCGGTAAGGACGACGGTGAGGATGAGCGCCTCGCCGCTCTTCACGAAGTAGCTTGGGTCTATCAGCATTCCGGCGGAGATGAAGAAGAAGGGGATGAAGATGGTGTTCCCCACGAAGTTGATCTTCGTCGTCAATATGCTGTGATTCGGAATAAGCTTGCTGAGCGCCAACCCGCAGAAGAACGCGCCGATGAGCGACTCGAGGCGCAGAAAATGCGCCGCCCACGAGAGCAGGCACGCCGCGGCGAAGACGAAGAGAAATTGCGCGTAGCCGTCTTCGGAGAAGGCGCTGAAAACACGCCGCGCGATCTTGGGGAGAATGTAGAGTATGGCGCATATAAAGAGAACCCAGCCGCCGAAGAGCATGACCCAGTAGTGTATAGGTATGCTGTGCCCTCGCGCGAGGTCGGCGATCACGGCGAGCAGGCCGAGCACCGCGACGTCGGAGATGATAGTTGCCCCCACGACCACGGAGACCGGCTCCGAATTTCCCACGCCGAACTTGTTTATGATGCCGAGCGACAAAAGCGTGTGCGAGGCGAAGAGGCTCGCCGTGAGAAGCGCGGCGGTCATGGAGTAGCCGAAGACGCAGAAGATCACAATCGTTCCCAGGAGTTGCGGAACTACAAAAGAGAGCGCGCCGAAGAGAGCGCTTTTGGCGGCGTTCTTCTTGAATAGGAATATGTTTATCTCAACTCCGGCTATGAACATCAGGTAGAGTTTGCCGATCTCCGAGAAGAGTCCGAAGGAGTCGCTGATGGATTCGAGTTTGAAGACGAAGCGCTCGAAGAGGACGCCGGAGAGGATGTAGAAGACGATGGCGGGGATCTTCGTCCGCGCGGAGAGCAGGGGGATGGCGAAGACGGAAAAGAGGAGGACGGAGAAGACGAGAAGTTTGTCGTACATATTGGTATTTGGGTTTCTTTTTTTTATTGATAAAAGTCAAAATCTTTAAAATCAAATTCATTAAAATCAAAATCTTTTAAATCTTTTTAAGACGGAAGGCTTCGCCTTCCATAGATAAATCGGGGGGCTAAACCCCCCGATTTTCAGTCAACGGCAAAGTCAACGTCAACACCGCTTTTGATTTTGACTTTGACTGAAAATGCGGGGCATAGCCCCGCATTTATCTATGAAGCCGAAGGCTTCGTCTTAAAAAGATTTGGCTGTTTTGTTTTATCCTAACGCCAACCCAAATTCCTTTGGTACGGGAGCAGTAACCGTCATCATCTTCTTAGTTTTAGGATGCGGAAAGCTCAATTTATGGGCGTGTAGATATAATCGTCGCGGTAATTGCGATGATGCGAAAAATTTGTTGTCTAGACGATGATCACCATAGCGCTCATCACCGAGAATCGGCGA
>Ga0268262_10003858_pt1 | contig 15868 bp, 19 predicted proteins | sample TergutNc150P3_FD_190354 | JGI IMG/M metagenome (GOLD analysis project Ga0268262, IMG submission 190354) | Nasutitermes corniger P3 segment gut microbial community from laboratory colony in Florida, USA - Nc150 P3 (SPAdes) (version 2) | ecosystem: Host-associated > Arthropoda: Insects >... | reverse complement strand
ATCAAACTCGGCCCAATGCGCGCCGGCAGGCGACTCAGTTAGCAGCGCGTCGGCATACCCGGACGCTTTGAGAGCTTCCCTTACCGCCCAGACGGTGCCGGCCCGGCGGCGCAGCGAGATACTGAACGCAATGACGCGCCGCTTGGTTTCAGCGCTCCACCCGGCGTCCCACACGTCCACGTCCAGCGCCCATGCCAGCCACGGCAGCAAATCTTCCGGGCATTCCCAGGGATTCCACAGTGTATCTATGCCAAGCGCCGTTTCGGGCAGTCCCAGGCGCGCTGTCGCTATTGAGAGCGCGCGTTCTTCCGGCGTCGCGTTCGGCGGTAAAAGGTCAGTCATCGCCGCCTCCCAGCGCCAGCGTTACCGACTCGCACCAGGGCGCTTCGCCGTGGCTGCAAACGACGTCTTCAACCGGTGCGGTCATGTTGACAGTGAGCACTCCCGGCCGGTGCAGCGCCGCGTACAGGCCGGATATCGCCACGCCGTACCCCAGCATATGCACCGAGGCGACGTATTCCATTACAGCGGCCTCGGCGGCGGCCAGTATCACTTTTGCGTCCGCCCCCTGCCCAACCCACAAAGTCGCCTCAACGGAGTAATTAATGATCCGGGCGGGAACGACAGTTACGGTGTCGCATAGCGGCCGCACCTTTTCAGCCGTCAGCGCCGACTCCACTTTTTCAAGCAGTTTCGGCGACGGCACGCCGTCATCAACCGCCGAAAGTACCGCTACCTGCACATGTCCAGGTACAGGCGATGATACCCCGGCGGATTTCACGTCAGCGTGCGCTGATAGAGCGAAAAACTCGTATGCCTTGACGCTGCCGGCGCAGCTCCAGCCGTACGGCGCCAGTAATACCCGCGCGCGGAGCCTTTCGTCTGACTCCATCACAGCCGGGATGCGGTTGCCTCTTTCGTCATTATATTCCGGCGTTACAACCATCCGCGTCACGCCGTAAAGCGCCGCCAAATGGTCGAGGTCGCTCCCGCGGGCAAACGCGAGCATAACCGCGCGCGAAGCGTCATTTACACGCTGCCGGAGCAGCAGTTCGCGCCATGCGCACACTTCCAGTATTTTGTATGCCGGGTCCGACTCCAAAAGCGCGTCGAAAGCCGGCGCGCGAAGCCGCAAATCCGCCAGCATCCCGGCAAGGATGGATTCGTAATCCAGCGCTTGCACTACATTCGGCGGCGCTATTTGCGACAAATCAATGATCCTGAAATCGTCCATCATATCCGTATTCCTTCCAGGCGCACCGGCTGACCATTTAATAAGTAGCGCCCCTCAACCGTGACGCATATTTCTCCCGTCGCCGGATCAGACACGGCCGCGGATACAGCCGTCACATCAAGGCGCGGTTCCCACTTTGCCAGCGCGTCGATTGTTGCGGCATACATCTCCATTCGCAGTTCCGGCGTAAGCGGGCGGTCAACAAGGCTAAACAGCGTCGAGCCGTAATCGCGGCGCATTATCCTTGACCCTAAGGGGGTAGTAAGGATGTCGCGTACCGACTGCTTCAGGTGTTCCAGCCCGCCTATCGGCTTTCCCGACCGCGCGTCTATCCCGATCATTTTTTCCCCTTGGGCGTTTCCGCCTCGACGTCGCATTGGTACCCGGAGTTATCAAGCCGATGCGTTACGGATGTTATGAGCCACTCGCCGTTTACCCCGGCGCGCGCGCCCGTCACCGTGAGCGTCGCCTCGGCCATCAGCGCCGCAGAGCCGGGACATGCCAGCGTCAGCTTGCTGAGGCCGCGGTCGAAAGCCGCAAGCTGCGCTTCCGCCGCCTTTTTCGCGGCGTCGCCGGACGCGTATTTGCGGCTTATCGTGTAAACCGGCTCGCCGTCCCCTGCTTTGACTGTTTCTTCCGACGCTTTAAAAGTGTCGTACCAGCGCGCGACGACGGCCTGGTATTTGCCGCGTTCCGCCTGCGTGACCTCGTAGCGCGTCAATTGCCCGGCCGTCAGCGCCGCCGCCGTCAGTTCTTCGCCCGACACGCTCTTTGCTTCGCCGCGCGGCGCAAAGACAAACGCGCGTCCGGCGGGTTTTGCGACGGCGCCGCGATCTTCCGCGAGGCGCGTCAGAAAGTGCATGTCGCTTTCGTCAACCTGGTCGATGTGCTCTACCGCCTCGCCGCCGAGGGCGTCTTCAATCCTGGGTTCGTATCCGTGTTCGCCCGCGATTGCCGACACAATGTCGCCTATCGTCGTATCGTCCCATGCGCGTGTCCGCTTTGATTTCATGCTCTTTCGCATGTCGGCGGCCTTGGCGCGTATCGTCATCGTCGCCGGCGGCGCGCCAATCGCCGTTTCATCGACAATGTAGAGTCCCATGCGCGCCAGCCCCGTTTCCTTATATCCGATGGATACGTCCAGTTCCGCGCCGGTGCGCGGTATCGCTATCGACCCGTCGCGGTCGTCGAGCGTGATTTCAAGAGTGTCGCTGTCCCAGCCCGCGGAATCGGAAACAGACAGCGACAAAAGGCGCGCCCGTATGGCGTCGGTTATATCCTTACTGTCCGCTGAAACCCGAAAATCCGGCGTCATTACGTCACTCCCAAAGCCTTATCATTTTCAACTGCGGCGCGGGCGGCATGTCCGGCAGAACTATTTCCAGCCCGGCGGCGTAAACTGATCCGCGCGCGGCAAGGCCGGGGTTTGCTTCCAGCACAAATTCCACGGCTTCCCGCCCGTAATGCTTCCAGCAAATCCAGTCAAGCGTATCGCCGTCGGTTGTTCTATATGTCGTCATCGCCGTACGCCTCGAGAGACAGCCGGAAGTCGATTTTGCGCGGCGTGCCGTTGGCAAAAAATATCTTCCGCGTTTCCTCTACCCGCTCAATGCACCAGAGTCCCCAGTTCCTGCCGTGCCCGTCAACGAGGCGCAGCGGCTTGCCGCCGCCGGCCGTTTCACGCAGCTTGTTGACCTGGTTTAAGCCGCCTTTAAACTCCGGATAAATACTGCCTTCAAGCTCTATACTGTCATTGCCCGCGCCGGTGAATTGTCTGGCGGGCGGCCGCCCGATCCTATCCTGCGCCGGCCAGCGAAACTCCGTCGTCCGCTGCAACTGCTGATATGCCGCGGTCGAAAGCGAAAAGCGGTAATCGCCCAACATCATCATGACCTCAGTCATAGAGCGCCCCACGCTGCCGCGCGGCGGCTTGCGACTCACGCTTTCTGAGTTCCTGATCTATTTCCTGTGCCACGGCTTTCGCGTCCATGCCCGGATGCGTATTGACGGTAATCGGCGCGCTTATGCTGGTAGTCGAGGTAACGTTCCGCCTCTGCGGTTCAAACACGGCCGGTGGCGCGGCGCCCGCGCCCGCAAGGGCGTAGGCCGGGGCGGGCGCTCCGGCCGTAAGGGCTTCGGCCGCCCCGGAAAAAGCGTTCTTCACGCCGCCGCCAATCCAGGAAAACAGCTTTTTAACGGGTTCAAATATCTTGAATATTTTGCCGATGCTTTCGGTAAATATTTCTTTGACACGATTCCAAAGCCCGGAAAAGAACGCCTTTATCGGCTCCCAATGCTTGATAATCAGCTTTGCGCCCGCGATAGCGCCTCTTACGGCCAGACCCCACGGAGACCATGAAAGGGCGGTTTTGATGCCGTCCCACAGCTTTATAAAGAACGCCTTTATCGGCTCCCAGTGCTTGATTAAAAATCCAATCGGCGTAAAAGAAAACGCCTTGCGGATATATGCGCTGCCGACTGAAAACAGCGGTTGAATGGCGCCCCACAATCTTGCAAAAAACGCCTTTATCGGCTCCCAATACTTGATGACCAGCACGGCGGCGAGAGCTATGCCCGTAATGATCAAGCCTATTGGATTAGACGCCACGGCCAGGCTCATAATTCTGAATCCGGCGGTTATGGCTTTTGTCGCGCCCATCACAATGGCTGAACCTATCGCCCAGGCTTTTTGAGCGATGGCAAGAGCCTTTGTTTTGATAGCCGTCAAGGACATCGCATTGCCCAACATGCCGGTCGATGCCGCGAGGCGCGGATTGGTCGCCATCATCCATTCCTGCTGTATCCGGAGTTTTAGCATCGCGCCGCGGGCGAACAGGATGCCGATTGACAGCGCCTTTGCGGCAAGCGTTATGCCTATAATGCCGCCTACCACGCCCACGGCGATCCCCGTCAGTTTCGGGAACCTCTCCGTAAGGCTTTGTACAGTGGTCGCAACCTTGCCTATCACGCCCGCGGCCAGTTCTGCGGCGGGATACAGGGTTTTTCCTATAGCGCCGGCAAGGTTTCCAATTTGCTGGCCAAGCAGCGTAAAGCCCTGCCCGCGCTGTGCCAGCTTCGCCATTTCTTCCATGCCCTCGAGGCCGCCGTCAAACGATTCGGCGAGGTCAGCGCCGGCCTTGCGCAACATGTCGCGCCGTGGGAGCAGCAAATCGACAAGCTTCATCCCCCGGTTGCCAAACACGCCCTGCAGATCATCCCTGGCCGCCTGATCAATTACGCCGTCATAACGCTCGCTGATGGCGTCAAGTATGTCCGGCAGGGATTTCAGCATCCCGGTTTCTTCATTGATGACGTCGAGGCCGAGGCCGCTGCTGCCGAGCTGGCTTGCGGATGAAAGAAACGCCTGTAATTCGCTTCCGGCGTCAGAACCCATTTTGGAGCGCAGTTCGCCCAAAACCGCGAGCTGGTCGGCAAACGACATGCCCGCCGCCGTCGCAGTCGTACCGAGCGCCGCCATCGCCGCGCTCATCTCCGCCCCGCTGCCGCCGAACTTTTTAGCCGCCGCCGCTATGCCTGAACCAAACCATTTCCCGAACTCAAGCTTGCGTTCGTCGTCTGACAGTTTTTCCCATCCGGCAATCGCGGTTTTGCCGAACTCGGCAAACTGATCCTTATATATGTTAAAACCCTTGCCGAACATGTCGGCCATTTCGCCGACAGTGCTTTTGGTCGCTGTTCCGGTCAGGGCGGCTATGCGCGTAAATTCACCGACGGCGGTATCGCCCAGGCCGTCAATGCCGCTCTTGATGCTTGTGGCCGCCTGGATAAATTCCGGGGCGGTCGTTCCCGCCCAGGTGTTTGAAAACTTCTTTGCCTCCGACGTGATTCCTTCGATGTTGCTCTCGGCGACGCCGAGTACGGCAAGCCCGCTTTGAGATTTTAAGATGTCCCCCTGCAGGGAGATCATCTTTTGCCCCATTTTGATATAGCCGGCGATTGCAGCCGTGAGGGCTAACCACGACTGCTTTGACTTTTCCATCGCGGCATTGTTCGCATCAAGCCTGCTGCGCAGGTCGGACATCTTTTCAAGACGCTGCATCGTCTGACCAAGCCGCGCGCTTGACCGGTCGAGGTTTTCAACGTCGTAGCCCGCGGCGCGGAACGATTCGGCCATTTCGGCCATGCGCTTTTTGTTGTCCGCGGTAGAGTTTTGAAGTTCTTTAAAACGGACAATCAGGGCGGCGCTGCTGCCGGACAGGTTTCCCATATGCGGCCCCGCCGCGCGAATCCGCGCGGCGAGTTCGTCCATCTCTTTTTTGTTCGCCGCGGTTTCATCGCGCAGTTTGCGGTAGTTATCAACGTCGAGCTTCACGGCGGAAAGGTTTTTAGACACTTCCGTCATTTCGTTCAACGACATCTTCGCGCCGCTTATGCTGCGCGCAAAACTGCCGTCGAGCGACCCCTTGATAGTAAGACCCAGTTGAAAAACGCTGCCCGCCATTTGACTATCCTATTTATCCCTGTACAGTTCCACTGCCGCCTGCTGCCAGGCGACAAGCTCGTCGACCGGCAAGTCAAGCAGTTCGCCGAGGCTCCAGCGCGTGTAGCTGTTCAGCGACAGCACGCAGCGACGGCAATCGTCAGCGCTCAGGCTAAAAAAGGTGCAATGAACCTCTGGATTTCCATGAAGTCGGGTGTTTCCATCTCCCCAATCACCGTCATTGACGTATCGCAAAGCAAAGCCATCATATAGACGCCTCTATCTATTTCGTCTTTGCTGAATTTTTCCATCGCCATCACGTCTTTGACTTTCGGCGATCGCACGGTAAAAGCCGTAAAAGTCTCGCCGTTCACGGTAACAGGGTCTTTAAGTTCAATCACTTTGGTTTTCATGTTTACCCTCCGATTGCGTTTCTGATTGCCGCCAGGCGGTCTTTCCCGCCGACTTTTTCAACCATGTTCGCCACGTCGATTTCGATGAGCGCGTTGCCGTTCGACGCGTACCGGTAATAACTGCACGCGACGGAGATTTTCATTAAAGCCGCGTCGCCCGGCTTCCACGACCCGGAATCGATCTCGCGCCACCGCCCGCGAACAACGACCTCGACGGGCGTGACCGTCGCGGAAGCGTCGTCGGCCTCCAATGCTCCGCGGAAGCGCAGCACGGCGCCGGCGTGATTGACCAGCCCCCAGAGCTTCAGGATTTCTTCGTTCGGTTCCTTTAAAGAAAAGTCGCATTCGAGCTTTTCCATGCCCATATCCAGTTCGATTGGCGCGTTCATGCCGCCGCCGCGGTATTCTTCCGTCTTGCGCGTCAGCTTGGGCAGCGTCACCTCGGCGGCGATGCCCAGATACCCGCGGCCGTCAACGAATACGCCGAAATTTTTCAATACTCTCGGTATGCTTGACATATCACAGCACCTCCACGTAGTAGTCGTTAACCATCCGGCTGCGGAACGTCACGCGCTCGGCCGGCGCGGGCGGCGTGAAATCGAAGTCGAAGTAAACCTTGCCCGCGGCCAGGTTGTCCGCCGTATTAAGTTCCGGGTTGCCCCAGCACGAGCCGCCCAGTATCGCTCCCGTTGATTTCAGGTGCGCAAGGTATGCGTTGACGCCTTCAACCACGTCGCCGACGTAGTTTTTCGTGATATTGCGGTCAACCGCCCAAAGGTGCGCGCGGAGCAGCGATTCGTTAATCATGTCCGCCGTTCTGACAACGGACAGGAATGCCCATTTTTTATCAGACGAAAGCGTCCGGTTGCCCCAAAGCCTGAAACCGTCCTGGCGAATGATGGTCGCGACGTTCTTTTCGTTAAGCAGGTTTGCGCGGGAATTCGGGTCGCCGAGCGCGAAATCAACGCTGCGCGTGGTTCCGACGATGCCGTACATCTCGCGGTTCGACGGACTCCACCAGAAACCGCGTTCTTCGTCTGACTTTGCGATTATCCCGGCAACGCGCGCGCTTGCGGGTTGAATCGTAATTGCGCCGTTGTTTGACATGACTTTCACGCCGGGGTCAACCACATATACCCGTTTACTGCCGAAGTCCCCCGCCCAGGCTATGGCGTCTTCGTCGGTCGCGTCCGGACCGTCGGCGATAATCACCGCGCGCAGCCTGTCGGCAATGCCGAGCAGTTCGGCCACAACCGGGTTCGCCAGTTTTACGCCCATGTCGATCGTATCTTCGGGGCGTATCCCGGTAAAACCGGGCGCGCACAGGATGCGCGGCGCGACTCCCAGCACGGATTCGGCGGCAAGAAACGCATGAACCCCTTCATATGTTCCGGTATCGCTGTCAACGCCGCCCATTACGTTGGCCAGCGTTTCCGCTTCGCTCGCGCCCTCTTCGACGCGGATTACAACCACGACCGCGCCCGCCTGGTCAAATATCGCGTCAAGCGCGTCGGGCAAAGTGCCCGCGTTGTCGCCCGCCGTGTCAAGCGCGGCGGCCTCCGTCCTGCTGCCGGCTATCAGCACCGGCGTATTTAATGGAAACTTCGCTTCGTCAGCATCGGGCGCCGTGCCTATTACGCCGATGACGCTCGCGCGCACGGTCTGTATCGGGCGCGGTCCGTCGTCGATTGTCACGACTTCAACGCCGTGTAAAAACGTCTCGCTCATTTTTTAGCTCCTTTCGGCTCTTCCGTTTTGGGTTTGCCTTCACTGGTTCCGGCCACCACAGCCGGTTCAGCCTTTGTTTCGGCGGTCTTCGGCTTGGGCGGGCAAGGTTTGGCATGTTCAGCCTTGCCGTTCAATAGCAGGTACTTCGCCATGTCGGCGGGAACCTCCATAACCGTGCCCGCGGCGGCCTTTCTGCCGGACGGCAGGAAGAACGCCTTTTTTACCTTCACTTTAATGTACTTTTCCATCTCGCTTTCTCCTTAACTTATTGCGCGGGGCCGGAACTGTCGCCGCCCGATTTTACGCCGCCATGCTTGTGCGACGTGCTGTCGCGCCCGTTGCCGTCTTTGACCGTGTTTCCTATGGTGATGTTTGACGCCTCTACCTCGAACCGTCCGTCAACCGCAAACTTCACCGCCGCCGCTTTGACATCGAAGCGGCCGCCGGATGTAAGCGCAACATCACCGTCCACATCCGCCGTCATGTTTCCGCCTGCATTTGCCGTTACGTTGCCGTCAACATTTACCGTCACGTTTTTGGCCGCGTGTATCTCAATATCCCCGACGCAATCGACCTTTAGCCGGTGCGCCGCGCGGTCATATTCGATTACCGTGCCGTCGGCAAACTTCACACGCCGGACGTTTTCATCCGCCGCCGGGGCAGGGTGCGCCTGCTGGTACAACGCGGGCAGTACGACGGCCTGGGCGGGATCGCCGCCCGGAGACAGCATCAATACCTGTTCGCCGACTTCCGGCGCCCACCAGTCGGAGTCCCCCGCCGCCCGCGTGGTCAGCCAGGGAATCCATCCGGTTACCAGATCGCCGCTCTGGATTTTGACTTTCGCGGCCCCGTAATCCGCCTCGGCGATTACGCCGGGACGCAGCAGGTTCCAGAGGCGGCGCTCAAGCTCCGCAAAGCTGTAATCAGCGTTCATTCATAACTCCTCGCTGTCCACTAGCCGCCGGTCGGCGGCTCCGGCCATACCCGCGCGTAATCGTCCACGTGTTCCGCGCCTACTTCCGGCGCCTGGCCAAGCCAGATTTCTTCCGGGCGCGTGCCTTCGGCTTCTTCGCTCATGCAAAGACGCGCCTGCTGCTCCCACGTCACCGCCCATAGCGCGACGGACGCTTTGTCCCAATCGGCGGCGTAAAGATTGTCGATGCGCGTTACTTTCGCAGGCCACACGCCTGTCAGGCCGAACCGGGAAGCGTCAACTGCCGGAACTATCTTCCAGGCCAGCGCCAGCGCGCCGTCGGCGCGGTCTCCGCGATTGGCCGAACTCCGCACCATGCAGTAAGCCGTGAACCGGCACAGCCAGTCAACGTCCCCGCAGTCAACATCCCCGCCGCGCGCGCAGCCGAGGCAGGCCACAAGCACGGCGGGCGACTGGACTGACGCGCGCTGAAGGTCGCCGCCCGAAAACTCGCCCGCGTAAGCCGCGCATGTCAAAATGCCGGGCACGGCCGCTTTTATCGCGGCAACGGCGGCCTGCTGCATATCCAGAGGCGTCGCCATTACACAAAACCCCCGCTTTTATCGCGTGCCCATATCCGGCCGCCAGACTCCATGCTGACGCCGGAAGGCGGCGTGGCCGGAGCCTGCGCCAGGCTGTCAACGCCCAGGCTCGTCCGCCCGTCCGCAATGTCGCGGAGCATTTTCCGCGCGTCGTCCGCCTGTTTCGCCCAGCGCTCGTCGTGTACATCGCTGTTGACGGCCAGAATGTCACGCGCTATCACGCAGGCGATGCGCGTCAGAGGCAGCGGCACGGACGAAAGCGGCAGCGAGTACCGACCGGCAAGGAACATGTCTATTTCCGCCGACGCGTCGGCAATCGCGGAGTCAAGCACAGCCTCGTCAATCTCGCCGGAACCGTCGCGCGATGTAAGCTGCGCGATGATGTTCCTGCCGAAACGTTCCGCCATTTGTTCGCCCGTGCAGTACATGGTTAAACCTCTTCGATCGTCAAACGCGGTTCCGCTTTAATCTGCGCAACCTGTTCCGCCGTGAGCGCGCCGTCCGGTACTTCCGTCACGCCCTGCCACAGCCGCCCGGCGCGCCGAAAACCCTTCGCCGGCGCGGTTATCCGGTATTTCGGCTTTGCGGTATCCGGCTTCTGTTCAGGACTTGCCGTGGTTTCCGGCGTTTGCTGTTCCGGTGCTGCCGGTGTTACCGGCGTCTGCTGTTTAGCCATATATCCTCCTTACACCGTTCCGGTGCTGCCGTAGGCAAGCTGCCACAGGCCATAACCCGCGTTGCCGCGCGCCTCGGCGCCAAATTTATATTCGCCGCGCATGAACACGTCGTCGTTGTCTTCGCCGGTCTGCTGCACGAACACGGGCGCTTTGCGTTCCTGGAAAATGAACGGCTTGACCGGTTTCGAGGTGTCGAGCAGATACCAGGCGGTTGAGCTTGTCAGCCGCGGGGATACGACCACCTTCGCCGTCCCTTTGTACGGGTTCGTCTTGCCGTCTTCCAGACGGTCGTTGTTCATGATTGCCAGCGCGATTGCCTCCAGCGCCGGCGGCACAAGAAGCACGTCGGGCACGACGTTAAGCGGCCGCCCCTCTTCGTCTTTTAACGACATCATGGCCGTTCGCGCCGCGCCGTATGACGCGATAACCGCCGCCTGCGTCGCGCATGACAGCGCAACCGTTCCCTTATTGCTCACGCTTACACCGGCGACGGGGTGATCGGTGTCAAGAAAATACTGGCCGTCATAACATTCGCTGGTAAACCCGTTGTTTACGAGGTCAAATACGAGTTCTTCAGGCCACTGCTTCGCCGACCAGCCCGCCATCTGGGCCTGCGGGCCGTAGATGCCGAGGTTGTCGTCTTCGATGTCGTCCCGGCGGACGGCGACCGTCGCTTCAAACGAATGGTTGACGATGGTGTACTTGAACGCTTCAAGCGCCTTTACCACCTTGTCGCCTATCCATTTGCGCATCCGCGGGAAGTTCGACAGCCAGGCATAGTCGTTCTGACTTGACTCCGACGTGATCTTCATCGCTATCTTTTCCCACACGGACGGCGCGGTATCCAAAGCGTTATTAAAAGTGGTTTTAAGCGCGGTAAATGCCGCGCTTATAGATGCTTTATTGACTAACATACATCCTCCTTACGTTGTCGGATACACGCCCGCGCGGTCTAAATCCACCCACACGGCCGTTCCGTTTATGACGCCGGCGATTACGCCGGCATAAACTTTTTGCGTTGACCCCGCGGCAAGCGCAACGGTCTGATCGTCGACGGCATATGCCGTCTTTCCGACGTCGGCTTGCGTTGCCGCCGCTATCGCGCAGCGGCACACCCCATGCCGCCTTACAACGGCAGTCGCCTCGCCGTCCGCGCCTTGCGTGTTGTCCGCCCTTTCAACCGCGACGCCCGCGATTTTAAGGCCGCTGGTGTCGCTCGCCGGGACAAGGTATCCCTGCGCGTTAAGGGCGCAGAGCGCCCCGCCGTATATGATTTTTCCCGCCGCAACCGGATAACCCAGCTCGTTTCCCGGCTTCCATTCCAACTTGCAATCCTGTGTTAATGCCGCCATGCGCCCTCCTTATGCCGCGTTAAGCGTTTTCTTGTAATCGTCGGGCTTCACGCCCATTTGTTTGCACACCGCAAGCGCCTCATCTGATAGCGCGCCGTCGCCGCCGGCGGGCGCTTTGCCGCCCGTCTGCGTTCCAGTCAGCGCCGCGATTGGCTGCGCTTTGTCGATGTATGCTTTCAACGACGCGATATCCTTCGCGCCGAGATCACGCGCCCAGCCCTCCATTGCCGGCAGCAACCGCCCGTCGGACAGCGCCGCCGCGACAATGCCGCCGACTTCCGTCGCCTGTATCTGCGACCGTAACGCCGCCACTTCGTCGCGCAGCCCCGTAAGCGCGGCGACAGGCGCGTACTTCGCCGGGTCAGGTACTTCCATTTTTGCCGCCGCGGTTTTTGCCTCGGCAGCCGCCAGCGCTTCCTTCAGCGCCGTTACCGCTTCGGTCACGGCGTCAATGTCGGCGTCTTCCGGCAGCCCTAAAAGTTTCAACAATGCTTCCATCTGCTCCTCCTCGCCCTCGCGGGCAATTGAAAATGTCGCGGCCGCCACGGCGTCCATGCCGTCAATAGCCGGATTGTTCGTCAATCCCGCCATCAACAGTTCAAGCACCGTGCCGTCCGCGCCGTAACTGAATACCGGCGATATGTACCTGTACTCGCCGGCGTCAATCCTCGCCTGCGCGGCCGCCGTCCATATAACGTCCGCCGCGTAAAGTCCCTTGTCCGGCCGCCACTCCAGTTTTGAAAACCAGCCCGCCGCCGGAGCCTCCCGGCCGTTTTCTTTCGCCGAAAGCGTCTGGTGTTCGTAATCAATCAGAAAATCGTTCTTCCGCCGCGCCGCGAGATCCATTACCGACCGCGCCGCCCTTTCCGTCATCCGCCAGACTTTCCCCGGTCCCGGCCGGCCGTCACGCGCCGCGAACTCCCCGACCGGAAAAAGCTGTACGTCTTTTCCGTTTTTGCTCCCGTTTTTGTCGATTTCTATCGCGCAACTGGCAAACTTTCGTCTCATAACTCCTTCCAACTTCCCAAAACCCCGATTGCCTCGTTTAAATATCAAATTTTGTATAAAAGCGTCTGCCAATTACATAAGTCGGATTTTGCGGCAAAATCGCTTTGTGGTTGTTATACGCGCGGCAACGGGCATCCGACCTTTTTCCTGCTTTCCACCATATGTTTAACTCCCAAAAAGCCAGTTTCACAGAAATCGCATTGCTTCCCGTTCCCCAAAACCCGCGCTATACCATTTAAATACCATTTAAATTTTGTCAAAACGCATCGACCTATACCTACGGTCGGGTTTTGTCTCAAAATCGCTCTACGGCCTTTATAAGCGCCGCAATGGGCATATGCCCTTTTTCGCGCTTTTTCGTCCCACATTCATTCCCCTAAAAGCCAGTCGCCCAGCAGCCGCTTCACTTCGTTTAAATCGTCATTCGACAGCCCCAGAAACGGGCGCGCCGGAATCTTCGCGTCGTACACCGTGCCCGTTTTCTTCCTGGTCGTCTCGCCCCGCCCGAACTGATGCGTCGCCGCGTATGGCAAATTCGACCCGAAAAGCAGGCTTTCCGCCGTCGCTTCATAGTTCAGCCAATGCGCCAGATGATCCCTCAGCACGAGAATCCTGTCTTTGTTCTCTTTCTTGTGTAGAAGATATGCCGTACTAAGTTCTTTCCACGGTTCGCCTTCCGGGCTTTCCTGCTTTTTAAACCGGTCATCGTGCGCCTGCCGCAGATAGTCGCCGATGTCGGCGAACACCGGGGCGAGGTTCTGCCCTCGATTCCTTATCAGGTCGAGCGCCGCGCGGAACTCTTCAGCTCCTTCCGTCTCCACGTTGATGAATGTTCCCGCCATCTTTCGCCCCTATGCCTCTTGACTAACAAACCCGCACCGCTTATCATTTTTTCGAGCTATTGAGATTTGGATGCGGCCGTTAAATCCCAGTAGCCTGCCCACGTTGCCGCGTTCGGCGTGAGGTCCCACTACTTCCCATACAAAAGTTTCCCTCGCCGTTGCTTGTTCAAACCGCTTGCTTTCGCCGGAACAAAAGTCCAGGATTCCAATTGCCCATGCTGCGCGTTCGCCACCATAAACAGGCGGGCATCTTTGTACAGCTTGATTATTCTTGTACGCAAAACAACCATGCCGGTGCCTTTATGCCTGTCAAACGCCAACCACTGCTCATAAGGGTCTTCAAGCAAGTCCTTCAGCAGCGGGATGTAACGCGCGCGGTTGATGTCGATATGCCCGGCAAGAGTTGCGGCGTTGACATTTATGGCCGTCTTGGCTGGCGTCACAAACACCTTTTCCGTGCCGCCGATGGCGTTTTCAATCACCTTTTGTAATTGCGCCACGCTTATCACTACTGGCACTAACTTCAAATCCACATTTGCAGGCATGGCCGCCGCCGGTATCGTCGCCGGTCTGTTGTAAGTGGCATAGTCGCCCGGCGTAAGCGGTTCCCACGCCGCTGCTTTTGCGTCCTGCCAGCCTTTCATAGCCTCTTCGGAAAGCTGCTTTCCCCAGGCTGCCGTACCGGGGTTGTACGCAAAACCGGGATCAATACCCTTGTAAACCTTTTCGATCCGCGGGTTCGGCCCCCTGGCGCCGACCGTCTTCATCTCCGATTCAAGGTCGCTTGCCGGATACTTTGTTTTAAAATTGGGGTCGTTCTTCTTCAGGCGTTCAACGTCGGCGTCGCTGACCATCAGCTTCCGGCACGTGCAGCCCCAGCCGTTCGACGGCGTGTGCGTCTCCCACCACGGATCGTCAAGCGGCAGCACCAAACCGTCCCATGCCAGATGCTCCGGTCGCGGTTTGTCGCTGTTGCCGTGCCGGTAAAGTCCATACGGGCGGCGATTGCGCAGTTCCGGATCGCTCATTTGCAGTTCGCGCCCGGCGTTATAGCTCTGCCGCAGGTTTGTGTCGTATATCACCCGCGAACGCCAGTTACGCCCGCCGTTATATGACCACCCGTGCTTTTCAACTATCGCGTCGAAATCCTTGCGGAAATCAGCCAGCGTCATGCCTTCGGCAATCGCCTTGTCAATCGACGTACGGAAATCCGTCAGGATGTCTTCTTTCGTCGCCCCGGCAATGACAAACGCCCTGGAGTGCATCCCTTCCCAGATGTCCGTCCAGCTTTCCGTGGGCAGGTTCACCTTGTCCCGGAAATACGCAATCTGTTCTTTGAAAGGCAGGCTGCCGACTTCGGCCATTACAAGCCCTCCAGAATGTCAAACCGCCCCGCCAGCGCCGCCGCTGAAAGCGCTTCGGCCATCACGTCGGCAAACGCCCGCGAATCCATCTCCGGCCATGCGTCAAGCAGCCCGTCGCGCAGTTCTTCCAGCGTGTTTGCCGATTCGATAATCTTTTTTACCGTGTCTATCATCGCCGTTATCGGCTTGTCGGCTTCCTGTTCAAGCCGGTCGGCCTGCGCGTCAACAACATCGGAAGCTTGCGCGGTAACTTGCGCGGCGGCTTGCGCGGTTCGCCCCGGAACGGCCGTCGCCGCCGCGTAATCCTGAAACCCCGGAACGGCGGCCGCCTCAAGCACCGGTTCGTCTTCCGCCGCCTCCGGTATACCCAACTGCGTATGCGCCCACGAAACCGGGATGCGCAATCCGACGTTCACCAGTTTCGGTAGCGCGTCGGCATATGTCGCGATGTCGGCAATGTCGCGGTCGTCGAAAACCCAGCGCGGCATCCGCGTCATCGGCGTGTTAAGCCGCGCCAGCGGTTCCGCCAAAAAATGCGTCATCGTTGCCGCTATCTGTTTAAGATCGCTGGAAAGTATGTCGCGCCGGACTTCGTTGTGTACCTGGCCGAGCGCGTACGCCCCGCCGCCGGAAGCCGACGTCTGGCTTGTCAGCGTACCGCCGAGGATCGCTTTTGAAATCGACCGTTCGGCCCAGTCTATCATGAGCATGAACGGGTCGCCGCCGCCCTTTGCCGCTTCCTGAAACTCTATGCTCATCCCTTCAGGGATGATTCCTCCCGCCGCGTGTCCGATGCCGACCACGGCGCGCATCAGCGTGGATTTCTCTTCGTCACCCGCGCCGGGAGGATATTTCCCAAGGCGCAGCGGCAACCCGTAAATCTCCAGAAACTCCGCCAAATCCCGCGCCGAGTAGTTCCGGAAAAGGAACGGCCACGCGAGTACCCGCGTCAGCGCCCCGCGTACCAGGTATCCCGACTTCGCCTTGTGCCGGTGCACTATCCAGCCGTACGGCCGCAGCGGCTCGCCGTTTATGTCCAGCGTGCGCAAACGCAAATCGTCGCGCGCGTCCGGCGGCGTCATAAACCAGTCCGCCGGGCGGTAGCTGACCGCCTTCGGCAGCCATTCGCCTTCCGACCTGTCCCACTCGATTTCCTGGCACGAATAGCCGTAAAGAACCGCCGCCGCCGCGTCATAGACGATTGTTTCCCAGTCCAGGTTCCGGATGATTTCCTCCACGCGGGCGGAATCTTCCTTTTCGCGCGGCGAAGCGTCTATCGGCGGTTCAATCCGCC
>Ga0268262_10003857_pt1 | contig 15871 bp, 13 predicted proteins | sample TergutNc150P3_FD_190354 | JGI IMG/M metagenome (GOLD analysis project Ga0268262, IMG submission 190354) | Nasutitermes corniger P3 segment gut microbial community from laboratory colony in Florida, USA - Nc150 P3 (SPAdes) (version 2) | ecosystem: Host-associated > Arthropoda: Insects >... | reverse complement strand
GTTTATACTTTACGGAAAACTTCATCAAAAGCCCGTTTATGAAACGATTTGCGAAGGAGCAAAAGGCGGCTTTGAAACGGTAATTCGTATAATTCCGTATATGACCGCGGTTTTTGTCGCGATAGGAATGCTGCGTTCAAGCGGAACTTTGGACGTGATAAACCGGGCTTTGTCGCCTGTTTTGTCGTTTATAGGAATGCCTGCGGAAGCGTTATCGGTAGGGCTTATGCGCCCGCTTTCGGGAACGGGTTCTTTTGCGGTAATGGCGGAAATAATACAAAAAGAGCCGAATACTTTCCTTGCGGATTTAGTGTCGGTAATGCAAGGTTCGACCGATACCACTTTTTATGTTTTGGCGGTATATTTCGGCGCAGCCGGAATCGTAAGAACGCGCTATGCCGTTCCCGCGGCTCTGTCCAGCGACTTTACCGGAATAGCCGCTTCGCTGTTTTTTACGAGATTGTTTTTGGGGTGAGTCGCAAGGAGTATAGTTTTGGAAAAACAATACGTTTATGTTGTTCAGGCGTCGCAGGAAGACACGAAATGCAAAATTGGAAAAACTAACGATTTGGAAAGACGCTTGAAAGAATATAACAATATAACGGGCAAATCCAAAGATAACGGTTACCGATATTTATTCACCTGCGAAGTAAAAGATATGTCGGAAGTGGAAAACGATATAAAAGAAGAATTCCGAAATAGGGAAAAAAGAGTATCCCAAGGGATATTACGACGATAACAAAATGCTTTTAGTGAATGATTGTTATATTCCAAACGACTATAAAAAGCCGTTCGCCGTGTCTGCGCGTTCAATACTAAACGGTTTGTTGGAAAAAGGATATAAAATCGTAGAAACGAACGAATCTTACGTCGCGATAGTAAACGGCAAAGAGTGTTTCGCAAGAGTATTGGTGCAAAAAGTGTGATTTATTCACACGAATTTTAGAGCAGGAAAATTCTGCATCGTTCTATACACTTAATGATTTTATTCCGCGAAACGTCACAACAATTCCAAGTACAAATAGCAACACCGCAAAAACTAACTGTATTCCGTCCGCCGCAACGATAAAATCATGAGAAACCGTAATTTTGCTAACCAATTTATGTATGCTTATCCCAAGCGCGCAAAACGTAACCGCAATCATAAATATAAAAGGAATATAAAGCGCAAAACCGTTGCGTTTTGTCTTCTTTAGAAAGACGGCGCAAGCAATCAACGCAAGCGCCGCAAGCAATTGATTAGCCGAACCGAAAAGCGGCCATATGTCTTGATACCCGCGAAGTGCAAGCAAATATCCCATAACAAGCGTCACGCTTGTGGCAACATACTTATTACACAAAATCTTGACGTACAACGACGATTTTTCATCGTTCGCAAAGAGTTCCTGAAACGACATGCGTCCGATTCGCGCACAGGAATCAAGGGATGTCAGCGCAAACGCCGATATGGATAAGGTAATGAGCGTATATACGACGTTCTGCGCAAGCCCAAGCGAGGATAAAAACCCGGCGACTGCGCTTGCAAAAATAACGGGAGGAGTTTGCTGCGGTAATTTCCCGCCAGACGAAAGCGCACCGACCGCTATAAGCGCAAGTACGGCGAGTAAGCATTCGATAAGCATCGCGCCGAACGAAACCGGAAGTATATCACGTTCGTTATCTATCTGTTTTGACGCGGTTCCCGACGCTATAAGCGCGTGAAACCCCGAAACCGCGCCGCACGCGACCGTTACAAAAAGTATAGGAAAGAGATAAGTACCGTTTATTTCAAATCCCGTAAACGGCGATATGTTCATTTTCGGATTATTCACCATTACGCCCACAAAAGCGCATAGCATCATCGCGATGAGCAGGAAGGAATTGAGGTAATCACGCGGCTGTAAAAGCGCCCAGACGGGAGTAATACAGGCGACAAACACATATCCGAACACGAAATATAGCCAGAAACTCTGCGTCATATAAACAGGAAACGACAAACCCAAAGCCACGCACGCCGTAAGAGAAACAATCGCTACAAACGTTTGTAATATATTATTCGGTTTCTTTCTTATGAAGAAGCCCAGCGCGACCGCCACGACTATAAACATAATCGACGTAGACGCGACCGCTGCGTTTTCTTTAATTTTAACGCCGTCCGCAGAAAAACCGCCGAAGGTCTGCGCTACAATATCCGAAAACGCCGCTATCACGAGTATGGAAAACAACCAGACAAATACCAAAAATAGTTTTTTTCCTGTTTTTCCTATATATTTTTCTATAATATATCCTATTGTGCGTCCATTATTTTTCACCGATGCGTACATCGCCGCGAAATCCTGCACTGCGCCTATAAAAATTCCGCCAATAAGTATCCACAAGAGTACCGGAATCCATCCGAACATAGCCGCAATAATAGGTCCGTTTATAGGTCCCGCTCCGGCTATGGACGCAAACTGATGCCCAAACACTACACTCCTCTTTGCGGGGACGTAATCTACACCGTCGCAGAACTCATGCGCGGGCGTTTTCTTATTTTTGTCTATGCCCCACCTTTTAGACAAATATCCGCCATATATAAAATACGCGGCGACAAGCAATACGCTCGATATTAAGAGCAAAAAAATTCCGTTCATAACAAGTTCCTCCGTAATAATATCATATAAATATATAAAATAATATATTTACAATGTGTAATATATTATATAAAACTATATATTACGTATATATTTTACATAATTTTCAAACACCGTTCATAAAATAATAGTATTTTATTAAAAAAAAACTATTAGAAAGGAGTTTTTATGTCAAAAGAGAAGTGTGTATTAGCGTATTCGGGAGGATTAGATACGTCTATAATGGTTTCGTGGCTCAAAGAAAACTATGACGTTGACGTAATTTGCGTTTGCGGAAATCTCGGTCAGGCGGAAGAATTAGACGGTCTGGAAGAAAAAGCACTAAAAACCGGCGCGGTTAAAGCGTTTATAGAAGACCAGCGCGAAGAATTTATCCGCGATTATATCTATCCTACTCTAAAAGCGGGCGCAATTTATGAAAACAAGTACCTTTTGGGAACGTCTTTCGGCAGACCGCTTATCGCAAAGCGACAAATAGAAATCGCTTTGCAGGAAGGCGCAAAATACGTCGCCCACGGCGCGACGGGAAAGGGCAACGACCAAGTACGCTTCGAACTTACGTATATGGCTCTTGCGCCACAACTCAAAATTATCGCCCCCTGGAAAGACGAACGATGGAATTTTAAGAGTCGCGAGGAATGCATCGAATACGCAAATAAGCGCAAAATACCGATTTCTGCGAGTAAAGAAAAAATTTATTCGCAAGACCGCAATATTTGGCATATTTCACACGAAGGCGGAGAGTTGGAAAATCCTTTTAACGAGCCGCAAGACAGAGTTTATACTATTTCAAACACAATCGAAAACGCGCCAGACACCGCAGAACGTATCGAAATTGAATTTGAAAGAGGAATTCCTATCGCAATAAACGGAAAAAAATACTCGTCTGCGCTGGAACTCCTCACAAAGTTAAACGAAATCGGCGCAAAACACGGCATAGGACACGTCGATATGGTAGAAAATCGTTTGGTCGGCATTAAATCACGCGGAGTTTATGAAACACCCGGCGGCTCTATATTGTACAGCGCCCACGCCAATCTGGAAGAGTTGGTTTTGGACAGAAGCACGCTTCATGCAAAGCAGGAAATAGCGCTGAAATACGCGGACTTAGTTTATGACGGACGCTGGTTTTCGCCTCTTCGCGAAGCCTTGGACGCTTTTGTAGAAAAAACACAGCAAAACGTTAGCGGAATAGTAAAATTAAAACTTTACAAAGGAAATATCGTCCCGGCAGGCGCAAAATCCCCGTATTCGATGTATTTGAACGAACTGGCGTCGTTTGACGTAAACGATTTTTACGATATGAAGGACGCAACAGGATTTATAAGATGCTACGGGCTGGCGATGAAGGTCGCAGGAATTGTAGGAAGAAGGTAGAAAACTTGTTTTCTGTGAGGATTTCAAACAAAAACATAGTAGAAAACAAGTTTTCTGTGAGGATTTCAAACAAAAACATAGTAGAAAACAAGTTTTCTGTGAGGATTTCAAACAAAAACATAGTAGAAAACAAGTTTTCTGTGAGGATTTCAAACAAAAACATAGTAGAGAACAAGTTTTCTGTGAGGATTTCAAACAAAAACATAGCAGAAAACAAGTTTTCTGTGAGGATTTCAGAAAAGAATTATGGTAGAAAAGAAGAAATAACACTATATTTAAGGAGGAATGTTAATGAAAATTAACAACATGATAACTTCTCGGTTGAGAAACGACGCGCATTTTCAGTTTCACACGGAGGTTCAAAGATTTTTATGGCAAACTAATCAATCACCGTTGCTCAATATAGACGCGCAAATTGAAAAGTACGAGTTTGCTATCAATGAAGAAGACAAAGCGTTGAAGAAAATCAACAAAAGTTTCTACACCGAAAGAATTCAGGAGGCGGACAAAATGCGCGACGAAACCTTTTTGGGAATGGTAGAACTCAATAGAGCGATGTGCAAACACTTTGCACCGCATATTCGCGACGCCGCTTGCCGACTTCAAATAGTTTTCGATACGTACGGAAGAATAAACGTCAAACCGCTCAACGAACAGACAAGCGCGATATATAATCTTTTGCAGGATTTGGACTCAACAAAGTACCGTTTGGACGCAAATCATGTGGGCATTATAGATTGGTTGCGCGAATTGGAGACAAGAAACAACAACTTTGCAGACCTTGTTAGACAAAGATTTGAGGAGTCCGCCAAAAAAGTAAACGTCGTTATGAAAGAAGCGAGAAAAAACACGGACGACATATATAACGAAATCATAGAATTTATAAACGCCAAAGTCGTCATCGATGGAATAGAAAAATACGACAACGTCGTTAAGACGCTCAACGTAATTATAGCAAAATTTACGTTTAGACGACAGCGCCACGCGCAAGAAGTCGAAGAGGAAGACGACAAAGTTTAGTTTTTATGCTTGCAATAACTGAAAAAAAAGAAGAAATAATTTCGCTTCTTTCACGAGAACAGGTGTTAATCGTATGTGCAGAAACGGGCTGCGGCAAGACCACACAACTGCCGCAGTTTTGTTTGCAGGCGGGATTTGCAAAACACGCAAAAATAGCCCTCACGCAGCCGCGCAGAATAGCCGCTGTGTCCATAGCGCATAGAATCGCGCAGGAACTTAATACCCAAACAGGCGCTCTGGTAGGATATGAGGTTAGATTTTCAAAGAAAACGTCTGTTAACACGAAAATTTTGTGCATGACCGACGGTATTCTTTTGGCGCAGTTATCTCAAAATCCAAAATTGCTTGGATATTCGGTGATAATCATAGACGAGGCGCACGAACGCTCGCTTAATATAGATTTGTTATTGGGATATTTGCGAAAAATTCTGCCGTCCCGTCCCGATTTGAAAGTAATAATTTCGTCTGCTACTATAGACACGACTCTTTTTAGCAAAGCGTTTAACGACGCGCCGATAATAAACGTTTCGGGGCGCACGTTCGACGTGAAAATTATATACGACGAGGACGAATTATCCACAGGATATGTGGAAAGAGCGCTTGACGCGGTAGAAAAAATAGCACAAATTGACGACGACGGCGATATTTTGGTTTTTATGCCTACCCAAAGTGACGTTTTGCAGACGTGCAGAAAGTTATCCGGCAGATTTTTGCGCAAAGACGCAGAGGTCTTACCTCTGTTTTCACGATTGACTTTCGCTGCGCAAAATAAAATTTTTGAAAGGACAAGAAAGCGCAAAATTATTGTTTCCACCAACATCGCAGAAACGTCTATAACTTTGGAAGGTATTAAGTTTGTAGTCGATACGGGATTAGTGCGCATAGATAAATACGCGCCTAACTTACGGGTGAATCGTCTGCCAATAGAAGAGGCGAGCAAAGCGGAAGTAATTCAGCGCAGCGGGCGTTGCGGGCGTGTCCGCGACGGCGTGTGTGTGCGTCTCTACTCGAAAAAAAACTTCGATTCTCGCGACGATTTTAGAACGCCGCAGATTCAGCGCTCGAATTTAGCAGGAGTAATACTACAAATGCTAAATTTGAACCTTGGAAACATAAAAGAATTTGCGTTTATACAGCCGCCGCAGGATGCAAGAATAGACGACGCTCTTGAACAATTATACGAATTGGGCGCAATAGATAACAGAAAACATGAAAAAAACGCGAAGATTTCTCTTACGCAAACAGGAATTATTATGTCGAAGTTTGCGCTTGAACCGCACGTATCGAGAATGCTAATACAGGCACGTCGCGAAGGCGTATCTCAGGAAGTAGCGATTATAGCAGCCGGACTTTCCATAGTCGAGCCGCGTGAAAGACCAGTGCAAAACGGGGAACTTGCCGATAACGCGCATCAAAAGTTTATAGATATTCATTCCGATTTTATTACTCTGTTAAAAATATGGAGTTTTTTTCATAAAAGTAGAGACGAATTAGTAAAATCACATAGAAAAATGAGAGATTATTGCGAAAAACATTTTTTGTCCTTTGTAAGAATGCGGGAATGGAGCGATATTTACGAACAAATATCGCAAACGTGCAGGGAATACGACAGAAATTTCGATATAAATACTGTGGATTTTGAGAATTTGAGCGAGGAAAAAAGATTATCTATACATAAATCCATTTGCAGCGGACTTATAGGAAACGTTGCGGTATTCGACAAAGAGAAAAACGCGTATCTTGCGACAAAAGGGCGAATATGTCACATATTTCCCGGCTCTTCTCTTGCTGGCGGCAAAAAAAGAAAAGCGCAATGGATTATGGCGCAGTCAATAAGCGAAACGTCGCGTGTGTTTGCGCGGACTGTTGGACCGCTCGACCCTATTTGGATAGAAGAATTTGTGCCTAATTTACTCAAAAAGAAATATTCGTCTCCGTTTTACGACGAAAAATCGGGACGAGTATTATGCGAAGAGACGGCGTTTTTTTACGGATTAGAAATATATAATAGAAAAAACAGATTTTACGGCGATATAAATCCAAAAGAGGCGAGAGAAATTTTTATTCAAAGCGCTCTTGTAGAGAATAGAACGACGACAAAGTTTGTTTTTTTAGAGAAAAACGTTTCTCTATGCGAAAAATTAAGAGACGTTGAAATAAAACGAAGAGTAGTAGGAGAAATATTATCATACGACGCTCTGTTTGAGTTTTACGACGCTCGATTGCCGCAGGATATTTCGTCCGACAAACGTTTGAACGACTGGATTTGTCGGGAAAACGCGGTAAACACAAATGATTTGTTGACGCTTTGTGAGAGCGAAATAGCAGCGAAAACATTTTTAAGCGCGGCAGACGAGTATCCCGATTATTATAGAATAGGAAATATTAGATTATCTTTGTCGTATAGTCGTAATTTTGGTAGAGAAGACGACGGAATAACGGTCGAAGTTTGCCAAAACGAGTTAAAGTTTATACGCGACGATATTTTTGACTGGCTTATTCCTGCTCTTCTTACGCAAAAAATAGGAGAAATAATACGAACGTTTGAAAAGCAGGTGCGCAAAGAATTTATTCCTATTGAAAAAAGCGCGAATATAATATTTGACGAGATGAAAAGAAATTATCCTGAATTAGATAATATAAAAGACAAAGTTTTTGAACCGCCGCGAGACGATTTTAAGCAAGCGCTTTGTAAATGTATATATAATTTGTTTTCAAAGCGCTGTGAAATTTCGGACGATAACATAAATTCGATTGCCGACTTTCTGAAAATGCGAATATCCGTCGTATCAAAAGACGGAAAGTCAGTAGGTTTTACAAAAAATCTGCGTAAAGACAGAGAATTATTGATGAAAAACATAAAAGATAACGACAACACGGGAACGTTAGGAAGTTTGTTAGAGCAAAAAACGATCAAACACTATGAAAATGTCGTAAAAAATTATGCCGAACACATAAAAACGATAGATTTAGACGGAAAAATAATACCCGACGGCGAAAACGATTTCGGATTCCCTGCGCTTTACGAATACCGCGACGGTGTCGATGTCGTTTGGTTTGCGTCGCCGCAGAGCGCCGCGCAGAAAAATCCTTTCGGGCTTGCAAAACTTTTGGAATTTTCTTTGAGCGAGGATTTCGTATGGTTAGAAAAGAACTTGCGTCTTCATAATAACGCGAAATTGCTTGCAAAAGCGTACGGCGGCGAGTTAGTGTCGAAACGGCTGTTTGAAATTATTCGCGACGCCGTTTGTTTTCCGATAACAGGAGTGGAAAATTGGCGTGAATTTGACGCGATTCGTAACGTGCGTATCGGGATATTACGTAAAAGCGAGAAGTCCGCCGTTGATAATTTCGTGAGATTTGCAAATTCCGTATCGCACGTTCAGCAGTATTTGGATACGAATATCGCGAATTTGCCGAAATCCGTAATATTGCGCGACATAAAAAACGAGTTTGATATATATATCGAGCAGTTCGTTTCGGGGTATTGCCCGTTGCTAATCTTTGAAAGATATTCGTTTTATATAGCCGCGTTCGTTTGCAAGATAGACAAAGGGTTGAATTCGCCGAAACATTACGAAGAATGTGATAAAACCATAGCGGATTATCACAGAAAATCCGTCGAATACGTCGCGAAAATACATGAAATGCCGATAGAATTTGAAATTTTTGTCGAGCGGTTTTGTTTTCTTGTGGAAGAATTGTCGCTGAAGTTGTTCGCCGAGCCGAAAATCAAGGCGATTGAAAATATTTCCGTTAAAAAATTAGAGAAGTTTTTGCTTGATTCTAAGCAAACGGGAGGGAATTGTTGAAAATAATACGATTTTTGAAATCGATTTCTTTTGCCGCGTTTGTAAATATGGCATAGCGGCATAACGTATATTAGTTACGGAAAACGTTTGTTTAATTTATTTAAGGAGTTGTGTATATGGGAATACTGAACGAAGTAAAAGCGGGAGTTATTTACGGCGACGATTTGCGAAAAGTTTTCGCGGCGGCGAAAAAAGAGAGGTTTGCGATTCCGGCGATGAACGTGGTCGGAAGCGATTCGATTAACGCGGCTATGGAGGCGGCAAAAAAGGCAAATTCTCCGATTATTATTCAATTTTCAAACGGCGGCGCGGCGTTTAACGCGGGGAAAGCGTTAAAATTAGGCGACCAGAAAGAAGCCGTTTTGGGCGCGGTCGCCGGCGCAAAACACGTACAGACGCTTGCCGAAGCGTACGGAGTAGTAGTAATTCTTCACACAGACCACTGCGCAAAAAAATTGCTTCCCTGGGTGGACGGATTGATTGAAAAGAGCGAAGAACATTTTAAGGCGACGGGAAAACCGCTGTTTTCTTCGCATATGTTGGATTTGTCGGAAGAACCGCTTAAAGAAAACATCGAAATGTGCAAGGAACGTCTTTCCAGAATGGCTAAAATGGGTATGACTTTGGAAATAGAGTTGGGAATAACCGGCGGCGAAGAAGACGGCGTTGATAATTCTCACAAGTCCAAAGACGAACTTTATACCCGCCCCGAAGACGTGTGTTTCGCATACGAAGAATTAAGCAAGGTTTCGCCGAATTTCACTATCGCGGCATCTTTTGGAAACGTACACGGGGTTTATAAACCGGGCAACGTCGTTCTCGAACCCAAAATTTTAGACGAATCACAAAAGTTTATCGAAAACAAACTTAAACTTCCCGCGGGAAGCAATCCGGTTAATTTCGTGTTTCACGGCGGTAGCGGAAGCGAACCGGAAAAAATAGCGGAATCGCTTAACTACGGCGTAATTAAAATGAACATAGATACCGATACTCAATGGGCGGCTTGGGAAGGAATTTTGAAATTCTACAAGGCGAACGAGGGTTATTTGCAAGGGCAGTTGGGCAATCCCGAAGGCGACGACAAGCCGAACAAAAAATATTACGACCCGCGCGTATGGCTTCGCAAAACCGAAGAAGGAGTCGTCGAACGTTTGCTGGTGGCGTATAAGGATTTGAACGCGCTCAACAAAAATTAAAAACCGCGATTTTCGCAGTAAATAAAAGGGAGTCGAAACTTTCGGCTCCCTTTTGTCGTTTCTATCGGATTTGTAAATATATTGCATAAAAATTTGGGAGAATTTTCTCCACACAGCCGCGGCAGAATCTATTTATGGTCTTGCGCGCCAAGTCCGCTGTATTTCGCCAGCAGCGTCAGGGCGACTTTCGGATTGGTAACCACAGAAGGACCGGCAATACATCCGCCCTGACAAGCCATTACTTCGATAAGATTTGGCGTGTCGGCGGCGGCGGGAAGTTTTCCGGCGTTTATCTTGCCTAATTCGATAAGACGTTTCATCCCCGCTTTATCAAGCCCGTCGATAGCGGTTTCTTTCAGTATCGAAGTGTCTTTTAGCCGCACCTTTACCGACGTCGCCACGCCGCCGGATTTAGCAAAATCCCTCGCCGACGCGGTGGGTAGTTTGTCCCCGGGCGCAGAAGCGGCTTTTGCGACGTCTATCTCTTTGGCGATAAACAAAGCGCCCGCTTCCTCAATGGAAATAACGTAATCCACCAAATCGTCGTCCATACCTTCCCGCCGCTTTGCAAGGCAGGGACCGATAAACACAGTTATACAATCGGGAAACTTTTTCTTGGCTATTTCTGCGGTGTAGTGCATAGGCGTACGCGTGCTTGAAACACAGCCGGCAAGTTCGGGCGCGTGAAGATGTACAGCCCGTACAAACGCGGGACAGCAGGAAGTCGTCATCATCTTCTCGCCTTTTTCCATACGCTCGACAAATTCTTCCGCCTCTTTGTCCGCCGTTATGTCCGCTCCCAAAGCGACCTCTATCACGTTTGAAAATCCCGCCGCAAGCAACGCTCCTTCAAGTTGCCCCGGCTCGACCCGAAACTGCGCCGCCGCCGCGGGCGCGTACATGGCGACCACGTTTTTCTTATTCATAATATGCTTAATCACATCGACTAACTGGCTTTTGTCCATCATCGCGCCGAAAGGACACTCGCGCATACAATTTCCGCAAAAGATACACTTTTCGTAGTCGATACTCTCTCTGCCGTTTTCGTTTTTGGCGACCGCGCCCACCGGACACGCCTCCTCGCACGGCACGGGAATCTTTATTATGGCGTGATACGGACAATTTTGCTGGCACAGACCGCAACTTACGCATTTTTCGCTGTCGATAAGCGCCCTGCCGTCTTTAATCTCAATCGCTTTTTTGCCGCAATTTACCAGACATGGTCTGGCAAGACACGCCTGACATCCGTTGGTCACCATATAGTGCGAGCGCACGCAGGCGTTGCACGCCAAATCGAGTACGGTAAGCATGGGCGAGGTCGGTTTTTCCCTGTTCATCGCTTCCTGCGCGTATTGAGCGAGTCCTTTTTCGTCGTCGTAATCTTCCAAGCCGCATCCTAACCTCGCTATTACGCGATGCATAATAATTTCTCGGTCGTGATATACGCAGCAGTGAAACGGATTTGCTCCGGCGGGAGCGAGTTCTTTTGCTATGTTCTGGACGCCTTCGACTAATTTTCCTTCAAGTTGCAGTTTGGCGATACGCACCAAGATTTCCCGTTTTATTCGGGAGGCGTTATTGTTGATATTAAGCATCTAACCTCCGCAGATAATCTATGATTTTGGGGACACTCGCCTGTTCGATCACCTTGCCGTCGATTTGTACGAACGGCGCTTGGTCGGCTTGGGTCTTGCCGTATTGTGCGCTTTTGCATGCGCCGATGCATGGAGAACCCTCGATGTCCGTGACCGCTTTAAGGTCGTCGGGGAGTTGTTCCTCCAAAAGCAGCAACTCGGAACCGCCCATAACAAAACAGGCGGTACCGGTACATATGGTTACTTTGTGTTTCATAGCGTTTACGCCTCCTTGATTTTTATTAAAAATACCTTATTTTCACGTCTTTGAGATACTTATCTTTCAGCAGGTCCGCGATGCGCTTGATTACGTTGCGTCTTATTTCCAATTCTACCGGCATAGTGGGGTCTTGGTGGGCTTCGTTAATCTTTGTGCCGACGATAAACGTAATTCTGTCGCTGTCTAAAAATAATTCAACCATACGTGAAGCGGCGTCGTTACCCCCTGTGTTTGATTCGATTTCGTTGCGTTTTTCCAGCATCGCCTGAACCGCTCCGAGCGTAATTATACCTTCGGTTACCATATCCGCACCTTCCATTTCCGACCATGGCGGTACGTTTTTGGCGTAACTTTTCATATTCACCTTTATCTGCCGGTTAAGTTCGCGACCGATGATAGTAGCGGTAGTACCGCCGGAAACCACTTTTTTCCCGACGAACGACGAAAATATATTTACTATCTCCTTATCGCTTTCTGGATGAACCGGAGGACCGGTCAGCACAAGCATATCTCTTGGTTCCCGAAAATAAACGACGCCGCAGGAAATATCGTCTTTGGGTTTGGAAGAGTCGATTTGCGCCGCCTGCCTAACGATAGAGTGAGCCAGTTCGCGGGCGCTGATGTCCGGTTTTTCCCGAACGCTTTCAAGAGCGAACTCGCGGGCTTTGGCGGTCGTCCAGCCGAATGGGTAGCGTTTGGTTCCCATACCCGCCTGACTTACCCCGTCGGAGAAAAAAATCAGGCGGTCGCCGATTCGGGCGTTAAAGCGCGAATAAAGTACGCGAGTGTCGTTTTTTGGTCCCGTCGATTTGTCTTGCCGTTCAAAAGCCGTCGCGTTTTTCGACGGTTCGATAACGGACTCTTCCCTTATAAACGTGTAGGGCGGATTGTCGTATTCCATAATTTTTACCGTAGCGTCGGGAGCGATGTCAACCAGAGTAAACGTCGCATAACTTATTCCCCGCTCGCTGCATACGGGAAGAGTGTCCATAATGATTTCGGATACTCGCTTAATGGGAATGTTGCAGGAAATGAATTTAGTCGCCATAGTCGCCGTAAGGGTGGCGAGTACTCCGGCTTTTATTCCTGAACCGAGTCCGTCGGAAAGAACTGTTATCACCCGTCCGTCGCTGGTGTTTTTCTGCGAAAGAAACACGTCTCCGGGCGCGTTTTGCCCGTGTTTGCAAAGTTGATAATACTCGACTTCTATGAAAGTGTTTTGCATAAGCGAATTTGTCGAATCTACCGGAACTACTACGGACAATGTATCGGGCATATTCTTCTCCTAATCAACAGCGGTTATCTCTATTACGAGACATAAAAAATACATATTTTACCGCACTGCAATCGTTGGTATATTATATTTTCATATAGAAAAACAACAAAAACTAAAAATTGAAGAGTTATGACAAAAACGACCAAAGTCGCACAGACGCTCGAAGAAAAACTAAAAATTGATTTTATTTTGAAATATCTCAAAGATTTTCAGGAAACAAATCTTTTTGAACATCGTACAATAGACCTTTCGCAGCGATTCGATTTAATTCTCAATGACAGCGCTTTTGAATTTAAGATAGTCGAAAGCGATTTTAACCTTGCATTTGCCGAAATTCTCATAAATTCGGGAAAACGCAAAAAATATTTTAACAGATATATTATTGTTTATCAAAAAGACGGACAATTTGTTGCGAAAGCGTTTGACTATTCCGACAGTTATTTCAACAATATGTCTGTAAAATTTGAGCAGGAAACGCCATCCGCTCCTTCGCCGGAAGCGCAGGCATTTTTTGACAAACTGCAAAAAACCGTCTATTTTGAACCGTTTATCGACGACGATATACATACGCTTATTCGGCAAATTAAATTTAACACAACAGAAATCAGCGTAACGATTGATAATTCCATTCGACTTTTTACCGAATGGCGCGATATGATTTCGTTTAACAATGTGGCAAAAAACGAGATAAGCGATGACGTGTTAGTACAACTGTTCCTATGCGATTTGCTCAACGGAATATGATTAAAAAAACAATAAGACAAATTAAGAAAGCCAAAAAAAGCGCACAACTACCTGAAAAATAAACATATACCGCTTATTTTGTCTTATTGTTTTAATCAACGTGATTTTTGGCAAATTTATGGCAAAAATTGGCAAATTTATAGCAAAAATTGACACAAACCTAAGAAATACACTAACAAACAACGCATAACTACCTGAATTAAACAAACTTAAACACTAAAAAATACTAAAAAAACGGTTTTTCAGCACTTTTTAATGCGTAGAAAATACTCGTTAAAAAGCCATTAAAAAAATACTAAAAAACCGCCGCTAAAAACAAGGCTATTTTATGCCGTTTTCCACCTCGTTTTCTAAACCATAATTGAACGTCAACATCTCCGTTCTTTGCCGATTTTTGCAACTCAACGTCGCAGACGTATAAGCGGCAAATTCTTTACTTCTCCATCCGTTCTTTTCAACATACTTCTTAATCAAATCGGACGGATAACAAGACAAAAGAAATTTACCTTTGATTTTTGAAAGTGTTGATAAAAGCGATTCAAAATCATCGGCAGTATAACCTCCGTAATGTCCCATATCGGCATTGTAATACGGCGGGTCAACGTAGAAAAACGCATCATCAGAATCATACATTTCAATCAACTTAACCGCATCCAAACTTTCAATTATCGCATTATCAAAACGTCTCGCCAAATGATAAGAAAAAAGTTTCTTTTTCCCAATCAAACGCTTTGGCATCGACGAATTCGGTACGCTTTTATTTGTCGAGAAACTACCGCCGATAATACTACCAAAACACATCGCCGAGCAAATGAAAAAAGAAGCCGCTCTCTCAATTTTGTTGTAATTCTGCGGATTCTTATATACCAAAACCGCCTGTCTGTGAATAGCGCGAGAATGCAGAATCGATGAAATTCGTCTTTGAAGCGCTGGCTGGTTTTCCTTACAGCAACGATAAAAGTTAATAACTTCACCGTTCTTATCGTTAATCACCTCCAACTTCGCCGGCTGTTTTGCGAAGAACACAGCCGCGCCTCCGCAAAACGGCTCAACATATTTATCGTGAGACGGAATAAGCGGCAAAATATGCCGCAACATTCTTTGCTTACCGCCATAATAAGAAATCGGAGTCCTTAAATTTATATCAAACATCTTTTTCTCCTTTCTGTTTGATTTTTAAGCAATCAAGAAACTTTTTTATTAAATTTTCTTACAGCCGATTTCAAATTTTGAGCGGTTAGAATGCGCTTTTGAGTTTATTGTATTGTAGGCGCATTCGGGCGAGGGGGTGGAATTACCCCCCCCTCGCTTCACCTCCTCTTATTTGCCTCGTCATCAATAATTTCAATACTGTGCGGTCCCTTATTCTTTTGCAAAATCTCTACAAGTTCGTTTTCAAAAGTCCGAGAAACGCGCAAATCGTTATTCGCGTCTATGTATTTACCGACTAAAACGCAACCTTGCGTATCCGCCGGAGTATTGCCGGAATGAATACGAACTCCGCTAAATTCAGGGACGTTATGCAAAAGCGGCAAAAGCCGACTAAAACGTTTCGACATATCTACAATTACGCCGTATTCGCCCGCTTTTATGCAGGTTTCTCCGGCAATTTTCTTGTCTCTCTTTGCGTCTTCCAGCGTCTCGCAAAAATACTCGCCGTCGATGTACAATTTGCCGAGTGTTCTGTCCGGCAAAAACGTTTTTCTTTTGAGCGTTAATTTCATTTTATTCTCCCCTTAAAAATTTAATTTTCAAAAACATAATAATCACTTTCCACATTCCCTGTTCTTTCAGATAATTTACAGCCGCAAGCGTTTTACAAATATTGCTGTTGCAACCTCTGAAATGAACGTAATGTTCACAGCTGAGACCGCCCTTTTTGTCCCAATTAAAACCGGTGCAATATTCTTTATAATGCTCGTATTCTTCGGGAACTTCGCAGGTAAATTTAACTACCGCGAAATTCTGCGTGATTTGGTC
>Ga0268262_10003856_pt1 | contig 15875 bp, 6 predicted proteins | sample TergutNc150P3_FD_190354 | JGI IMG/M metagenome (GOLD analysis project Ga0268262, IMG submission 190354) | Nasutitermes corniger P3 segment gut microbial community from laboratory colony in Florida, USA - Nc150 P3 (SPAdes) (version 2) | ecosystem: Host-associated > Arthropoda: Insects > Digestive... | reverse complement strand
CCCTCCTCGCAATAACAATGACAGTTCTGCTTTCAATCACTCCTGCCTACGCCGCCACCTCCACCACCAACCACATCAAGATCAACATCTACGACTCGACCAACCTGGACACTATGCTCGAAACCTGCGAAAGCATCAAAGCTGATCAGGAAAAGAATCACACTTACACAGAAGAAACCTACAACAAACTCATGGAAGCCTGTGAAGAAGGTTTAAGCACGTTAGAGTGTTTAGAAACCGCCAATGATGCATCCGAATGCGACAACCCAGACGAGAACGCTGACGACATTGACGATGCCATCAATAATCTCAAAACTCCCGACAAAAAACCCACGCCGCCCAACACCGATGTTGGTTCTACCTGGGAATTCAAATTGCTTGGTCGCGACTATGCTATACCGGCATTTCCGTTCATTTTCTTGTCCTGTGCTACCATTTTGACCATTATCTTGGCTGTCTATCTAATTCGAAAGCGCATCAGGGAAGAGGGTATCGGTGGCATTAAAGTCAAAAATCCATGGGACAAGGACAATTACAGTTTAACCTATGAAAAGACCCTAGCCAGCAAGCATAAAGGTGACCCGTTAACCGAAATTATCGACGTATCCCAAATCGTCAGGAAATACCGCATCAAGTTTGTGCTGTGGCACGCTGTACCAGTGGTCGCCATTGTAATTGCGTTTTTCACATTACTATTGACCACCGCCCCGACGAAAGCAGAAATCGCGATTCCAACGCTCGATGAAACGGCAATTGCGGCGGTGAATGATGTCATCATTAACATAGATAAAAAAAATGAAACAGCAGATCCAATTAGAAAAACAGCCACTGTTACTACGACGGTTACGACCGAGAATGAAACGGGCTATACGTTAACTGCAAAACACCATACCGATCAGGATACATACGACGCACTAGCGGCAGGAATCACTGTAAAGTTAAATGCAGAGAACCTAACCACCACAGCAGTAGAAATCTACGCCAGTAATGATGATACCAGCCCAGACGTCCAAAACCACGCATTGGTCCTAAATATGCCCATTAGTATCCCAACCGGTACACACGGATTGACCATTGTGTATGAAATCGAGGATAATGAACCCCCCATGGCACCAATATCCTGTGCTCCTAACGGCTATTATAATGGTTCAAATTGGATTCAATATAACGGTACCGATCATGGTTACATCGGTACAATGCAAAGTAAAACTTCTGCTAGCTTCGCTGGTTGGAATATCGGTGATTATGCCACGGTAACCGATAACCGCAACAACCAAGATTACGTCGTGTGTAAGTTAGCAGATGAGCACGTGTGGATGTTAAATAACCTCAAACTCGGATCAACAACTGGAACAATCCCACTTACTCCCGCAAACACCAACATAGCGAGTAACTGGACGTTGCCACAAATTGACAATTCTGCCACTACTAGCTCTGATACTCCTGTCGTCTATTCCTATTGGGACGATCCTAGTCTTAACGGTGGTAATGATCCTACCAAGGGTAGTGATATCCGAAGCGATGAGTTCTATGGTTACCATTATAACTGGTGCGCGGCAACCGCAGGTGGGACGGCGAGCGGCAGATCGAATACCTGCACGTCGTTCGATGTTTATCCTGAGGACGCCACTGGCGACATCTGTCCCGTGAACTGGCGATTACCGACCGGCGGTTCAACCGGCGAATTCGCATGGTTAAATGCGAAGATGAACAATCCAGCCACCTCGTCACCGTCCTCGTCTTCCGGATCTGGCTACTATGAGAACTGGCAAACTACCGGACAATTTCGCGGTGTCTTCTCTGGCTACCGCTATGATTATTCGTCGTGGACATGGCACAATCAGGGTTGGGGCGGCTTCTGGTGGTCGTCATCGCACGATCTCGGTACTCCCGCCGATGCGTTCCGCTCGTGGTTCTATTCGTTGAGTGTGGCTCCAAGCTACAGCACGCCTCGCTACAGCGGGCTTGCCGTCCGCTGTCTCGTAAAATAACCACCTTCATATTGTCATCCCGAGCGTAGCCGAGGGATCTTAACCGCTAGACGCAAAAGATTTCTCGATTTCGCTTTGCTTCACTCGAAATGACAAAGTAAAAATAGGCAAAGGGTGTCCTGCTGGAAGACTGTCTTCCAGCAGGACTTCCAGCAGGATGGATTACCCGAACAAGTCGGGTAATGACAATTAGACAACACCAAACAATCCCATGACCATACGATCACAAGAACAGTGTATCACACTTATGGTTTTTTGTCAAGTATTTTCGATAAAGACCATAGCCGTGGCTAAACCTGTGGAAAACTTGTGCAAAAAAGGTCTTGTATTATGTTTATGGTTTTGATATACTAGAGGCAATCGCTCTCATGCGGGAAGATAAAATTAAAATAGCGGTAAAATAAAACAAACCGCAGAAAGGAAAAACTTTAAATGAGAAAGCTTATTAGAGCCTTCGCGATGGCGGGTGTAATGGCTATGGTCGGAGCGGCGGTTTTGCCGCTGACGTCCTATGCGGCTAATACATCTACCACGGTAGTCAACGCTATTGTTGGCGGAGAGTGTTCGATCGGTGGAGGCGGCGCCGGAACTGCCAGCGTGCCATCATTGTCGATTAACCTGTCGGCATCTACTCCGAATGCCGCAAAAAGCACGGATGATTCAACCAACGGTAATCACATCCAAGTCGTTTGTAACAGCGCTACTTGGACGTTGACAGAGCAGATCAACTCTGGTTCGACAGTCAACTTGATGAACGGTGCAACCGTCGGGTTCACGCCTTGGAGCGCAGGTACGGATAACGCTGCTGCTGACTTTGCAGCCAACACTTGGGCTATGAAATATACTCAAGTAGCTGCGCAAGCTGGCAATTCAGTAACTGCCACGGCTTGGCATGCAGTGCCAGCTACCGGTGCTCCGGCTGCTATCGCTAACGGTGTTGCCACGTCTGGTTACAAGGTCCAACAGTCCTTTGGCGCAAAAACCAACGGTGCTTTGGGCGCGGGTACGTACACTTCGACCATTCTCTACACTCTGACAGGTGTGTAAGATTGATTTGTGCCTCAATTCGGCGACTCTTCGGGGTCGTCGAAATTGGGTCATAAAAGACTTGAAAGTGTGTTTGTGTCGTGATATTATAGTAATGTTAATTTTATTGGAGGAAAAATGGGACGTAGAAAGTCAACAATATTAGTTAGTTTAGCGATGATCGGTGTAGCGTTAGTTTCGATAGTGCCGGTTTTGGCGAGGATAAACGAAAATATAGTAATCAATAATGATGTTGGTATCGCGATTTCGCCGATGCTGAACGATCGCATGAAATTGGAACCAGGCGGTGTCGCCGAAGGTAAATTCCGCGTCCGTTATCCCGCCACTGAAACCATCGAGGTTTTTGCCGAAGTTGCCCCGTATGCGGCGGGTGAAAGCGAATCGTACGAAACAGGGGTTTTCAACCAGCCGTCGGCGTACACCAAAATGGTCGAATGGACAACGTTGGATCTCGAGGATTGCGTGATCAACAAACGCGAAGCCGGTCGGGTTTATTTCACCATGCATCAGCAAGAAGAATGCTATGTGACCTATAGTATCGCCGTGCCCAGCGACGCCTTTGGCGGCAGTCAACATGCGGCGATCTTTGTTCAAACTGTGCCGTCTGATGATGTTGAGGGTGGTGGTGCGATTATCAACGCATATCGCATTGGTTATTTGATCAAAAACGATGTTGATGGTCCCGCCGCGAAGTCGGATGGGAAAGTGGTCGAGATCAAGATTCCTGGATTCTTCCTGTTTGTGCCGCCGATTACCTCGTCGGTTTTAGTTGAAAATACTGGATCGTTGGATTTTGAGGCCGAGATCAAGACAACAATTAAACCACTTCTCGGCGGTAAAGAGGTTGTCGAAGAGAAAAAAGTCTTGGTCATGGCGGAAACTGAACGATTGACGTCCTACAAATGGGAAGAAACCCCGCAACTGGGATTGTTTGAAGTCAAGGTTGAAGCAACGGTTCTCGGAAAGACCACGACGCTGACGAAAACCGTCTTGGTAATTCCGGTAGCCTTGATCGTGGCGATTATCGTTGGTATTTTATTGCTGGCGCTGTGGATCTATTTCAAGGCAAAGAAGCACAAAAAATCGAAATAAAGGTAAAAAGGTAAAAGGGGCTTGACAGTCATGATAGCAGCATGATAAAATGGTTATGTTTACTTTAACAAGGATAACTGAATGAAAAAACAAAACACCAGATCAGCCAAAAAGACCACACTTTGGATTGCGGGTATAATAGCAGTGGTTTTAGTGATTGGGGCGATTGCGTTCAAGGTGATTATGACCCTGCGCAATTCCGACATTTTAGGAACAACAACAGTTAGTGTGAGCGTGACCTGCGAAGGGGTTTGCACGGATATGGTTGGCGAGGTCATTGATGATACCACTGGTCAGCCGCTTTTGCCGGATGGTGATGGCGAATACAATGTGCATGATCCGAATGTTACGGTGAGCACTACGATTCAGGGTACATCGCGAATAGTGGTAATATTGACGAACAGCGCCTACCCAGCGCCGACGGGGATAGAATTGCTTAATCAAATATTTTCGAGTGGTGATCCGGCATTCGATGCGACGGGTGAGCTAATCGAGATACTGCCTGGTGGGGCTTTGGCGTCGTATTTGCAATTAGGGCGAAATGTTTTGGATTTTTATATCACCAGTTCGGTCAATAGCCCGGCTCAAGATATTCATCGGCAACTAATCATCAATTATACTTTGCCGGGTCATCCTGATCCCAAGATTGTAGCGGTCGAGTTGACCAACAATCACGGTGATAGTTTGCCGTACAAGGATAGTACAACAGATTACGTGGCTAGCGGTCATGATCTGCCACTTCGTGTTGAAGTGAATGTTAGCGATGCTAATCGAGTGCAGTTGACGGTGACAGATCGCAATGGATCGGTCGGCACCGTGTACGATGGAACACCGCGAGCTGTGAATCCGATGACTGGTTTTGCGACTTATGAAATAAACGAAGCGTTAAACGGTTTGCCCGGTCTAAAGGTAGGCAAAAACGTTATTTCATTGATTGTGACGGGATTGAATGGCAAGACTTTGATTGAAGAGTGGACGGTGTACTTCTGGCCGGACGGCATTGAACCGCCGAATACAGGTGTTATCCAGATCGGTAATTTGACAATTGCGGTGAATGATCTATTGATTAGTGTAGGAATTGTTGCGGTATTTATTATTATCTGGATCGTGGTTATTGTGAGTAGACGCAAAAACAATAAGGAAAATCAGAAAACTGCCAAGAATAGCAAAAAGGCAAAAGCGTAAGTTTTAAGTATTCGCTACCGCAGTATAAATGACGTTTTGTTTGTATCCTGAACAAGGAGCAAGCGGTCTCGGTGAACCATCTCTCACGGCGAAATTAACGCGAGTGTTGGCGGCGGCTGGTGCTGATGGCGGGACGAAGGTCGGGCTGTTGCTGGTGGCGATGGTGGCAGGGGTAGTTGGAGTGGGCAGCCAGCCGCTGGTGCTGGTCGACAAACCAACTTGAAAACCCCATGTTCCGGAATCGACGGTATTGCCGACTGTTGGAGGAATGGTAAAGGTGGTATTTTCCGAACAGACGAGATTGGCGCCGTTGCTTCTAATCGTCAGTGTATAGCCGGTAGGATTATTGGTGGCGACCCCGACCGTTATATAGTTGCCATTAAACGGTGTGGATGGAGATACTGTTAGGTTTACTGGGCTGTTTGAGGCGGAAACTTCCAGATACGGGTCAATTGTATAGAAGAAACCTCCGAGAGAACGACCTTGACCGTCCAGAATAGGCATACCCTGGATCGAAAGCGGATCAGGATTCGCCGCCATGGTGTATGATTCGGCGGAATTATTCACTGTTACAGACACCAGGCCAGGTCCAGAGCTGTGTGCCGAAACGGTGCAGGTGATGGTGTTATTATCGACCACTGTTACATTAACGCAGTTTGCCGGCGTGCCGCCAATATCCAACGTGACCGTATAGCTAGGCGAGCTATAAATCGAAGGCGGGATAAAATTATTGCCAGTGATAGTGATAGTGTCGCCGCCGTATTGCGAACCGGACGGCGGGGAAACAGTGGCGATTGTCAGTGGCGCGCGATAAGTGTAGCCATTAGCCAAAGAAGCGTTTTTAGTGCTGTTGGCGACATAAACGTTGACCGAGCCTTCGCCGTTCCCTGGCAGTGTACTAGCTGGCGCGACACAGGACATGATCGTGTCGTTAGTGACAGATGGAGCAGTGCACGCTTGACCATTAATAGTAATAGTAGTGGGGCTGATAGGATGTAGCGGATTAGGACTCAAACTCGTACAGTTAGCCATTAGAGCGCTGTCATAGATACCGGAAAAACGAGCCAGGTCGACATAGTAATTACACAACATTTCTTGGCTAGTGAGTTGGCGATTATACATGCGGAAAGAGCCGATAGAGACATTGGCGTGATTAGAAAAGCTAGAAGGCGCATTCGTAGTACTGGATGTAGTGTTGCGCGCACCCAGAGTCATATAAGCTGCGGCACCCAGGAAAGCAGCACCATTGGTATTCGTAGCCGCTTGAGTACCGTTGACAAATAATGTTTGCGCCGAGCTGGATTGCTTAGAAAAGGTAACGCTGTGAGTGGTCTGGCTAGTGTTATTAGAACAGCTGCCAGCGATACCCGCATAAGTTGTGGCGTTGGTGCGTCGGCCAAAGAAACAACTGCCGCTGGTATAGGTAGAGTTAGTATTATTGACATGAAGTGATTCTCCAAAAGTATTATTAGCGCCAGTATTACCCCAACCCAGCGGCCCGTAATTCCAGAGCTGCGTGATATTGGCATTCTCGGCCTGATTTTGCCGATAAGCCGTCTCGACCGTCATCCAACCGTTATTCGGAATAATGGTCGTGCCACCGAGGTCAGCGCCGGCTGTGGATACAGCCCGACTGGGATTAGGAGAGGCACTAGAACTGAAAGAAATATTATCACTATTAATTGTCGCACCGGTGAGGGTAAAGTTGCCGAAGCGGGGATTGGACGTGACGAGATTATTCCAAGTGGTACTGCTAGAACTATGCGACGGCGTAGCGAGCGAACCAGCATTGTTTTCGCCGTCGAGCAGCACCATTAACCCATTCTGGGAATAACTGCTGGCGTCATAAGACATGAAACCTGACCCATAAATCGTGACGCGATTACCGCCTGTGGTGGGACCGTAACTGGGTACGACTTCGTCGATAGTTATCTGATCCAAGCGCCAAACCGCAACCAGCACCATATTGGCAGTCCGACGCACCGCCCAGTCGAAACGATCCGCGCGGGCGCAATTAGGAGTAGCAGCCAAACACCAGTGCGACAATCGATAACCAGACAGGGTGGGGGCGGGTTCGTAAGATGCCGCTGCGGAGTTGTAGGGCATGTCATTGACATTGACAGGCCAACCGACAATGCCGGTGCCGGGGCTAGTGGTTTCAAAAGAGGTTTTCTGGAAAGTGATAGTAAGATTAGACATCTTAGTCCAACAGGCATAAACAGGAGTAAGCGTAGTTAGTCGAGTCGAGAAGTTAAACGGGCTGCCGCCACAAGTGGTGGCGTTGGTCATGGCAGCGGTGTTCCAACTAGTGAAAGCGTAGCCTTCCGACACTGGGGGTGCCGGCGCGGTAGCGATAGAGTTATACGGCACTGTGTCCGAAGCCGGGCTCGGCAGGACCTGAATAGTAGCCGGAGCGTTGGTGGCGGTATTAAACTGAATCGTCACAGGGCTCTGTGGTTGCCAACAAACATAGAGTGTCATCTGACTAGCGCCAGTTGGAGTGTTGGTCTCGAGCTCTACTCGGTCGCTCAGGAAATCCCAAACTTCACCAGCACAAGTAGCAGCGTTAGACATTGGTTCAGTGTTCCAACTCGAGAAAGAATAGCCTGGCAGAATCGGTGGCGATGGTGCGATGATGAAATCATTATAAGTAATATTAGCAATCTGGGTTGGGCTGACATTCACCACTGGCGAACCGGCCGGGCTGGCAGTGTTAAAGATAACCGTCATCGGACTTTCGACCTGGAAACAAGCATAGACAGTTTGGTCATTGTTGATTTGGGTGCCGCTAAAATTAAAGGTCGTCGTACAACCACTGGTCGTATACCAATTGATGAAAGATTTGCCCAAGACCACTGGATTATCCGGCGGACGAACCGCGTAATCGCCCCCTGGCACAGTTTGGGGCGGCGTGCTGACCGCCGCGGTTTCGCCGTTCATCGAAAATGTCACTGTATAGCCGCCCATTGGCTGGTAATAGTAATAGATGTGTTGCAGGGTGCCGCTGTACGTCATCAAATAACCCACGGTGGGAGAAGACTGATAGAACGCATAGTCTGTGCCGTTATAGTTGATTGGCGAGGGTGGACTCGGAACAGTATAGGTGGCATTGAACATACCGATGGTTTCAATGACCGTGCTAAGTTCGGTGGTCTGACCCAAGCGATAGTGATGAGCAATAATCGGTTGCGGTAGCACCGCCGACAGCGAAGTGCGGCCCGGATCTCCCGAAGACGGCACATTAGCATAGTCCGCCACTTGGACAGTGACAGAACCAGTAACGTTAGTTAAGCCAGAGGCTGTCAATCTGATAGTATAAAGATAATTTTGGACTTCGGTCGGCGTAGCAGTGGCCGGAATACTAATAGTAGCTGTTCCCGAGCCTAGTACGACCGTCCAACCCCCTGGTAGCGAGTGGGTAAAGGCCAGCGCCGAAGGATAGGTAATCACCACCTGCCGAATCGGACCGAAATCGTCGAGGGCAGTGTTGGCGTCGCCCGGATACATTACATAAACATAATTCGACCCGACTGTTGTACGCTGCATTTTAAATGGCACTGGGTCAGAGATAGTTTGGTGAGCATAGGTATAAGTAATTTCTTGTCCGCTCTGCAAAGCCGGATTATAAGGGAACAGCCCGTTAAGACAGGAAGAGGATGTCCAAACGTAACCGACCATGACCTGACCGCCATTACCAGCATTACACTGAAACTGGTTGGTGGTAGTGTTAAGCCCCATCGACGGCGCTTTGGTGTCGGGCGCGAGGGTTTCGCCATTGCTAGCGCGGACGTGATGAATCGTGATCGACAGCGGAATTGGTGCTATCCAGTTGGTCACCGTACCCATATCATAGGTGCCGCCGCCGCGATTTTCCCAACCCTCGGAATATTCGACGTAGACCCAGCCGCTGCCGGTGTTGTTGGTATAATCGTGCCAACCAAAAGTGCTGGTACCAGAAGTCGCGTTATAGGTCATAATCGGCTCGCCGCCCTGGGGCTGGGCGCCGTTCCAGGGATTCGTAGTCCAGGTAGCGTTCATCGGGTCATCAGTACATTCGGCTATGCCGTTGCTGCCGCCAGCGCGGCCCATAAAGAACCCGGCGCCAAGATCGACTGGATTAGCCCAATACCATTCGGTGTCGTAGGCGGCAGCGGTGGCGCAAGTAGCACCATTTAGGGTTCTTGGTCGGGCAGCTACTAGGGTATCGCAGCCCTGACTACTGCCAGGGTTCTGGCGAGAGTCGGTACATTCAAAGCCCTCTTGGTAGGTGAGACTAGTATGGCCGGAGATAGTGCCTGCACCGCCGGTGGGCAGATTAGGCATGGTGCGCGTATCGCCATTATAACCAATCGTGCCGTCAACTTTGGCATGAGCGGTAGGATTGCTAGTGTCTTTGACTCGGAAACGAATACCGGCGGTGTAACCGTTGACCGTAGTGCCGGAATTCTGAATGTAGGTTTTGATGAGGTCGGCTTCGTCTTGATTTACCATCGACATGAGATAGCCGGTCAGACCGTGGAAAGTTTTGGTCTTGGCGAAGTTGTAGGCGTCGGTCCAAGAGAAATTGCTGCCGCCGTTTAATAGTTGGTAGAAGTGCTTGTTGCCATCGCCGTCGATCCAGAACACCACATCTTCTGGCATAATCGAAATACGAATTTCACCGCGCAGGTATCCGCCGCCACCCGACCACTGCAGACCTTTCAGGAAGTTTTCCAGTCCATTAGCACCATTGATGTTAGCGGCGCTGCCGGTAATCGAAATCGACGTCGTCATACAAGCCACACCGCCGCATTGCCCGCCAACCACAGTCGTTACGGTAGAGTTAGCCATTGTCACACCGCGAGTCATCACCGTCGCCGAATTGTCCGATGCTGTACGCGGATAAGAAATAGTAATCAACGCCGCATGAGTATACGACAAACTAAGCCGCAGCGTGCTCGGATCTATGCGATAAGTATACGGACTAACTCCAGTATTCTGAATATCATACTCAAAAAGATCGCTAGTATATCTAAAACCATTAGGATAGGTCTGGACCGGCAAACCAGTAGCCGCCGCCGGCGTAACCACTACGTTATACTGACCAGGCGCATTAGCCGGCGTAACGCAAGTAATCGAAGTTGCGGTATAATCCTTCACCGTACAAGTCTGCCCCCCGATAGTAACCGTCGGAGCATTAAAGAACGTTATCCCGGTTCCGCTAATATTACTCGCGCCGGTTTTGCAACCATCGATATTCGTCCCAGATATCGCCGTCCCCTCATACCGCGCCTGATCAACCCACATGTTGCATTTTAGTTCCTGTTCCGTCAGCGTCCGTCGGTACATCCGATAACTCCGGATATCGCCATTAAACCGCGCCGTACCCGTAGAACCGGAAGTCATACTCCGCGCCCCAATGAAAAAATCCGCACTATTCGGCGCGGCAAGCGCGGTCGTACTAGTACTCGAAGTAACCGCCAAGCTGCCGTTTAACCAATAAGTGTTAGTGTAACCGTTAGCGGAAGCAGTAGAACGCGTAAAAATCCCAGCAAAGTTTTTCCAATTCGTATCGTTCGCGCAAGTCCAAGTTCCCGTACGGATGTTGTTGCCAGTACTACCATAACAGTTGCCGCCATTATAGGTAGGAGTTGCAGCAGAGTTAGTACTAGCACCCAAAATCATCCGATAACCCGGATTGCTATTATAAGCAGCCCCAAACTCAAAAAGCACCGCGGCAGCAGTAGTAGTAGCCGCATTTTGTTTAACCGATATTTCAGTAGTCATCTTCGAACGCGCCGTACCGTCGGTAGCGTTCCAAAGCCCGTTGCCGCCCCCCGGAGGCGTAGGCGGAGTTACCCCGGTAGTCCCCATATTGAAAGTGTTAACCATCTTCGCCACCTGATTACCGGTAAAATGCAACACAATGGGACCCCCATTGCTTGTCCGTACCCAAGTCGCCGGATTCCCCGACGTGCTCCAAAACAGAAAATCCTCGCAAGTCGTATTAGCGTAAACATTAGTGTAGGTAATGCTATTCGTAGTCCGGTCGCAAGCCAAATCGTGCCAGTAGTAACTGGAACTGTTATCAGTAATGTTGATGCTCGCTCCGCTATTAGTAGCAGGGGCCACCGGAGTACCTCGTTGGTTCTGAATCGCGTCGAGCTGCACCATCAAATCCTCTTTCCCAATATAACTCTCCGAAGTAAATTTCAGCGCCGGATCGCCAAATCCGTTCCCCGTAATCGTAATCGTATCACCCCCAGTATACAGCCCCTGCGCCGGCGAAATTGTAAACGGCCCGGCCGCACGAGCGGAAAATAGCGAAACGAGCGCCACAGCAATCGCCGAAACGCTAATAACAGTAACGGCGAAAATACCAGGATGTCGCCGCCAACTGTCTAGCATCCCTAGAATATTGGTGCGTATATGCTTAATTCTGAACATAATTGCTTCGCGAATTTCCTCACTTTAACAATAAACATTATATTAACAATAAACATTATAGCACAAAGAGCTTCTGTTTTTCAAATAAAAAACCAGAAAAAAAAGGTCATTTCCACCCCTGTTTTTTGTTGCTGTTACGACAACATTTTCTTTAGATACTGTCCAGTCCGCGATTTTTGAACCATGGCGACTTGTTCTGGAGTGCCGGATGCGACGATGCGACCGCCGTTAAGTCCGCCGTCCGGACCTAAATCAATACACCAATCGGCGCATTTGATGACGTCGAGATTATGTTCGATGACAATCATGGAGTTGCCGGCGGAAACTAATGCCTGCAACACGCCCAATAATCGATTAACATCGTCGGCGTGCAAACCGGTTGTTGGTTCGTCCAAAATATACAAAGTTTTACCTGTCGCGCGCCGCGACAATTCGGTTGCTAACTTGATGCGTTGGGCTTCGCCGCCGGAAAAAGTGGTCGCGGGCTGTCCCAACGTGATATATCCCAAACCGACCTGTTGAATAGTTTTCAATTTGCGATGAATCGCCGGCACATTCACGAAAAAGTCCGCTGCCTCATCGATGGTCATGTTCAAAACGTCGGAAATCGATTGGTTTTTATATCGAATTTCCAGTGCTTCGCGATTATAACGCGCCCCACCACATTCTTCGCATGTCACGTAAATATCGGGTAAAAAGTGCATTTCGATCTTGATCATGCCATCACCCTGACAATTTTCACAGCGCCCGCCGCGCACGTTGAACGAAAATCGACCGGCTTTATAGCCGCGAATATTGGATTCCGGCATCGACGCGAAAAGTTCGCGAATCGGCGTAAAAATTCCGGTATACGTCGCGGGATTGGAACGCGGTGTGCGACCGATCGGACTTTGATCAATCGTGATAACTTTGTCCAGATTTTCAATCCCCTCAATATTTTCGTGCGCTCCGGCAACAGTTTGCGCCCGATTTAATCGCGCCGCGAGTTCCTTGCTCAAAATATCATTCACCAGCGTTGATTTACCCGAACCCGACACGCCGGAAACCACCGTCAAGAGTCCGAGCGGAAAGACCACGTCGATATTTTTCAGATTATGTTCCTTCGCACCACGCACAATCAACTGTTTTTTCGGATCGAACGAACGACGTTTTTTGGGAACAGCGATTTTTTTTGCACCCGACAAATATTGTCCCGTGATCGAATTCGGATTTTTGGCGACTTCTTCGGGGCGGCCTTGCGCCACAATTTCACCACCGTGTTTGCCCGCACCCGGACCAATGTCGATCAGGTAATCGCTGCGGCGAATTGTGTCTTCATCGTGTTCGACCACCAACACCGTATTGCCCAAATCGCGCAAATGTTGCAGGGTAGCGATCAATCGATCGTTATCGTGCTGATGTAAACCAATCGATGGTTCGTCCAAAACATACAAAACACCCTGCAAACCTGAACCGATTTGCGTCGCCAAACGAATGCGTTGGGCTTCGCCGCCGGACAGGGTATTTGCCGCGCGTCCTAATTCCAAATAATTTAGTCCAACGTCTTTCATAAACGACAGCCGCGCCATAATTTCCTTAAAAATCTGCCGCCCGATAAATTCCTCGGTTTCAGTCCACTCGATTTTATCAAAAATATCCAATGCATCATCAACCGACAGATTGCAAATATCAACAATGCTCAAATTATGCACCGTCACCGCCTGGACCACCGGTTTGAGACGCGTACCGTGGCAAGTCATACATTCGCGTTCGCGCATAAAACGCTCAATATCGTGGCGCATAAATTCACTGTCAGTTTCTTTCCATCGCCGCTCCAGATTAGGAATTACCCCCTCATACGTCGCATCGTAATCGCGACCACTGCCCAGCTGAATCGTGTATCTGTCCGGACCCGTACCATACAAAATCTTGTTTTTGACGTCGTCGGATAGATTTTTAGTTTCCGTGCGCAGATCAAATCCATGCCGCGCACCCACCGCCGCCAACTTTTTCATCCACCACGCATCCACATTAACACGATTAAACGGACGAATCGCCCCCTCGGCAATCGTCAAATTCGGATTCAGCACCAAATCCGGATCGACCTCTAACCGCGCCCCAAGTCCCGTACAGGTCGGACACGCCCCAAACGGCGCATTAAACGAAAACAACCGCGGTTCGAGTTCCGGAATCAATTCGTTGGGATGGTCGATACAGGCGTAGGAGGTGGAGAAAGTCGTTTCGTGAAACGCGTCCGCTATTACAATTTCCACCGTTCCTGCGCCGATTTCCAGCGCGGTTTCGACCGATCCGGTGATGCGCGAGATGGCGTCGGGCGAAATTGCCAAACGGTCGACGATCAATTCGATGTCGTGTTTGAAATTTTTGTCCAGGACGGGCCACTCATCGAGCGCATAAACCACGCCGTCAACTCGGGCGCGCGCAAAACCTTTGGACAAAAATTGTTCGGGGATATGGGCAAACTCGCCCTTTTTTCGTTTGGCGATGGGCGCAGCGATATAGACTTTCGCACCATCAAGTTTCATAATTTCATCCACAATACTCTGTGAACTGCGCTTTTCCACAGCTTTTCCACAGACCGGACAGTGGGGAAGTCCAATGCGTGCAAACATCAAACGTAAATAATCGTAAATTTCTGTAACAGTGGCGACCGTGGAACGCGGATTGCGCGAAGCGGACTTTTGATCGATCGAAATTGCCGGACTCAAACCATCAATTTGATCCACATCAGGTTTTTCCATCTGTCCCAAAAACTGCCGCGCGTACGACGATAAACTTTCCACATAGCGCCGTTGCCCCTCGGCATAAATCGTATCGAACGCCAACGACGACTTGCCCGAACCGCTCAAACCCGTGATCACCACCAATTTATCGCGCGGAATTTCCACATCAATGTTTTTCAGGTTATGTTCACGCGCGCCACGAACTCGAATCGAATCGCCAGATCTCGGTGCAACACTAACATTTTCATCGCTTAACATGACAAAACATTATACGCTATTTTGAATAAAAAGTCCAGCTTCTTAACCCGAATTATTTTTTGGACGTCAAAACGCCACTTCGACGCTCCTTGATCCGCATAACCAACACCCCGATCAATAGCGACACGACCACACTCATCACGAAAACAAACCAAACTGGCACCACTAACACCCATTTGGTCTCTTCGAACTGGGTTTTATCGAGAAATTCGATTTTTGTGCTGACTTTGAATAAACCAAATGTCGGCGTTTCCTCCCATTCGTGGTCAATGATGCGGCAAGTATCGGGCAGCACGTCGACCTCCTGAACATCAATATACATTTTTTTGCCGTCTATACCCTCGACAGTATAAGTGTCGATAGCGGTGAAATCCACATTGCCATTATTGCGAATTTTGCTGGTCGATTCGATCGGCGGTTGCAGGAACAGTTGATTTTGTTGAACCGATTCAACCTCGCCGGATTTGACGTTTTTGCCGCCCAAATCAGCGTACAATTTATAACCAACGCGTTTATGAACCTGGATCGCGGTCTCGCCATTCGGGTTGGATGAACTGATTTCGGCGAAAATCACCACATATTGTCCACCCTCTGGTGCGGTTTTTGGCACATCAACGACAAATTTCACAGTTTGGTAATCACCAGGCTGTAAATCATAAAAGTTCAATTGTTCAAAAGTCGTCCAACCGGTCATCTGGGTATAGTCGCTGCTGGCGTTGTACTGATCCGTACAATCCGCCCCGACGGTCAACGGTTTAACGTAAACGCGAAAATCAAAAGCCTTGGCGCCGAGGTTGTAAATATTAAACGAGCCCTCAAATTTCTGACCCGGCTCCAGTTTCTGATGCTTCTTAACCGGCGATAATTGCATGACGATATCCGCATTTTCGGGCTCCGCCGCGACCGGAATGATCGGCAACAGCATAGCAACGCCGCCCATAATCACCACCGCAGCTACAAACAACATTATCGTTTTAACCGCTTTTAACATCTTCATTTCTAGATACAATTATAACATGGACGGAGCGAACGGGTTCACTCCAACAATCCCGAACAAACCGTAACTCGTAAATAGTTAGTAACATTATACATTATGTCAGGGCGGTTGCGTCTAATCTCCCATTCTCTTAAAATGAGATTGAGATCAGGTAAA
>Ga0268262_10003855_pt1 | contig 15877 bp, 17 predicted proteins | sample TergutNc150P3_FD_190354 | JGI IMG/M metagenome (GOLD analysis project Ga0268262, IMG submission 190354) | Nasutitermes corniger P3 segment gut microbial community from laboratory colony in Florida, USA - Nc150 P3 (SPAdes) (version 2) | ecosystem: Host-associated > Arthropoda: Insects >... | reverse complement strand
CTAGCCGTTCAATAACTGTAAACTGTATCGCGCCCGGTATTATAGAAACCGAAATGATCCGTAATGCGCCTATGGATATAATCCTTCCTTCAATCCCGATGGGACGCGCAGGGAAGCCGGAAGAAGTAGCGGCTCTGGCGGTATTTCTTCTTTCCGAACAGGCGTCGTATATAACGCGGCAGGTAATATCAGTTAATGGGGGCATGGTGTGAGTGGAAGACGTGTAGTTATTACCGGCGGTTCGATAGTCAGCGCATTGGGCAGTGAATGGCCCGACATATTTGCAAAATTGAAAGAAAGAAAAAACTGCGTACGCAAAATTGATGAATGGGACAGGTATACACGGATGAACACAAGGCTTGCGGCCCCGGTTGATTTTTCCATGCCTGATTATCCGCGAAAAAAAATCCGCGGGCTTGGCAAGGTCGCTCAGCTTGCTCTTGTTTCCGCAGATAAAGCGTTAACGCATGCGGGCATAAACGCGGACGATCCTGAATTGAAAAACGGCCGCTGCGGTATTGCTTACGGCTCCTCAATGGGCAGCGTTGATTCGATCATGGACTTCTACAGCATGCTTGTTCATGATGACGTAACTAAAATGACCGCTACCACATATATCAAGGCAATGCCCCAAACATGCGCCGCAAACATCGGCGTATTTTTCGGACTAACCGGAAGGATTATCACAACTAACACGGCTTGCACATCAAGCAGTCAGGCTATCGGTTTTGCTTATGAAACAATAAAGAACGGCGTTCAGGACATTATGCTTGCAGGCGGCGCGGAAGAACTAAGTCCCGTGGACGCGGCAATCTTTGACACCCTCTTTGCCGCCAGTTCCAAAAATGACACACCATGGAAAACTCCGGCCGCTTATGACAAGAACCGCGACGGATTGGTTATCGGCGAAGGGGCGGGAACGCTGATACTGGAAGAATATGAACACGCTGTTAAACGCGGAGCGAAAATAATTGCCGAAGTTGCCGGGTTCGGAACCAACACCGACGGCACGCACATTACTCAGCCTAACCGAAGCACAATGGGCATAGCAATGAAACTTGCGTTGGAAGACGCCGGACTTGATCCTGCCGCAATTGCTTATGTGAATACCCACGGAACCGCAACAGACACGGGTGATGTCGCCGAAAGTTGGGCTACCGCGGATATTTTCCAAAGACCTGTCCCCGCAAGCACATTGAAGAGTTACATAGGCCACACATTGGGAGCCTGCGGCGTTATTGAGGCGTGGATTGCAATCAATATGATGAAGGAAAAATGGTTCTGCCCCAACCTTAACCTTGAAGAACTTGATCCGCGTTGCGGACCGCTTGACTATATCACCGGAAGCGGGCGTAACATTGAGGCGGAATTCATCATGTCCAATAATTTTGCCTTTGGGGGAGTAAATACCTCGCTTATTTTCAGGAACTTGCAATGAACAAAGAAATAGGCAAAGACCAGCTTGATATTGAAACGCTTGTTGCGGCGGCAAAAAAACAAATTACGGTACGGCTTTGCCGAAGCGCCGAATTTGAAGCGAAGATAAACAATGGCGCGGCGTTTCTTGATCAGGCTCTGGCCCGGCACGGCGGAATCTACGGCGTCACAACAGGTTACGGCGACTCATGTACCGAGACAGTCAATCCTAATCAATATAATGAACTTCCTGTTAATTTAACGCGCTTTCACGGCTGCGGCATGGGCGACTACTTTGATGATGAAATAGTCAGGGCGTTGATGCTCGTAAGGCTTAACACACTGGCGCAAGGATATTCCGGCGTCAGCATGGAACTTCTGCGCTATATAGATTTTTTTATCGAGCATGACATTCTGCCCCTTGTACCGCAGGAAGGTTCTGTCGGCGCTTCAGGCGATCTTACTCCCCTTTCATATCTTGCAGGCGCATTAATCGGAGAGCGGCAGGTTCGCTATAAAGGCAATGTCCGCCCCTCTGCCGAGGTACTAAAGGAGTTGGGCAAGACCTTATATCAATTCCGTCCTAAAGAAGCCATCGCAATAATGAACGGAACCGCGGCAATGAACGCCATCGCAGCCCTCGCTTTTTCAGACGCGCAGTATATTGCAGACCTTGCGTGCCGCATAACCGCAATGAATTCTATTGCTCTTAAAGGCAACGCTTATCATTTTAACAAGCGGCTGTTTGAGTTAAAACCTCATCCGGGACAGGCATTGGCCGCAGAAAAAATACGAACAAGCCTGCCTGAGGAAAACCAGGGCGCGCTTGACGCTCCGTCAAAAATACAAGACCCCTACTCTATCCGCTGCGCTCCGCATGTAATCGGTTTGTTTTATGATATGAGCGATACCCTTCGCAAATTAATCGAGACCGAGATGAACAGCGCCAACGATAACCCGCTTATTGATCCTGAAACCCAGTCGGTATACCACTGCGGACATTTTTACGGAGGACACATCTGCTTTGCCATGGACTCGCTTAAAAATATTATCGCCAACATAGCAGACCTTTTAGACAGGCAGCTTGCGCTTCTCGTGGATACAAAGTACAGCCGCGAGCTTCCGCCGAACCTTACGGGAACGCGCGGAGCCGTCGCACTTCATCACGGATTTAAAGCCGTACAGATTGCCGTTTCAGCATGGACAGCCGAAGCATTAAAAAACACAATGCCCGCAAGCGTATTCTCCCGTTCCACCGAGTGTCATAATCAGGACAAGGTAAGCATGGGAACTATCGCAGCACGCGACTGCGCCCGTGTAAACAAGTTGACAACGCAGGTAACAGCCGCAATGCTGCTTGCCGCTTTTCAAGCTATTGATCTGCGGCTGAAAAAAGGCGAACTAAAAACAAGCGATTTGGGACAGACAGAAAAAACTTACAGCGAAATTGCTTGTTTTTTCAAACCACTTGAAAACGACCGTCCGCTGGAAGACGATCTGCGGAAAACAATGAAATTAATCGAGGAACGGCATTTTAGCCTGCGCCCATGAAACTGAAACTTATTTATCCCAAATGGAATAAACTGCCGGGACAGACAACTTTTAATCTGCCTCCGCACGGACCTGTGGTATTTGCCGCATCCTTACCGGCCGATGTGGATATTTCTTTCATTGATGAAAATGTTCAAAACCTTGACTTTGATGAAGACTGCGATCTTGTCGCGATTTCCATGATGTTAAGCACTCAGGTAAAACGGGGTTGGGCTGTCGCAGATGAATACCGCAGGCGCGGCAAGCAGGTTATTTTCGGCGGCATTGCCGTTATGCTGCACGCCGAGGAAACTATTCCGCACGCGGACTCCGTGTTTCTTGGCGAAGCGGAAACACGCATGGAGCAGGTTATCGCGGACTGGAAAGACGGCAAATTGCAGAAGGTGTACAACTTCATGCCTCAACAGCCTCCGGTTGAATCAGTGGGACCCGCAAGGCGTGATCTGTACCAAAGGGAATTGTACAACCACAAGGGCGTCCAGATGGTAGATCTGTTTCATGCCTCAAGAGGCTGCCGTTTCAGCTGTTACCCATGCGCGGTTTCTTATCTCGGCGGACGTTCTTTCCGCCCCCGCCCTTTGGATAAAGTAATTGAAGAACTGGCGAGCATTGAAAACAACAGGCTCTTTGTCGTGGACAACTCGCTGGCGCAGGACAAAAAATGGGAGATGGACCTGTTCCGCGAAATGATTCCCCTTAAAAAGAAATGGATCAGCCACACTATCGAAGACGACCCGGAAGTACTGGACTTGGCGGCGCGCGCGGGAGCATGGTATGTTTATCAGGCTATTTATGACACCTCAGACTATATAAAAGAAAGAGTAAAGCGTTACCACGATCACGGCATAGGCGTAGAGGGCACAATCCTTTTAGGACTTGATAACCAAACAGAAGACGACATCAAGCGTCTTATTGACTTCCTCCTGCAGATCAAACTTGATTTGGCGGAATTTACCGTTTTGACCCCTTTCCCCCATACAAAAGCATGGGACGACTTGAACCGTCAGGGGCGAATTTTTGACCATGACTGGGATCATTTTAACGCGGGGCAAGTAGTCTTTACCCCGAAAAACATGAGCGCCGAACGGCTGCAGGAACTTTACGATTACGCTTGGAAAACTTTTTATCAGGATGAATCTCAGGAAGAAAAAATGTTTCATTTGCTTTATACGGTGGTCAACCGCGAAATGGACGACGGAACCTACCGCCCCCGGAACAGGCGGCTTATCCATAAATCATTCGGAAAGGATGTTCGTTAGCCATGCAGGTTCCTGAAAAATACTACGATGAGATTTTTAATTTTAAGGGACAATGGGATATGCCTTCACGCTGCGGCCTTAAAATAATCCGGAGCAGAAAAACCATCGTAATTGTTACAGAGCTTTATCAGGATAATCCCGGAACATCAATTACAGCCGCGGGAAAGATTTTGGCGCGGCAGATTTGCGAAAACAAAGGACTTAACCTTAATGAAATAATGTATCTGGAGTGCAACCCGGATACCGGTTCAAAGCTTTCATTTTACGAAGAGGAATTTTTTGAGGTTAATTTTTTTAGCGGACATGAACCTGTATACCGCAAGCTTACCGCCCAAGAAATTACGCTGATTTCCAAAGGGGAGAAATAGAATCAACCAAATCCTGCACAATGCGGGCATTCTTAAACAGGCTAGGATCAATTTTTTTGCCGATAAAATTACTTAAACTGATTATTATGTCAACCATATCTAGCGAATCCAACTGGAGATCATCATACAGAAGCATTTCAGGCGTTATCGAATCGGCGTTTATGCCGAATTCAGAGATCATAATTTCTTTTAATTTTTCATAAACAGCAGATTTATCCAAAAAAAGCTCCGGTTTCGTAAATAAAATATCGCATAATCGGCGGTTTTTTGTCAATAAGGGAATATAACTTTAATGACCGGCTACGGTTAAAAAATCGGGACTGTTTAAGACAAACCTCTTATCCAAAAGAACAGAAATTATTTTTTCTATTGTATCCGGAATCCATGAACGGTTAAAAGCGCCGTCAGGATTTTTCGCAAGCTGTGTTTCCATTAAAAAATGGGAATCCCTCGCATCATGTAGCAAAATAATTCCCCCGCCCTGCTTTTCAATTTTCGTGATAACCTGATTTACAATTTTACTCTGCTTTCTGCCGTCAACAACAGCGTCATATACCCTGATATTGCTTGGAACAATTATATAACCTTCATTATGAATTATTTCTTCCTGTGCGGAATTGTAAAAACCTCCCTGAGGTCGGTACAGCTTGGGATACAGTTCATGTCCCAACGCTGCGGAAATTGCCGCTTCACCCCTGAGAAGGTTATCTCTGAACTCATCAGGTTTCATTGTGCTTGCCCATTTATCGGAATATCCGTGATTGGCAATATAATGCCCTTCGTTATAAATACGCTTAACAAGATCGGGGTATTGTTCGGCATTCACGCCTAACAGACAGAACATGGCTTTAATTTGATATTTTTTAAGCACATCCAACAGCCGCGCCGTAGTATCGCCATGAACGTTAGGTCCGTCGTCAAAACTGAAATAAACTACAAATTGCGGAATGTCAAGTTCAGCCCTGCTGTGGTTTATTGTCCGGCAGGAAGGGACAAGGAACAGCGGAATAAACAGTGCGAACAGCGGCGCAATTTTTTTTCTCATTGTGTTTTTTCCGGAAACAGAAACGCTTCAATTTCTCTGGTAAGCGCCCTTACAGCTTTTGGCGCGGAGAGTTCGCTGTATTTTTCAGGACTAATTTCCGGTCCCATACTGATACGGTAAACATAACGCTCCCTCGGATTAAATCCTGTCCACGGATCCTTTTTGCCAAGTCCGTATTTGTCCGTGCCTCCTATATGCAATGAAACAATATTACAGCCTGAGACAAGGGCGATGCGGGCGGCTCCCCTCTTGATTGTTACTTTACCTGACCTTGGAGTTCTTGTTCCTTCTGGAAAAATAACAAGGCAGTTCCCCAGCTTTAACGATTCACTGCAAGCCTGAAAAATATTTTCAATATCCATAGAATTAAGTATATAAAGCTGACGCACTACTCCTTTTACAATAACATTACGGTTTAGTGATGTATTAACAATACAATCTACATTTGGGATTAGTGAAAGAAGCATAATAATATCAAGAAGGGAAGGATGATTGGCAACCACGATCTTTGATGAAAGCCGCCTGTAGTTTTCACGATTATCCGGTTCTAAATTTACAATTCCGAATATATGCATAAAGGAAACAAAACCCCTCATGGAAAATGAAATAAAACGTCTTCCGTATTTTTTAAAACGTTCTGCGGGATGAATAAAAATACGCATAAAAGGAAAAACAATCAGCACCAAAGTTAATGTGGCAAGTCCAAATATAAAGAACGAAAGCCATTTTATAAAAACCCTGTAAATATAAAGGGGTCTGTTTATGATTGCAGGTATTTCAGGAGGCATTTATATCCCCGCGAAGAAGCAGCCGCTTTAGAAAATCATGCGGACTGTCCTCCCCCGCTTCAAGCGGCATCAAAGGAACAGAAGAAGGTTGAGGTTTCTGCGTTAAAATAAAAGCGAACGCAAGAGGCGGCGGAAAATTTTTCACAAAACATTCATATTCAGGCGGCGGCTGTTCATCGGCATAAACAAAAATAAGTTCCGATTGCGTATTACAAAACGCCGCTTGCGCCGATGCAAGACCCGACACAAAAGAATTGTTTCCGGGATAGAGCGCCGTATATCCGCCTTTAAGGCCAAGCGCGATGGAAGCAAGCGCCGCAGGCGCGTTAAAAACCGAAAAAGAAAAAGCCGCAGGCATTAAGGATTTTTCTTCTATTAACATCTTATTAATCTGATACTGCCTTGAAAGTTCGCCCCGGAATGAAACAAAAAACATTTTCGTATCTTCTTTAACAGGAAGAAGACCGTGAACAACATGTACAGTCATTTTTGAAATTTGACTTAAGCGGCGGCGGAACATGGAATCTGTAAAAACAATTTCGGGGCTTTTCGCGGCTGACACTATTTCCCTCTTGCCCTGCGCCCACTGACCCCATTCACCTGAAGTCTCTATTCCCGGCGCCCATGCGCAAAGGCGGGAAATGTAAAATCCGCCGTTCACGGCCTGCTCCGGCAGCACAAAAGCGAATAATCATTGGAACCAAGATTATGCCGCTCGTCAACAATGTCAAAGCCGGCTTTTTCTACAGCCTGCGCAAGTTCTCCGCAGCGGTACATCTTGCTGTTTCCGTTTGCTATGCAGGTAAAATAAAGAGACGCAGCCTGAAGCGAAAAAGAGGCCGCTTCAAAACGTTGTTTATCCCAAAAAGGCTCAAGAATATAAACATTCGCGGAATGTCCTGCCGCAGTCCGCACCTTTTTCATTATCATGGTAACTTCATCAAGGGAAAAACAATCAAGAAATTGGCTCATCCAAATTATGTCCGCGCCGGACGGAATATCAGTTTTTGCGTCAAGAACATTACAGGCAAGAGTTTTTATCCTGTCTGAAAAACCCGCCTGAGATATTTTTTCCTGCGCCGCCTGAATCTGCCCCGGCAGATCTACAATGGTTACTTCCACATCGGGATTATAACGGCAGCAGCAAACTGCCCATTTGGCGGTATTTCCGCCTATATCAATTATTTTTTTTGGGTTATGTGAAAAAACAATGGGCAGGGCTTCTTCAAATACAATATCGGAATAAAAATGATCAAAGGCAAACCAGCTTTCCTTTACTTTTTCAGGCAGAGTCGAAAGAATCTCATAAATTGTTTTTCCCTCGCTTCCAAAAACCTCAAGCCCCAAAGGTTTACCTTTCTCTATCGAGCGTTTAAGTTCAAACGCGCCTTTGTAACACACATCATTTACAAAGTTGAAATTCACTTTGGTCATTTCATCTTCAAGCAGAAACCAACCTGTCTTTCCAAGAACAAAGCAAGGTTCTCCTGTTCCGGGAAGTAGCTTAACCAGATTCATGCCTAAAGCAATTTCAAGAAGCGTCTTTGCGCCGTAAAGGGAAATACCCGTCTGCTGAACCGCATTCTCAATGGAAATCCCTTTTTCTCCGGAATCGGATACAGCCTTCAGCAATCCCAATTCCAAAAGAGCTCTTACAGCCTGAAAGGTAAGGGGGGCAAAGGCTATTTTTTGAGCTTCAAATTTAGCGTCCACCGCCTTGATTGCATCTTTTATGTATTTTTCAGGCGTTTGTTCGGACATAATAATTATTCTACTTATACATCTGCGAGATTTCTTTGAATTGGTCCTGTATCTGCACTACAGCGTCCGTCATTATAGGATCGAACTGCGTGCCTTTTCCGGAGGAAATTATTCCCATCGCCTCGTCGTAGGGCATGGCGGATTTGTAGACACGGGCGCAGACAAGGGCGTCGTATACGTCCGCAAGAGCCGCAAGGCGGGCGGTAAGGGGTATTTCTTTTTCTTTTAATTTACGGGGATAGCCTTTGCCGTCCCACCGTTCATGATGGCCGTAACATATATCTTCGCAATGTTTAAGATAAATCGAAGAATTTACATCGCCCAACTCGCCGACAATTTCCTTTCCTCTGGTTGTGTGTGTTTTCATTATTTCATATTCATCAGCGTCAAGTTTTCCCGGCTTTAAAAGGATTCTGTCGGGAATCGCTATTTTTCCGACATCATGAAGGGCCATAGACTTCATAATTATATCCGGTTGAAGCTTCACCAGTTCTTCCGCATAAACAGAATCAGTTTCTATCAGGTAATCGACAAGCGCTTTTACAAACAGCTGGGTTCTTTTTACATGTTCGCCGGATTCAAGATCGCGGTGTTCAATGGCGTTTGCAAGCCCCTGCAAAGCATTGTCCAGAGTTTTTGTAGCTTCGTCGGTTTTTATCGCAACCATCTGTTCAAGACTGTCGCTGTAATTCTTTAGTTCTATCTGGTTTCTTACGCGCAGCTTGACAATTTCAGGAAGAAACGGCTTGTTGATAAAGTCAACCGCGCCTGCCGCCAAAAGTTCGCTTTCGGATGCGTTATCTGCGGTAATAAATATTACGGGAATCCTTTTGAGTTTTTCATTGGTTTTCATTAACTCAAACATTTCGCGCCCGGTCATTTCGGGCATTACCAAATCCAATAAAATCAGCTTGGGCAAAGAAGCGGCATCTCCGAGCATTTCTAGCGCTTCCCTGCCGTTCTTAGCGGTTATTACATTAAAATCATTCTTCAGTATTTCTTCGAGAATCATGACGTTTGTTTCAACGTCATCAACTACAAATACTGTCGTTTTTTTTTCATCCATTATCTGCGATAACCTTCTCTATTTCTTCCAATGTCTGTTTATAAACATCTTTTACAATATTCATCTGTCCGTCTTTTACGGATTTTTCTTTTATCTGCGCTTCAATTTCACGGCTCTGTTTGAATAATTCGGTAAGCGACAGATTTCCTGAAAGCCCTTTTAAAGTATGAGCCGAAACCTGCGCTTTCTCATAATCATTCGCCGCAAGGGCGGCTTCCAGATTTTTTAAATTGGGATCATCTTTGAATTTTACAAGCATCTTTACAAAAAACGCCTTGTTATTCATTACCCTTTTAATGCCGTCTTCAAAATCAATAAAAAAAGTATTATACATAAACCCTCCCTTAACGTTCCCGATATATAATCCGGCCTCTGCTTAAATCATACGGAGAAAGGGCAATTTTTACGCGGTCGCCGGGTACAATGCGGATATAATGTTTGCGCATCTTCCCGGACAGGTGAGCCAGTATAAGGTGGCCGCTTTGATTATCCAATTCTACCCTAAACATGGTATTTGGAAGCGCCTCCTTTACAACGCCTTCAACCTCTATTGCCTCTTCTTTTGCCACTTTTACCCCTTTTAACAATGTTACAGTTAAAGCCCCTTTATGTCAATTAAGGCAATATGATAAAATACCCTATGCGTTATTATAGTACAAGAAACAGGAACGAAAGCGTCAGTTTTGCCCAAGCCGCCCTTACCGGGCTTGCTCCGGACGGAGGGCTTTTTGTGCCCGAGGAAATCCCCCAATATTCAGCTCATGTATGCTCCTCGCTTGGTTCAATGGATTTTAGCGACATTGCCTATGAGACAATCAGGCCGTATGTACAGGGTGAAATCCCCGATTCGGCGTTAGTTGATATAATAAGGGCCGCTTTTACGTTTACCGCACCGCTTGTTCCCGCCGCCGACCGTTATGCTTTAGAGCTTTTTCACGGTCCTACAGCCGCTTTTAAGGACTTTGGAGCGCGTTTTATGGCCCGTTCTTTCTCATACCTTCGCCGCGGCGAGGAGCGCCCCCTTAGGATACTTGTAGCCACATCCGGCGACACGGGCGGAGCGGTAGCGGACGGCTTTTTCGAGGTACAGGGCATTTCCGTGACAGTGCTTTATCCCAAAGGGCGCGTAACCCCCCTGCAAGAGAGACAAATAGCGGGACTTGGCAAGAATATTTCCGCCATTGCGGTGGAAGGCAGTTTTGACGACTGCCAGAGGCTGGTTAAGGCCGCCCTTTCCGACAACGACTTAAAAAAACGGATGTCTCTTTCATCGGCGAATTCAATTAACATAAGCCGTCTTATTCCGCAGGCTGTCTATTATTCAGCCGCCGCAGGAAGGGCTTTCGCGGGACGCTTCGATCCTGACGGAGAGGCGACGCCTCGCGTAAAAGGAGCTTCATCAGCCGGAGCGCCGAAAAGCGGCTTGCCTGTTACCCTGTGCGTCCCGTCAGGCAACTTCGGCAATTTGACGGCAGGGCTTTACGCCATGAAGATGGGCGCTCCTGTAAAACAATTTATTGCGGCTACCAACATAAATAAAACTTTTCCCGATTATCTTGATACGGGCGAATATCTCGCGCGCACCTCGCAGGCGACCATTTCCAACGCTATGGATGTGGGAGCGCCAAGCAATTATGAGCGTATGGCGGCGCATTTTTCCCTGGAAGAAATGAGGCGGAGCATTTTGGGCGTTTCGGTCTCCGATGATGAAACAAGAGAAACAATAACGCGCATTCATAAAGAAGCCGGCTATTTTATCGATCCGCACAGCGCTGTCGGCTGGAAAGGCGTTGACAAACTTCGCGCGGGAAATAAAATCGCGCAAGGACCTGTAGGAATTCTCTGCACGGCGCACCCGGCGAAATTTTCAGAGGTTGTAACACCCCTTGTAGGAGAGCCGCCTGTCCCGCAGTCTCTGGTTCTCGCTATGAAAAGGACTGTTAACGCCAAAACAATCCCGGCACAAGTCTCAGCGCTGATTGAGACCTTATGTTCGTATTAATTTAAATGAAAATAAAAGCGATAATTTTATTTTTATTGTTACGCGTATCTCTTGTCTTCGCTTGCGATCTGCCGGGTCATTTTGAATTTACAGTTTCCAACAACGGCGAAATTCTGTATTCAGGCTGTTATGACGCGGTAAATTTAGGGCCGCATATAATAGAATATGTTTTAACCAAAGAACGGGCGGAAGCGACAGGTGTAAAAAGACCTTCCGCAATGTTTTCGCAAAACAGGGACGGCGGCGTACTTCAAGAATTGTTAGCCGATAACGGTTACTCGCTTCCTCATCATAGAGATTATACCCGTTCCGGTTATGACAGGGGGCACATGGCTCCCAACGCTGACTTTAACGACACTTATGAAAACGCGGTTCTTACATTTTTTATAGCGAATATATGGCCTCAGACACCGGAGCTAAACAGGGTAACATGGCTGAACACGGAAAATGAAACCAGAAAACTAGCGTCTCTTTATCAATCCGTGAAGGTTGTTATTATCGTAGATGAATTTACCGAAAAAAAAGTGGCGAATATAAGCGTTCCGGCATGTTTTAAGAGAAGAGTTTACGATTTAAAGACGGGAGAGCTAATTTATCAAATTGATGTTTATCAATTTGAATGAAGATTTAACACATCTTTATTGTATTTTCCGTAATTATAAGTATTGTCTTAAAAGCGCTGTGCAATAAATGCGTGGAAATTTCATTAATATTATTATTTATCCGGCGCGGCCATACCTTTTGCCTTAAATCTTCAAGCGCGTTCTTGGCTTCCTTTCTGTCAAACGTCTCACATGCTGATTTGATAATTGTCAGTTTCTCCCATAAGAATTTGACGTCTTCGACGGACAATTTATGATCATCTGGATAAACAACGGCGTCTTTATCTTTCTTTTTATACTTGTTAATCAAAGACTCAAGCGCTTCTAAAAACACGGGGGTTTCATTTTTAATCAGCGTAAAATCATTCTGTAGACCGGCTTTTTCCAGATTACCTGCCAAAACCGCGTGTCCCGGCTCATAGATATTATCCAGTGCGCTTTTCATTGAATGAACTTTTATTATGTAATTATGTAAATCATCCTGTCTTTTAAAATTGTTTTCTAGCAGTTTATTAATCATGTCAATCGCTTTTTCGGCTTCCATTACAAAAGCGTCGGTTAGTTTTTCATCCAAACCCACCTGCTGTATTTTTTTGGAATTGCTTTTCAGTTTTGACTTCAGTTTCCGTGCGGCTTCTATTACTTCAGGCGGCTGTACGTCGCGGACAAATTTGTTCAGTATAGCGTCCAATTGGCGGACATCTATAGGCTTGGAAATAAAACCGTTAAAACCTTTCTCTATAAACATCTCCGCCTGCCCGATCATGGCGTTTGCGGTAAGAACGACAATCGGCTTCCGGTATCCTATATCGCGGATGATTTTCGTCGCCTGCATACCGTCCATTTTCGGCATAAAATGATCCATGAAAATAACATCATAGATGCAGCCGGCGTTAATCTTTTCTACAGCTTCATACCCGCTTGAAACAGTTTCTGTTGACAAACCGTAAAGATCCATCAGCCCCCGAGCGACATATATGTTAGTTTCCACATCGTCTACAATTAATATTCTGCCGTAAGGCATATACTCGCGGTCAATTTGAGGAAGATTAACAACAGTCGATGACTGCCCAATGCGGAATTTTTTTAGTTTTTCGGTTACCGGCTTGCCAAGAGCTGTATTATCCACAATTTCCTGCGGCAGACGGACGGTAAATACCGAGCCTTTACCGATTTCGCTTTCAACAAAAATATCGCCGTTCATCATGCTTACAAGGTACTTTGTAATCGGCATGCCAAGCCCGATACCTTCCACCGCATGATTGGCTTCCGGGTTAAAACGGGTGTATTCCTCGAACAGTTTTTCAAGCTGCTCCGCGGACATGCCCTGTCCCGTATCCTGCACGCTGAAAACCAACGTAACCTTGTTATCCGAGATTTTAACTTCGCCGTTTTCCGATTCGGCGTAAATCGAAAATAAAATCTCGCCTTTTTCGGTATACTTAAAAGCGTTTGTAAGCAGGTTGTTCAAAATTTGCTTTATACGCATATCATCGCCGAACAATGACGACGGAATATTCTCGTCGATATTAATAATAAAATGAATCGGTTTATTGTCATAATGCATAACAAACATATTCAAAGTATCGTTTATAAGTTCCGAAACATTATAATTAACCAGTTCAAGATCAAGCTTGCCCGCTTCTATTTTTGAAAGATCCAGTATGTTATTTATTATTTTCAGCAATAAATAACCTGAATTATAAATATTTGTTAACGCTTCTTTGGTTTCCGCAGAACTATTTTCATTTTGCAGCTGAATCTCGGTAATGCCCAATATTACATTCATAGGCGTCCGTATTTCATGGCTTATATTCGCAAGGAATACGTCTTTGTGATGGCTGATCTGTTCGGCGTTTTCTTTTTCATACATTAATTTTGTCAACTCGCGGAGATCCCGCGTGTATCCTGTGACAATAAAATCTTTTTGATACTTAACACGGACAAGCGTAATTTCGCATGGAATAATTTCTCCGTTTAGTTTTTGATGATCCCATAAAAAACGGCAGTATCCATCATCAAACGCCTTTTTTATATATTCAAACGCTTTATCTTTCGACAGGCTTCCGTCTTTCTGATATTCAGGTGATAATTCAAAAAACCTGTCAAGATATTCCTGTTTACTTGACAATTCAAACAATTTTACCGCTTCTTCATTGGTTAAGATGTTCTTTAAATCCCTGTTCCAGAAGTTCATAACAAGGGGAGTCGCATCCAGCAAAATTTGCAGTTGTTCATCCGCTTCAAACGATAAATGCTTTTTAACTATTTTTGTCAGCAACCTGTTTATGAACGGCCGGATTAAAGGCATGATCCAACCTTAGTAAACTGATCTCTTATTTCATAAAAAACATCCGTTATTACCGGATCAAATTGCTTACCCTTGCTTTCCATTATAATATTTATAACCTGATCGCTGTTTAATGCCGGTTTATACGGACGCTTGGAAGACAAAGCGTCATAAACATCAACGATTGCCATTACACGTCCCTGTAACGGAATTTCCTCGCCTTTTAATCCATGAGGATAACCGTTTCCGTCCCACCTTTCGTGATGATAGCTTGCGAATAATTTCGCAAAATGCAGAAAATCCTCATCTCCCGCCTGACTAATAATTTTATCAATAATGCGCTCGCCTTCCGCCGCGTGAATCTTCATTATCTCAAATTCTTCTTTTGTAAGATTGGCGGGTTTATTCAGTATCAAATCGGAAACGGCGATTTTACCGACATCGTGCAGCCTTGCGGACGAAACAGCCAATTCAATGTCCCATGTGCCCAATTCGTTTATGTACACTCCCCTTTCTTTCATGGCGTTAATAAGAAGCCGCAGATATTCTGTTGTCCGTTCAATATGTCCGCCTGTCGTTTTGTCACGGCTTTCAAGCATTTCCGCCATAACGGACACCATGCTGTTTTTTAGCCTTTGAAGGCTTTCTGTCTTTTGCTGAAGCAGGGCTGTTCTTTCGCGGATAATCTCGTCAATATTTAAATGAGTTTTTATGCGGTTTAACAAAACGGATTCCGAAAACGGCTTGGAAATAAAATCTACCGCGCCCATCTCGAAGCCGAGAGTTTCAGTTACAGCGTCATTCTTGTTGGTTAAAAACATGACCGGAATATCAAGATAACGGGTATTGACTTTTAACTTGGACATTGCCTCCAGGCCGTCCATTTCGGGCATTATTATATCCAAAAGAATAAGATCCGGAATAATATCGTTTAGGAGTTCAAACATGTCGGCGGCGGACGGAAGCGTATAAACATTGTAGTACTTTGATAATGTCTTTTCCGCGGCAATAAGGTTAACATCATTATCATCAACAACAAAAATTGTCTTCAAAATACATAAACTCCCATTGTTTTCACGGCATACAATTTAATATATCTTACAATTTTAAGTTAAAAAAAGCATAAATTCAAGTGAAAATTGTACAAAACAGGCAAAAATTACGATTAAGCGAGACTAAATACGCGGAAGCTGAGATAAAACAAACAGATAATCGGAAAGTTTGTTTAAATAAACGCCTGCGTTCGTACATAACGGCTGTTTTTCATTTACGGCGGTAAAAAACCGTTCCGCCCTTCTTGCGACGGTCCTGGCGATATGAATTTGAGCTTCAATAACATCGCGCCCGGGTAAAACAAATCTCGATAATTCTGGAAGCAGAGCCTTTAACCTTTCTATTTCTTTTTGTAAACAGGCGGCCTCTTTTTCCGAGAAAACATATTTATCATCCGCGGGATCAGAAACATGCGACATAAGCTTCATAAGATTTTTTTGGATTTCTTCGATAAAACCGCGGGTATCCATCTCACCCAACAGGGCCTTAACCAGTCCCAAATGGGAATTAAGTTCGTCTGCCGTACCGCAAAAATGAATTACTATATCGTTCTTTGATACTTTCTGTCCGTTTAAGAGCGTAGTCATTTACAGAGTGTCCGGCGAATCCAGCCATGCCGGCAATTGCATAGTTGTCTCAAGATACCCCATTCTGCGTTTCTTTACGGAAATTTCCA
>Ga0268262_10003854_pt1 | contig 15880 bp, 15 predicted proteins | sample TergutNc150P3_FD_190354 | JGI IMG/M metagenome (GOLD analysis project Ga0268262, IMG submission 190354) | Nasutitermes corniger P3 segment gut microbial community from laboratory colony in Florida, USA - Nc150 P3 (SPAdes) (version 2) | ecosystem: Host-associated > Arthropoda: Insects >... | reverse complement strand
CCATAGATAAATCGGGGGCTAAACCCCCGATTTTCAGTCAAAGTCAAAAGAAAAAAGCCTTTTTTGTGACTTTGACTTTGATTTTGATTGAACTTGTTTATCTCGGCGAAGCCAAAATGCGGGGTTTAGCCCCGCATTTATCTATGAAGCCGAAGGCTTCGTCTTAAAAAGAATTTTATTTTTTTGGCGGTTGGCTTGGTCATAATATATATTTAAATAGGCAGTTATCATTTAATCAACAATTTCACGAAATGGAGCAAATAAAATGGAACCAGGAAAAGTTTACGTTGGGTATAATGCTTGGATACGAGTTCCCGATAAGAACAATATGCCTTACAAGATTGGCATAACCAAAAACACCTTTAATGATAGGTATTCCGGGATAGGATTGAAAATGCCGGGAGAATTCCGTTGTGAATTTGAATACGAATTTAGCGAAAATTACGATAAAATTGAAAAAGCGTTACATCGGATTTTAAATCAATCAAATGTAAACGGAGAGTGGTTTGATATAAATGAAAAAACCTTGAGTGGGATACAATCAATGTTAGAATTGCTTGGAGGCAAATTGGTTGCCGAAGATGTAGATGTGCCGATGCCTGGTGATGAACCCAGAGTAGTCATTACACGGGATGATTGGAATAAAAAATATCCGCAATCCGTGGACACGGCCGAATGTTTGAGGGAGTTGCTCAACGTGATAATTGAGAAGCTTAATGTGGAATATAAACAAAAGAATATAGCGTTTACTTCCGCGACTTTACCAACTTCGAGAAATCTGTATTTATACCTTACGAGAAAAGAAGAACCGAACGAGTGTTTATTGGCTTTTCGAGTGAAAGAGGACGCGCGCGAAGAGTTGAGAGAACTTCTAGAAAAAAACAAGATTGAACATACCCTTATAGGGGAAAGAAAAGTTGTCATAAGTCCCATAAATAGGCAAATCATTGAACAACACAAGGACGTGTTTATTAAAATCACGGAATCTGTGAAAAAATACAAAGAGCAGTAGTAACATGATGAATCGGATATGTCAGTCTATCCGCCAACTACCATGATGCGGACACGCTTCTTTAGAAAAAAGGAGAAATTATGTCTAGAACTTTTAATTTATCAAATGATAAGATAAATGAACTGCAAGATTTAGTCGAGAGAATGGAAAAATGGAATAGACCTTTTGATAGCCCGTGGGATATACGTTGTGAAGAAGCAATGCACTTTCTTTATGATAATAATTTAATTATATTTTTTAATTGGGGAGATTGGGATGAGGGACGGGCTTTTTTTGAGGATGACGATCCGAATAAATATAGCAAGATAGATAGGAAATTTACACTACTGCTCTTAACTGCCGTAGCTCGTAATGATAGATTTTGTACTGGCGCTTGGGATGCATTATTTAAATCGGGCGAAGCACAAAATCTATTTAAAAGATTATTGGAAACATATAAAGAAAGAATAAAAAGATCCAGCGGAGTAAAAAATATAGAAATCCATGAAAGCGGTTTCGGCCCTGATACCTATTTGGATTTAAGTGATATTACGATAAATATTTCCGATGTCGTAGTTGATGACCCTGAAGCTGATTATTCACATGGTATGGATGAACCAATTATGAGTATAACATGCAAAGGTTTGCCTGAAAAAGGGCCAATATTCGGAATAGATACGGCCACATTTGACAGATATTTCGAAACAATCGAAAATATTAATTTTGAAAAAATATATTCTGAAAACAGCGGTGAAGGTTGCGATGGAGGGAATTTAATGGTATGTATAAGAAAACGCGATGGCTTTTTGAGTTATGAAAAACAGATAGTATTATTTTCACCAAGTGAGGATGAGAATACGCCGGAAACAAATAAACTGTTAAAACTATACAAAGAAATAAAACGTCTACACGAATATAAAAAATATTATAGGCGTATAGTGGCTAAAAGAAAACGTTTGGAGCGTAACGATAATGAGGCGGATCTTCTTTAATGGATGAATCGTGCGTTTTTTATTGACGCAAAAAACAATATAAAAAATTTGCGCATTCCAAATTCAGAAATATATATTTAATACAAAGGAGGCGTACGATATGTCAACGACAAACATTAGCATCCGAACCGATAGCGAAACAAAGAGCCGCGCGCAGCAGATATTCAAGGCGTTGGGCTTGGACATGACTTCGGCGGTGAACCTGTTCCTGCGTCAAACCGTGAGCATGGACGGCCTTCCCTTTGTCCCTGCCGCGAAAACGGATCAACCGAGCAAACCGGCAAGGCTTCCTTTCGGGCGAGGCTGCATGAAAGGAAAGATGTGGATGGCTGACGACTTCGACGCGCCGCTTGAGGACATGAAGGAGTATATGGAATGAGGCGCTTGCTCGATACGCACACGTTGCTTTGGTACTTTGACGATTCCGATAGATTGCCCGATTCCATAGCGGCGGAAATAGAACACGCGGACACGCAAGGGTTCGTAAGTGTCGCGTCTTTGTGGGAGTTTGCCATAAAACACAGTATGGGGAAACTTCGGTTTGACGGCGGAATATCCGCGTTTTGGAAAATGGTGACCGCCAATGAATTCGGCATTTTGCAGATTAGCGAGCCTTATCTTATCAAACTTTCCGGCCTACCCTTTCTGCACCGCGATCCTTTCGACAGGCTTTTGGTAGCAACCGCAATTGCGGAGGACATGACGATTTTGACCGCTGACGAGAGTATCCGTCAATATGACGTAAAATGCGTGTGGTGATTTCATCGGGTTCGCGAAAAAGCACCATCAACAAAAGCGCGGATCGGCGGCGGACGGTCGGCCTGACATCGGAGGCGCGAACAACTTGCCAAGTACGTGAAACGGTTACGGCATAACTAATACTGATAATCTATACATCAATTCCGATTGCTGATAATCGGCGCCGGGATTTTCCCGCCTCTGTTTATGAATCCCGCCGGGGAGAATTTGTTTACCGCCATTATCGGCGCCGTGCCCAGCAGACCGCCGAACTCTATTTTTTCACCTACGCTCTTTCCGGGTACGGGTATCAGTCGCACCGCCGTCGTCTTGTTGTTCACCACGCCTATCGCGCACTCGTCGGCTATTATCGCCTCGATGATCTCCTCCGGCGTGTCGCCGGGGATTGCTATCATGTCTAGGCCTACGCTGCATACGGAGGTCATGGCCTCCAGTTTCTCTAATGACAGGCTGCCCCGTCCGACCGCGTCTATCATTCCGGCGTCTTCGCTGACGGGGATGAAGGCGCCGCTCAGGCCGCCCACGTAGACTCCGGCCATCAGCCCGCCTTTTTTGACGGCGTCGTTCAGCATTGCCAGCGCGGCGGTTGACCCGTGCGCCCCGACGCTTGACAATCCCATCACCTCAAGTATGTGGGCCACGCTGTCGCCGACGGCGGGCGTTGGGGCGAGCGATAGGTCTATGATCCCCATCGTCGCGTTTAATCGTTTGGCGGCTTCGCGCGCTACCAACTGTCCCACCCGTGTAATTTTGAAGGCGGTCTTTTTGATGCACTCGGAGAGTTCGCCGAAGTCCGCGTCCGCCCCGAGGCGTTCCAGCGCCCGCCTGACCGCGCCGGGGCCGCTCACGCCGACGTTTATCACCCTGTCGCCCTCGCCCACGCCGTTGAAGGCGCCTGCCATGAACGGGTTGTCCTCCACGGCGTTGGCGAAGACCACAAATTTGGCGCAGCCTATGGCGTTGCGGTCTTTAGTCAGCTCCGCGGTCTTTTTGATGATCTCGCCCATACGCTTCACGGCGTCCATGTTGATACCGGCGCGTGTGGAGGCCGCGTTCACGGAGGAACAGAGGCGCTCCGTGGTAGACAACGCCTCCGGTATTGTGTTCAGGAAGGCGTTTTCGCTCGCCGTCGCCCCCTTGTGGACTAACGCCGTGTAGCCGCCGATGAAGTTGACGCCGCAATCGCGGGCCGCTTCGTCCAGAGCGGCGGCGATCCGCAGGAAGTCGGCTTCTGTCCTTCCCAAGAGGCTGACCGGCGTTATCGATATACGTTTGTTGACTATCGGAACGCCGTACTCGCTTTCGATTTCGCGCCCCACGGAGACCAAGTTTTTTGCGGATTCCGTGATTTTCTTGTAGACGCGCTCGGAAGTCCCCGCGCCGGTGTCGGCGACGCAGTCGAACAGAGAGATGCCCATAGTGATCGTCCGGACGTCAAAATTGTCCTTATCGATCATCTCATTGGTCTCTAAAATCGCGGATCTGTCTATCATATTGAAAACCTCCGAGGGACTCTAAATCAACGTCTATTATGTGTTGACTTTGATTTTAATCCTATAATCCTTATAATCCTATAAATCCTAGTTCAGACAGTGTTTTAATCCTAGTCATATCTTATGCATCGCGTTGAAGATGTCTTCGTGCTGTATCTTTATCGACATGCCGATTTCTTTGCCTAATGTGTCAAGGGCGGCGGAAATTTCCTCGAACTTTCGCGAACACTTGCTCGTGTCGACCAGCATTATCATGTGGAAATACTCGTTCATGACGGACTGGCTCAGATCCATGACGTTTATGTCTATGGAGAAGAGCAGGCCGCTGACTTGGGCGATTATGCCCATCCTGTCCTTGCCCACCACGGAGACTATGGCTCTCATCAACAGTTTCCTTTTTTCAGTCTTTTATTGATTATACAAACATTGAGTATGGGATTAAATATATATTATTAATGTCTCTAAAGTCAAAATAATAAAAATACTTAGGGGAAGAAAATGAAAGAAGCGCAAAAGAAATTATTCTTGTCGTCGCTGTTCGCGCCGGTGTTTTTAATTTTTTGCACGTGCGACAATCCGGCGAACAACGCCGAGCCGCCGGTTACCGAGTCCAAAACTGCGTACGAATATTTCGTTGAGCTGTCAACATACCCGCGTTGTTCCGGCAGCGAGAGGCCGGCGAGCGACTTTTTGGTAACGTTCGGCAGGTCGCGTAAATTCGACACGCGCCAAGACGAGGCGCTCAACGTGCTTATCAAAAAGCCCGGCACTATTGGCCGCGAAGGCGAGCCGCCCATAATACTTCAGGCGCATATCGACATGGTTTGCAAAAAAAACGACGATGTGGAGCATGATTTTAAGATGGATCCTATCGTCCCGGTTATTGTGGACGGTGAATGGATTACCGCTGAAAAACGTACGACGCTCGGCGCTGACAACGGGGGCGGGGTATCCATGATCATGGCCGTATTGGCCGCGAAAGGTCTCTCTCACCCGCCCATAGAGGCGGTGTTTACTACTAAGGAGGAGTTTGGATTGGTCGGAGCGGGAGAATTTGACGTTTCGTGGCTTGACGGTAAGCGGTTACTGAATTTGGATACGGAGACGGAGGGCTTCATTGTGGTGGCCACCGCGCACGAGGACGGGCCGGATTGGCTTGTCCCCATCCCTATCGTGACCACCGCCATGATGAAGGCGGCGGTCATCCCGGATTGGCCGTACAAGCCCGTCTCGCCGCTGAGGGACAGGATGGTCGAAGTTTTTAAAGACCGCTATGACGGCAAAGAGCCTGTAATTGCCGGTCTCCAGTACGCCAGCGTCGAATGTTCCATGTTCGCCTCAAAAATGCCGGACGCCGACATGGCCTCCATAGGCCCGGACATCTTTGACATCCACACCCCGGACGAAAAAATGAGTTTATCATCGTATAATAGAGTGTACGGATATCTAGTCTTATTATTAGAGAGACTCTGACTCTGATTAAGTCAAATTCTTTAAAATCTTTTAAAATCAAATTCATTAAAATCAAAATCATTTTTAGACGAAAGGCTTCGCCTTTCATAGATAAATTCGGGGCTAAACCCCTCATTTTCAGTCAACCGCAAAGTCAAAGTCAACGTCAAAATCTTTTGACTTTGATTTTGATTGAAAATGCGGGGTTTAGCCCCGCATTTATCTATGAAGCCGAAGGCTTCGTCTAAAAAAGAATTAAAAGATTTTAATGTTTTGGGGTTTAGCCCCGCATTTATCTATGAAGCCGAAGGCTTCGTCTAAAAAAGATTTTAAAGATTTTAATGTTTTAAGGCTTCGTCTTAAAAAGATTTAAAGATTTTAAAGATTTAAAAGAATTTGACTTTATTAGTAAAAATTCTTCTCCGAGTAATGCGGCCCGTCCGGATTCTCGTAAATCATCTTCTTTATCTCCGCCTTAGGCGTCGGGAAGTTCAGCCTGCCTTCCTCTATCATGCGCTCCTGATCCAGCAAAACCGGTTCTATCTTGCCTCCGGCTTGGGCCTGATACTTGACGCCGTTCTTGTCTATCAGCGCGAAGTTCTCGGATCTCATGCGGAGCGGGTTGAAGGAGTTGTTGTGCATACGGAAGATGACCGTGCCGCCCTTGATGGCGGTGACGGAGAGCAGGATGTCGTACTTGTTTATCTTCCTGAACATCACCGTGTCCGTGTAGTCGGTGATCACGGAGAGGAACGCCGACAGGCTGTGGATGTTGGCCTTGTAGCAGTCGCTCAGCAGCTTTTGGGCGTCGGTGTCCGTGGAGTCGAAATAGAGCGCCACTTTCGCGTAGTACTCCGCCTCTATCAGCGTGGCCTCTCCGGTCTCTTTGTCTTTGATTCCCTCTTCATACAACGCCCTGCCCCTGTCGTAGTTTTCTTTGACCACGCCTTTGATGACGCCGGCGCGTTTCTCCCTGAAGGGTGTGGGGTCGGCGGCCTTCTCAATCGCCCGGTCGTAGTATTTGAGGGCGTTGACGAACTTGAGATTCGCTTTGCTCGAGTCGCCGAGTTGGACAAGGAAGGCGGCGTACTGCTGGCGCAAGTCGGGGGAGGCGTCGTCCTTTAGCTGCCCCTCGATGTCTTCCATCAAGAGCGGTATTGCGTCCATGGTGGCGCTGCCTTCGTCGAGCACCATCTTCGCGCGTGTGATGCACATCTCGAGGAAGCGGTTACGCAGCTTCGTCGAGACCTTGTTCGGATTGGCCGTGACGGCCTTCCGATAGTTTATGTAGGCGGTCTTGAGCTGCGTGCGGCGCACGTCTCCCGACGCCTTTTTGGCAGTCTCGTAGGCCTTATCCCCGGCGGCCTCCTCACCCGTCGCGCAGGAAAACAGCAGCGCCGCCGCGCCGACACCGACAAGCAACCGTAGCATACACTTCATGTACCCCTCCTTAAAGTTTCACCGACGCGCCGCGGGGCGCGTCTATTATATTGAATGGTAAGCGTTTCCCGAACTCGGCAAAAGCTCTATATTATATAAAATGGTTTGTATCCATGTTCGTTGTCAATCTTTTCGTATGAGTTTTTTAAAATGAAAGATACTCAGGGGCAGTACAACTCCGCCGTGAAAGTCGTAAAAGCCCTCCGAAACGGGGGGTTTGAGGCGTTTTTTGCGGGCGGATGGGTGCGCGACCGCGTCATGGGCGCCCCCTCCCCGAGCGACATCGACATAGCCACGAGCGCCGCCCCGTCCGACATCCGACGCCTCTTCGGCCGCACGGTGGGGGTCGGCGAGCAGTTCGGGGTGATGATCGTCCTTGAGGGCGGAACCCCCTTCGAGGTGGCCACCTTCAGGGCCGACGTGGGGGTAGGGGACGGACGCCACCCCGAAAACGTAGTCTACACCGACGCCGAAAACGACGCCCTGCGGCGCGATTTCACCATAAACGGGATGTTCTACGATCCCATAGCCGACAAGGTGATAGACTACGTCGGCGGGCGGGCCGGCATAGAGGCTAGGATCATCAAGGCGATAGGAGACCCCAAGCAGAGGTTCCGGGAGGACTACCTGCGGATGCTGCGGGCGGTGCGCTTCGCGGCGCGGTTCGGTTTCGACATAGAGGAACAGACCTTTAAGGCGATACGTGAGAACGCCCACCGCATAAAGGCCATCTCCGCCGAACGGGTCTACGCCGAGATGTGCAAGGCGCTTGCCGGCCCGAACCCGCATAAGGCCGTAGAGCTTCTGCACGATACCGGCCTGCTGAAGCACTTCCTGCCCGAGGTGGAGAACCTCCGCGGTGTGGAGCAGCCGGCGCAGTTCCACCCCGAGGGCGACGTGTTCGTCCACACGCTCAAGGCGCTGAGCCTGCTGCCGGAGAACCCCTCGCCGGCCTTGGCGTGGGCGACGCTGCTGCACGATATCGGCAAACCGGCCACAAAGACCTTCTCCGACCGCATACGATTCAACAACCACAACGTCGTGGGAGCCAAAATGACCATAGACGTCTTAAAACGCCTCCGCGCCCCGAACGCGCTTATCGACGCGGCGGCGGCGATGGTGGAGAATCACATGAACTTCATGAACGTGGGCAAGATGCGCCTCTCCACGCTGAAAAAATTCCTGTCCAGAGAGACCATCCGCGACGAGCTTGAGCTGCACAGAGCGGATTGTTTATCCAGCCACGGGGATTTGGAAAATTATCATTTTGTCAAGGAAAAGCTCTCCGGGTTTAAAGCGGAGCAGATAAAACCTAAACCGTTTGTCACGGGTAAGGACCTAATCGACTTGGGTCTCAAACCCGGCCCGGCGTTCGGGAGGATACTGAGCGACGTCTACGACCTGCAACTGGAGGAGAAGGTCGCGTCAAGGGAAGAAGCGCTATTGACGGTACGCGGTATGATCAATCACCGAGGTTAAATGTAAATGGATTGCGTCGTCGCTTTGCTCTTCTCAACATGGTTATCTCGGCGAAGCCAATGACAGTCATTGCGAGCGTAGCGAAGCAATCCGGATATAAATAGACATTAATTGATAAAATAAATAAGGGGACGTTTTCAATGCCCGTAAAAAAGAATTACGCCGTATCGATAATAATCCGTATCGTTTGCGCGCTCCTCGCGGCGTGCGGATTGCCTTGCGCGCTATCGGCGCAACCGACCTACTTCTTTGAGGATTACGACTCCGGTATCTACGGCATATTCGACCGCCAATTCAGGGGCGTCCTGTTTCCCGAAGTCTACAAGAACCTGCCGAGCGTGAAGGTCGCCTACCCCGGTTTATGGGAGGCCGACAAGGTCTGCGTGGGCGTCGGCCTCCTGCCCGATCAGATCGCGAAGTCCGGCGGTTTGGGCTGGAACGCCCTCTACGCCTACACGGACTTCGACCTCTCCCCGGGCAGCGCCGGTCTGTGGCTGGGAAACGCGAACCTCGGAAGCTCGTTTCAAGTATTCGAATACTACGACGTAACGGGCGCCTGGGACGTGAGCGAGTTCTCGCTGCGCGGCGCCTTTTGGATATCGCCCCGCCAAAACGACCGCTTCCGCGGCGTATCCGCGGCCTTTGACGTAGACAATCTGTACGCCTACAACGGCAACGATTTTGACGGGCTATACGACGACAAGAGCTATTACCTGAACGTAAACGCCCTTGTTAGGCTAACCGACGATTATCATTTGAAGGCCGCCCTCCGCATCCGCAACAAGTACGCGAATAATCCGGAGGACACGCGAACCGACGACCACAAGCACTTCTCCGACGCGGTTTCCGTAGGCCTGTTGGACGGCAAGATGAGGACGCTGGAACTATCGGCGCGGAACATTTTCGCGGCGGACAACGCCGGCGAAAAAAGCGACACGGTGGCGATGGCGCTGCAATACACGCAAGGCGGCGCGGTAAGCTATATGAAGCATACGCTGTTCCTGGGCCTTAAAGCGGACGCCGGTCTGGCGTACCCCTCCAAGATCAGCCAACGCGCCGGCAGCTTCCTCTACTACCACTACCTGCGTCGAATGACCGGAGAGGGCCGGGTGGCGAGCGCGGGCGTATCCGCGCCGGTCATTGCCGACATCGACCTGTTTCGGGGCGTTCGCTGCATGTTGTCAATCAGCCCGAGAATAAGTTACACAAACATAGCCCCCATGTTCGAGCCTGAAAACGATCTGTACCTGAACACGCAGCACAGATTCGCCATGGAACTGTCGGAAGCGGAATTGAGCATTAGAGGATCAGTGGGGGACAGAATCAATTTTGTATTGACGCCGTCCCTTAAAAATAACGTGTTCTTTTCGGCTTTGGAGGTGGTGTATAGATTTTAAAGGCCCTACCAGTCAGCCTCAACCTCTCCCCCCACAATCTGCGAACTTTCGGGCGTATATTGATGTACCTCAAACTCATTCCCGTCCGGATCCTTCAGCCATATCTGGTACGTTGAGTCGCTCCCCAGCTTTTTCGGCGAGAACCCGATCCCTCTGGCGGACAGCGACTCCATTGCGGCGTCTATGTCCGGCGTTTCCAAACAGAAGTGGGCGAGCCTTCCCAGCGCGGCCGTGGCGCTGCGGGAGATGTCCTCGAACAGTTCGATGAAATTGCCGTCGCCGAATTCAAGGTAGGCGCCGAAGAGGTTCCCGTTCCTATTGAAAACGAAGCGCTTTCGGAAGCCGAGCTTTGTGTAAAACTCGACCGACCGGCCGAGGTCTTTCACGTACAGGCACACGTGCGCGAGCTTTGTGAATACCGGCGGCGGCGTCTCCGCGGCCGCTTGAACCGGGGCAGCGCCCGACACGTCAAAATCGGCCGCCGCCCCCTCCTCCTCAGGTTCCCACCCGATCTCCCACTCGTCACCGCCCTTTGCGGCATCGTGCGGCGGGGGCGCGGCGGACGGCCCGAGTTCGAATACGCCGGAGTCGGTCACTTCCGTTGCGGCGGTAACGGGCGCCGGTTCATCGGCAGTTTCAGAAACAGGTTCGTCTGTGGACGGCCCGAGTTCAAAGACGCCGGAATCGGTCACTTCCGTTGCGGCGGTAACGGGCGCCGGTTCATCGGCAGTCTCAGAAACAGGTTCGTCTGTGGACGGCCCGAGTTCGAAGACGCCGGAATCGGTCACTTCCGTTGCGGTAGTAACGGGCGCCGGTTCATCGGCAGTTTCAGAAACAGGTTCGTCTGTGGACGGCCCGAGTTCGAAGACGCCGGAATCGGTCACTTCCGTTGCGGTAGTAACGGAGGCCGGTTCATCGGCAGTCTCAGAAACAGGCTCATCTGTTGACGGCCCGAGTTCGAAGACGCCGGAATCGGTCACTTCCGTTGCGGCGGTAACGGAGGACGTCGGTTTATCAACCGTGTCGGAAACAAAATTGTCTGTGGATGGTTTGAACTCGAAAACGCCGGAGTCGGTCACCTCCGGTACAGTGGTAACAGGCGCCGGTTCATCAACCGTCTCGGCGACGGCCTTATTTGCGGGCGGCCCGAGTTCAAATACGCTTGAGTCGGTTACGGCGGCGGCAGCGGGCGGTGTGTTAGCGCCGGGCGCCGACGTACGTCCGGAAGCCGGCGGCGGGGCTATGAACAGGTTGTCGTCGAGCGACAGATCGTTTGGGTCGTCCTCTTTATCGCGTGTGCCCAACCGGAACAATTTGGTGAAAAAGCCGCTTTTTTTCTGGGAGAAATCATAGTCGAGAGTGTCGTCTGTATCATCGGAGGTATCAATAACGGGGTTCTCCGCCGCCGGTTCGAAATCAACGGCGTCGCTGCCGCCGGCCGCGTGTTTGGGCGACGACACCTCAAAGCTGCCGGTGTCGGTGCCGCCATGCAACGCCGCCGCGCGCCGCAACGTGTCCACGGAAAACACGTTGGTCTCCGTCTCTATATGCTCCTCCGATGAAAGCGACCCAGATTGGGTACCCGCCGGTTCGAAGAGATCAACCTCGTCGTCATGCCTATTGCCGCTATCCATTAATGCCTCCCAACGGGTAGGTTTTGGCTGTGCCGTGGACTGTTAATATGTTTTATCAATATAATAAATCCAAGCGTCAAAATCAAAATTTTTAAAATCAATCTTTCCGTTCCCGCGAAATGAAATATAAAGAGCTTGATTTTAACCTTTTAAGGTCGCGCAAATAGTAATTTATAAGCATTATGGCGGCCGAACCGGCAACCGGAAGACTCCTGCCCAAGGGCATCCGAAGTTCCCGCAAGATTCGGGGGTTCGGTTATATATATAGAGAAACGGAGATAAATACGATGTTCAAACGACTGCTGATCGCCGCCTCGTTAACGGCGGTTTTGGGCTTCGCGCTCGTCTCCTGCGGCGTCGGCGATTCCGGAGGCCAGTTGCGTTGGAGGTCGGCGATTGACGTTCCCATGAATTTTTCGCGAAAGGTCGGGCAAGACCTCGACTCCGCGCTGTTAGGTTCCGGCCTCGATCTCTATCCCAGCTGTGATCAGCTGACCCCAGAAGATCTTGCGGAGCTGCCGCCCGGCGTCGACTGTGAGTATTTGTCCCCGGAGGATCTGGCGCGGTTGCTCCCCGACTTTGCGCAGCGGCTGCCGCACGATTTCCTTTTAGACCTCGGCGCGGAAACCGTTTCCACGACCTCCGACGTCATGGACATCCTCAAAAAACTGATTAACCCGAAAATTGAATATTCGATAGGGGTAACCAACAGCACGAGCGCGACGCTTACCTTCTACGGTATGCTCTTCGCGGAGAGCGACAGCGCGGCGGGGGCCGACGTTATGGAATATTACGACATCATCGCGTCGGATGACACAAGCGGCGGACGCGTAAACGTCTTCGGGCCGGACGGGTTATGCGTAGAACCGGGCAAGACGATCCGCTATCCTAATCCGCCGGGTCAGAGCAAGCCGTTGCGGTGCGACCTCGTTATCGGCTCAAGAGCGCTCTCTTGGAGATGGCTTGTCAAACTCGACAACGTCGAATACGGAGGTCTGCGGGATACGGCTAATACTACTGATACCGTCGGCATAAAGCTCAAAATGCGGTTTTCCGGCGAGAACAGTTTCGATTCGCTTTTTTCGCTTTGAGGGCGCGCGGTTACCCAAAAGAATGTGCCGGCGCAAACGCCATTTATTATATTTATAGCATGGACGACAACAACAGCAGTTACATAAACCCCCTGTCGGACCGCTACGCCGGCCCGGAGATGCTCAGGCTATTTTCGCCGAGGCATAAATTTTCCACCTGGCGCCGCCTGTGGTGCGCCTTGGCCGAGGCGGAGAGGGAACTCGGACTGCCCATAAGCGAGGGGCAGATCGCCGAAATGCGGGCCAACGTCGACAACATCGACTTCGACGCCGCGCGGGAGTTTGAAAGGCATACGCGCCACGATGTCATGGCCCACATCGCGGCCTTCGGCGTGGTGTGCCCCATGGCGAAACCCATCATCCACCTCGGCGCCACAAGCGCTTTCGTGGGCGACAACACCGACCTCATACAGATGCGCGAAGGCTGCCGCATCCTGCTGGGACGCCTGGTAACCCTAATTTCATCGCTTAAAACCTTCGCTCTCGACAACGCGGAGACGGCCACCCTCGGCTTCACCCACTTCCAACCGGCGCAGCTGACTACCGTAGGCAAACGGGCGTGCCTGTGGATCTACGACCTGCTGATGGATTTCGATGAACTCCGCCGCTTCGAGTCCGCGCTCAAATTCCGCGGCGTCAAAGGAGCCACCGGAACGCAGGCCTCCTTCCTCAACCTGTTCGACGGAGACCACGAAAAGGTCAGGGCGCTCGACCGAAACGTGGCGCGGAAGATGGGATTCGACGAGGTCTTCCCCGTCACCGGACAAACGTACACAAGAAAAGTGGACGCCCAAATCGCCTCCGTCCTGGGCGGCTTGGCCCAATCGCTGCACAAAATGGCAAACGACATCCGCCTGCTCCAGCACCTAAAAGAGATAGAAGAACCATTTGAGAAAGGGCAAGTAGGCTCCTCCGCAATGGCTTACAAGCGCAACCCGATGCGTAGCGAGCGCCTCACCGCCATCTGCCGCTTCATCATCTCAAACGCCCTCTCTCCCGCCATGACCGCCGCGGAACAGTGGTTCGAGCGCACCCTCGACGACTCGGCGAACAAACGCCTCTCCATCCCGCAGTCGTTCCTGGCCGCCGACGCCGCGCTCATCATAGCCGCGAACGTCTGCGACGGGCTGGCCATATACCATAACGTCATCGCCAAACACATAAAGGAAGAACTGCCGTTCATGGCCACGGAGAACATTATCATGGAGACCGTAAAACGCGGCGGCGACAGGCAGGGCCTGCACGAACGCATCCGCGTGCACTCCATGGAGGCCGGCAAAAAAGTAAAGGTTGACGGAGGGGAAAACGACCTGCTGAAACGTATAGCCGGAGATGAAGCCTTCGGAATGACGGAGGCCGACCTCGCCGCGCTGCTGGACGTGAAACAGTTCGTCGGCAGAGCGCCGGAGCAAGTGAGAGAGTTCGTCGCGGAGTACGTCGACCCGGTTATAGAGACTGGCAAGAAGGCCTACGGCACGCCGGAACAAGGGGAGCTGTCGGTATGAACCAAACCGTCAAAACCGAACTCGACAAAATCGTAAACACGCTGGCCGAAACGGGGATCGTAACCAAAATCATCCTGTTCGGCTCTTACGCTAAAGGCGAAGAAACCCCGAGTAGCGATATTGATTTGTGCGTCCTCACGCACATAAAACCCAAAAGCAATGTTGAACTTATCTCTAACTTCCGAAGATCTGTATGGGGTATACGTACAATGCCGTTGGATTTGTTCGCTTATAACCAAGATAAATTTTACTTTCACGCCAGACGCCCGACTTCGTTTGAACATGAAATTGCCGAAACAGGAGTGATGCTATATGGACAATATTCTTCGGACTTTGATTGTTTAGCTGATTCTTGCCTGACGCTAACACCATACGTTGCTCTTGGCCGCTACCCATCTACCATAGAAATTGTAGATTACGATATGAGACAAGCATTAAAAAGCGCTTCTGAAATACTGGAATTCACAAAATCTAAATTGGCGGAAATGGGATTTGGGGCGATGTGAGACGACCGACCAGATCGCACGATCGCGAGACGAGGGGAGACGGGGGGATTCTGATGAATTTCGAGGGATTTTGACGGAAAAGACGGCGGTGGGAGAGCGGTTTACGGAGTAAAGTATATAAATCCCAATATTTTAATAATTTATTTCAGATTTCTTGTAACACGCCGAAGGCGACTGAAACATTAAATCATTAATAATTTTTCATATTAATCATATTTTTGATGTAAGGAAAAATATAAATAAACCAATTTGCATTTGTTTCGCTTACCGTTTGTTATGTGAAGTTGCGCTTGTTTTTATATACTAGTATTTTTTGAATTATTTATTTCCATCAATCCTTTTTCAATTACTTTTATTGCTCCATTTATATGTATTCTCATTACTTTATTATTATCATTTAATTTTCCTTTTAATTTTTCCAATGATTTTTCAACAATTTTTGGATTATATTTTCCAATAACCCGAAATATTTCAGGTATTTCTTTTTTTACATATTGTTCATCTTCATCATCCAACATTTCCTCAAATATTGATATATATGGTTCTAATAAATCTGCTTTACTATTTGCGATATTTTCACAAGACCATATCATAGCCATTCTAACTTTTGCATTATTGTCTTTATTCAATTTTATAATTTCATTTATCCTGTCTTTTATTAAATTTATATTTGCTCTACCAGTTCTACCTATTGCAAATAAGGCATTTTCCCTTATTGCCGAACATTCATTTTTTAAATCTTCAAAAGCATAATTTATTAAATGTTCTACTTTTTCAGGTTTATTTATTCCAATTTGACCAATAGCCCAATATATTTTCTCCACAATTTCATTATCAGTTGATTTTATATTTTGTGTCAATAAATCAATATCTTCAGCCTTTACTGCTTCAATATTGTGGAACCCATTTCTTGATATTGTTTTTACTTTTTGAATTAATTCCTTATTTTCTTTGTTTTTTTTCAAGTCATTTTCTCTTTTTATTGTTTTATCGGGCGACTCCGGTCACAACGCAAACATCAAATGGGTTCACGGTCAAAAAACGGCGTTTTCGCGCTCACGGACAGCGGAATACCGATTACCATTTTGTATTCGCCAAGCAAGCCGAGAGCGGCGGCGGCTTTGCCAACCGTGAACATTAT
>Ga0268262_10003852_pt1 | contig 15886 bp, 15 predicted proteins | sample TergutNc150P3_FD_190354 | JGI IMG/M metagenome (GOLD analysis project Ga0268262, IMG submission 190354) | Nasutitermes corniger P3 segment gut microbial community from laboratory colony in Florida, USA - Nc150 P3 (SPAdes) (version 2) | ecosystem: Host-associated > Arthropoda: Insects >... | reverse complement strand
AGCTTGAAGCCCTGGATAATTCTCTTGACAGCATGATTGAAACTTACGAAGAGGTTAAGGAGCTTATTGACGAAGCTTTGGAAAGTTTCAGGCGCAACAGAATCGCGGTAATACACTCGGGGAGCGAGGTGGTAACCGAGAGGCTTCTTCAATTGAGCATTGGCGGCACGGATGCATGGCGGCGCATTATCGTCCCTGAATATTGCAGCCTTGGAGAGCTTCACAAAATCGTCCAGACTGTCTTTGGCTGGAGCGGTACTGAAGCCTACAAATTCAACGCCGAAAGCCAGCTGGATCCTAAAACTACAATAAAGGAGCTGGAAGAAGCAAACACTGTTGAACTGCTCTATGAATATGGAACAAAATGGAACGTCAGGGTGATTATTCTTTCCAGGCAGGACACGCCGGGCCCAAAACCCGTGCGCTGTGTGGCGGGGGCGGGGGCCGCCCCTCCCGAATTCATCCCCGGCCCGGTAAAATACAGGCGGCTCCTTTACGCGCTTGAAAGCGGGAACGATGTGGAGCGCCAGGGCGCAAGGCAGGAAGTGGGGCCGGATTTTGTTCCGGGGGAATTTGATTTGGAAGCCTGTAATAAGCTTCTTGGTTCGATAATTCTATTAAAAGGACAAAACAGATAAAATATGGCAATAATAAACGAAGGACTTGCGGAGTTAATTAAGAGAGGCGGCCTTTATCAGGGTTTGCGCGGAACCAGCCCAAGGGAAGTTCTGGAGGCTTTTATTGGGGCTTTGCCCCCTGTCCCTTCGGTTCAGGCGGATGAACTATTGACGGCATTGTTGGAGAGGGAAGCTTTAATGTCAACCGGCGTTGGCGGCGGCATCGCCCTTCCTCACCCCAGGAACCCGCTTGCTGGGTCGGACAGCGAGCAGTTTGTAGCCCTAGCTTTTTTGGAAACACCGGTGGACTGGAATTCCCTGGACGGCGAAAAGGTAGACACGTTGCTGCTCATTGTTTCCTGTTCGGCAAAGCAGCATCTTCAAACCCTGTCGGAAATTACCTTCTTTTGCCGTCAGAAAGATTTCTGTAGGCTCTTGAAAGATCGCGCTCCGCTGGAAGATCTGCTATGCTTTATAAGAGAAGCCGAGAAAAACTGGAAATAAGGAGAATTATTATGGATAAAAACGCTTTGGAAAAAGTTGCGCTTTCTGTGCGCTCTCTTGCGATGGACGCGATTCAAAAGGCAAATTCGGGACATCCCGGCATTGTGCTTGGCGCCGCCGAATTGGGCGCGGTGCTTTACGGGGAAATACTCCGCCACGATCCTTCCGACTCCAAGTGGCCTGACCGCGATCGCTTTGTACTTTCGGCAGGACACGGTTCCATGTTTCTCTATTCCCTGCTGTATCTTTCCGGCTATTCCGGCATGACAATGGACGCGATAAAATCGTTCCGCCAGGTCGGCTCGACTGCGGCTGGGCACCCCGAGTATGGCGCTGCGGAAGGCATTGAAATGACCACCGGCCCGCTGGGGCAGGGCTTTGCCACCGCAGTGGGCATGGCCGTTGCGGAGACCATGCTTGCCGCCCGCTTCAATACGCCCGCCCGAAAAATCGTGGATCACTATACCTATGTGCTGTGCGGCGACGGCTGTTTGCAGGAGGGCGTCTCCGGCGAGGTGAGTTCTCTTGCCGGCCATCTGGGCTTGGGCAAGCTCATCGTCTATTACGATTCCAACAAGATAACGATTGACGGCTCCACCGATCTTTCCTTTACCGAGAATTCCGCCAAACGCTACGAAGCTTACGGCTGGCAGGTTCTTTCCGGTTCCATGTACGACTTTGAGGAAATCGCGAAACTGACCGCGCAGGCAAAGGCCGAAACAAAAAAGCCCAGCATCATCATCCTGACCTCCGTTATCGGCAAGGGCGCGCCAAACAAACAGAACACAGCCGACGTACACGGCATGCCGCTGGGGATGGAAGAGTTGGCGCTCGCAAGGAAAGCTTTGGGCATTCCAGGCGATCCCGCTACTTTGAATTTTTACGTTGCGCCGGAGGCTACTGCTTATTTCAAAGCCAAACGGGATGAGTGGAAAGCGGCAAGGGAAAAGTGGGTTGCGGAGTTTTCTGTCTGGGCAAAGGAGAACCCCGACAAAAAAAAGGAATGGGACGCTTTTTATTCCGGCAAGGCCGTTAAAACTGCTCTGCCTTCTTTTGCCGTGGGAGAGAAAATCGCCACGCGCAGTGCCGGTAACAAGGCCCTTAACGCCGTAGCCGTCGCAAATCCCAATCTGGTGGGAGGCTCCGCCGATCTCAAGGGCCCCAACGCCGTGGGCCTTTCCAACGCAGTGGTTTATTCGGCCTCGGAGCGAACTGGCCGCTATATTCATTTTGGCATCCGCGAATTTGCCATGGCGGCAATATCCAACGGGATTTCCCTTCATGGCGGTTTCCGCCCCTTCTGCTCTACCTTTATGGTCTTTTCCGATTACCTGCGTCCGGCCCTGCGCCTTTCCGCCCTGATGAAACAGCCGGTAATTTACGTGCTTACCCACGATTCAATTTACGTGGGGGAAGACGGCCCCACCCATCAGCCGGTCGAACACCTTGCCGCCCTTAGGGCCATGCCCAACGTAAGGGTACTGCGCCCAGCCGACGCGGAAGAAACCGCCGAGGCTTGGGATATGGCAATGGAAAGAGCGGACGGCCCGATTGTGCTGGCCCTTACAAGACAGAACACCGTTGTCTTTGCCAAGGAAGATCCCGAATGGAAGAACAAGCTCCGCACTGGCGCGTACATCGTCAAAAAGCCCGCCGGGCCTGTCGATGTGGTTATTATTGCCACCGGTTCAGAAGTGAACCTCGCCCTGTCAGCAGTAGAGCTGTCAGGAAAAAATGTGCAGGTGGTTTCCATGATAAGCCGGGAGCTCTTTGAGTCCCAGAGCGAAGCTGTCAGAAACAGCGTCGTTCCTCCGGGCGTGAGAACGGTTGTCTGCGAAGCCGCTGTCCGCCAGGGCTGGGAACGCTGGGCAAAACCGGAAGACATCTTCACAATCGACCGCTTCGGCGAATCGGGCCCCTATGAGAAAGCTGCGGAGTCTCTTGGGTTTACGGCGAAGGCGCTGGCGGGGGTTATTGGCCGATAACATTTACGGAGTAAATTGAAATATCATTAAGGGCACCTGAATTTGACTGAAAAAAACCAAGGAGAACATCATGGATACTGAACAGGAAGGAAATAATGTAACAAATCAAGAGCGTTTATCTAAATGTCGGTAACGCATTGCTAAATATCAGGTGTGCATTGCCGCAGGTGGATCATTTATACTGGGCAAGAAATCTGACGGCACAGTTGTCGCTATTGGGTATAATAAACATGGTCAGTGCGACACCGGGAGCTGGAAGGATATTGGCCCCGCTTCTGGAGAGTAAGTTTTAAACTGGAAACCATTAGCGGAAAAAGACTGGTAACAGCAAGGCTTATGCCGCAATTCACTTTTTTCTAATTATAGAATTAATTTAATGTTATTCACGGTGCCCCAGTAACCTGTAACATCTTAAACTTTACAAACATTATTCCCGAATTTTCTCTCGCCAAGGCGCGGAGGCGCAAAGTTCTTATTCGATAGATTCTCGTTTTACAAGATATATTATTTTCAAAATAGTAAGAATCTTGAAAGTATAACGATAAAATAACAAACAATAACTTTGTGTCCTTTGCGTCTTTGCGCCTTTGCGAGAACTCTTTTTGTAAATATTTAAGTTTTCCATAGTACTAGCCCCCCTAATTTGTCGCCTTTTTGGCGACATTTTGCGTCCAAAAATCGTGTACTTTAATAAACACGAACAGGGGGTTCAGCATGAATCAAAACTAAACGGACATTGTATTTATTTCTGATCGCCGTTATGTGCGCGTAGTGTTAAGGCTTTTTCTATTGCTTCGTGTACTATTCGTTCAATATTGGTTACCAAGGTGTCGTGAAGCCACTCCATTGAGTTTTCCGGTGTCGGTTTTACGGCAAATAATTGATAAGATTCGATTTTTAAGGCGCTGGCAAGACGATCCAGCATCTCCGGGGTTGGGAATTTGCGAGAAACTTCAATCATGGCAATATATTGGGTGGTAATATTGGCTTTTTCAGCCAATTTTGCCTGGGAAAGACCACATTTTTTTCTATTTTCCTTTAAATTATGCGCCAATATATCACGTAGGCTTGCCATTTTCTCCTTGCTTGTCATTAAAGCAATAATAAATGCTTAATAGGTGTTGACAAGCGTCATTAAGGCCACTATTATGGCTTATTAGACGTTTACCCTGATTTTTTACTATATTTATTAAGAAAGTTTTAAATAAAATTTGATGGGCACTTTACAAGTGCCATTTCTATTGGAAAATCGCCGGATTTCCGCGCATGCGAAGACACCGGCTTTTTATATGAATCATCACAATAGGAAGGATTTTTGTATGAAAAAGATTGTATGCATCATGGCATTGACCTGCGCAATCATGGGTGGGGCTTTTGCCCAACAAAAACCGGCAGAACCGGCGGAAGCGCCCAAAGAGGAGGTAAATTCTGCGGCGCTGGATGTGTTCCAACTGTTAAAGGGGTTTGTCGCTTCCAGCGAGGATTTTTTTGGTTTCAATCTTTCTGCCTCTTATGAACGGCTTATCGCTCCCCATTACAGTATTGGCCCCGACCTTGACTTTTATTTTGCAAGTATTAACGACACTCCCACCATCTATTTCAGCCTTGCCGCCGAGGGGCGGTATTATCCCGTGTCGGCAAACTTTGAAAAGTTCTTCCTCGGCGCGACACTGGGTTTTAACGTACTGTTAGTTGACGGAAAAGCAAAAGCGGAAAGCGGCGGTTTTGCGGGTTTAATTATTTCGCTCAAGGCGGGCTACAAACTGATAGCTTCCAAAAATTTTTTTATTGAACCGTCCATGAGTTATGTTTTGTCAAAGTCCGGTAGTCTCTCAACTCCCCTGGGCTGGCAAGGCGGACTGCGCCTTGGATATATATTTTAAGGAGATAATATGAACAAGAGTAAACTGTTTTTCATTTTAGCAACTGCTGTTTTGTTGATTTCGACTGCGTGCAGCGGTACCTTTGAAGACCCCGGTAGCGGCGGCGGCAGCAATCCATTCATTGGCGCTGGCGGCGGTGGCGGTGGCGGTACCAATCCAGGTCCTAGCACTCCCACCGATTACGGCTCCATAAAGATCGTCAATAATTCCGGTTACAAAATAATTGGTGGGTCAGTAAACCAAAACGGTAAAGCAGTAAAAACTTTTTCATCTATGAATATAGGCGGAAACGTCACTATCTCAGGGATTCCGGTGGGAGGTTGCGATATACTAGTTTCCAGAGACGCCGGATTAGGTTCTATACAAAGATGGAGTAGTCCAACCATTTACGTTACCAAGAACAACACAAGCACCGCTAGCATCACCAAGTCGGGATGGAAGTAGTGTCGAGGAAGCGCAACAGTGCCTACCGCTGGTGACAGTACATGTGCTGACAGCAGTTGGCGACCTTTTGCGTCCAAAAAAGGTTTATTATCGCAATGTCGAAGTTTCGGTTTATCCGTGACAAACGTCATTAAGGCCATTAAAACGGCTTATCAGACGTTTATCATTTTCTTTTACCATATCTGGTCATAATAAAATATGAATCAGGCGTGGCTTATCGCTGTGCGTGACGGAGCGGGTACTGGCAGTTTACGCTGTTTTAGTATATTATTGTAGAACTTTTTGATATTTGGAGGATTGTTATGGTATGGTGGCTTGTACCGGCGGCTATTTATGGCGTGGGACATCTTGTGGAATATTTGGAAAAAAAGAAGGATGAGCACGATTTTGCACCACCGAAGAAACCGACTTGCCCTAAATGTAATACTGTGCATGAAGAAGGTAAGGTATTTTGCAAAATTGACGGAGAGAGATTGGTGATGAAATGATGGAAAGCTGTAACAATTTCGGCGCGGAGAACATAGGCCCCCTCGGCGCGTGGACGCTGACAATACGCTTCATCTCTACTTCCGGGTTTCTTTCTTCCGGGATTATTAACATTATTGCGCCGTTGCCGCCGAGTGTGTTGTCTTTACTCACAGGTCCCCTATTGAGGTTTCAGGTGAGCGTTGACGGTAAAACTGTGGGTGAATTTAAATTAGGCGACACGACCCAGGTAAATGCCAACGCGGACATAATGGATCTGGAAGTATCTCTTAAGGGCGTTACTGGGAGGAAGAAGACATTAAAACTGATATTGCGCCCAAAACCGCCGGGCAATCCGGAAATCGACATTTTACTTGGTGGTTGGTTAGGTTATCCGTCCGCTATGGGGTGCAACGTCGATATCCTGGAACAGAAGAACTGTTAATCGCAAAGTAAGGAAACGTTGACTATTTTGCCGCAAATCAGACACACAGACATCGAGCATAAGCTACTGGAAAGCCTGGTTAAGATTCAGCAGGCGTTGATGCTGCTTGAATTCGACCGCGAGTTGTACGACAGCGCCGAGGAGTGCAAGAGGTTGATTGAGACGAAGCAGTACAACGTCGCCGTGATGGGCGGGTTCAATTGCGGCAAGTCCACAATTATAAACGCTCTGCTCGGGGCGGAGATACTGCCGACCGGCCCCATCGCTACAACCGCGACCGTTAATAGAATCAAGTATGGCAGTCAAGAGGAACAGAAGGTCGTCGTCAAGTTTAAGGGCGGGGGCGAAAAAGAGATAGCTACCGGCGAATTGATCGAGTATGTTACGAAATTAACGTCAGACAAGGAAGCGCGGGCGGCGGAGGTTTTGGAGGCGGTGGTGTATTATCCCACGCGCTTTTGTTCGAACAATATCGACTTAATCGACACCCCGGGCCTGAACGACCAAAAGGATATGACGGCGATAACCTATGACATGCTTGACAGCGTAGACGCGGTTATCATGCCGATTCACCCGGTAGCCCAGTTTGGCGAGAGGGAGACAGAGTTCGTTTGTAATAAGCTTATCTCAAGCAGCGATATCAATAACGTTGTCTTTGTCGTAAATTTTATGGACCAGGTCGATAAGGACGATTATGAGAATGTTTTGGGGCATATAAAGAACCGTATACAAACAGGGGTCATTAATAAGCTGGAAGGGAGAAGCGAAGACGTAATCGCCAAAGCGCACCGCTTATTGGACAATATAAAGGTTTGCGGCATATCGGCGCGGGACGCGCTCTCAAAAGACCCCCAAAAGAAAAAAGAGAGCCGTTTTAAAGAATTTGAAGCGCATTTAGAGGGTTCGGTAATATCCAGGCAGATAGATAACGTCTCCAATAAAGCGATAAACAGCATTAAGCGTATCGTCTCGGAATTTGAGTCCCAGGATAAAAAGCGCCGCGATAATTTTGAACGTATGGCGGAGACAATAAGGTTGGGCGATTCGATGATCTCCGAATACGCCCATGATTTGGACAGGTTCATAAAACGCGTCTTTGACGAAGGCTACAATAAAGAGTCAGCGAATCTGGCGAAGGATGCAGACGAATATAAACAGCAAATCAAAAAGATTTTTATAAGGGAGCTTTCGACGGTGGGGGAAAACACGGACGCGAGTATCCGCGTCGCCATGAATAAAGCGAGTGACGACGCATGTAATGCGGTCAGGCAGAAAGCGCCGAATAAACGTATTTATGAGGCATTCAAAGCGGCGGTCAGCCGCTTGATTGATTACAGGAAAGAGAAGTTAGGCGGTATATTTAGGTATTTGGGTATTTCCGGTGGATATTTCTATTTGTCGATAGAGAGTCTTACCGCTTACGCTGAGACGGTTCTAATGAAAAACAAAAAAATAAAATTCGACTGGAGCGTTTCGCCTATTCCGGCCAAAAATTTGGCAAAAGTAAACGTGATTGAAGCGGTAACGCTTGCGGCAGACATGTCTGTGGATAATTACTTACGTGAGCTGGACAAAGCCGCCAGAGAGATTCGGGATGATTGGTTCCGGCAGTTTGACGAGGATACAAAAACGGTACAAAACGCAGTTGTTAAGGAGATTGAGGCGCAAAAGAAGGAGCTCGAAAATCAAAAGACGGCTTACGAACAATTGTATCGAGTGCTTGGCGAAAGTTCAAAGGCCATTCTTTCCGAGTGCGAGTCGATTCGGGCGCAGAGTTTATAGACCTTAAATTTATGATATGGAGGAGATGTGGTTTTATGGCAAATTTTAACAATTTCACAAACTACAATCAGACGGTTTCCGGTATCACGCATGACTTGAAGAAGTTGGGTGATTACAGCCGGAAGATGAAACTTGACGGCAACGCGTCTGCGATTGACGAGGTTCTCAAGCGTTTGGAGGAAAATGAGTTCAGGGTAGCCATTGTGGGCGAGTTCAACCACGGCAAGAGCACGCTCATAAACGCACTGCTTGCCAAGGACGTGCTGCCCATGAACATCTTACCCACCACCGCAACGCTCAACAAGGTCAGGTACAACATCGACAAGTTCGTTGAGATACGCTATAAGGACGGACGGGAAGAGAAGATAGGCATCGACCAGCTCAACAATTACGTTACCAAGATAACGAAAGAGGGAGAGGAGAGGGCCAAGACCATCAAGGAGGCCATCGTTCACTATCCTGTTCCGTATTGCCAGAACGGGGTTACGATAATCGACACGCCCGGGTTGAACGACGACGAGGCGATGACTGAAGTGGTGATGGAAGTTTTGCCGCAGATCGACGCCGCGATAATGGTGATTATGGCGCAGTTCCCTTTATCGGAATCGGAGCGCGATTTTCTTGAGAGCAAGTTAATTACGAGCGACCTGGGCAGGGTGATGTTCGTTGTTACCGGAATAGACCAGATTGACGCGGAAGACGCCGACAGGGTGTTGCAGCATATCGCCGAGAGTATACAGGAGCACATCGTCGCCAAGGCAAAGCGTACTTACGGCGAGGGTTCGGAGGAGTTTGAGAAGTACAGGAGCAAGATAGGCAAGGTCAAGGTCCACGGCCTGTCGGCGAAAAAGGCGCTCAAGGCCGAAATGGACAATGACGACAAAATGCTGAAAGAGAGCTGTTTTCCCGAATTTAAGACGGCTCTGGAGTGTTTCCTTACGGAGGAGAAGGGCGCGATTACGCTGGCCGTTCCGCTGAACAGGATAAAAGCGTCTTCCGTAGAGCTGGAAAAAGCCGCTGAACTGCGAAGCGGCGTTCTGGCAATGCAGAAGGACGAATTTAAAAAGAAGTACACCTTGGCGACGGAAGAGATAGAAAGAATCAGACGTAGGCGGAATGAAGAGCTATCGCGTATACACGTGGCTGAGGACAGGGTGTTGGAGGAACTCGCGCCCGCGATCAAGTCGTTCTGGCCGAGCGTCGAAACAGCCGCTATGAGCGCGATTGACTCCGTGGAAATAAAGAAGATCGACGATATAAAGAATGAGAAGGAACAGAAAAAGGTGGTGGAGAAACTGACAAACGCGGTTCGGAACGCCATTTCATTGGAGAGCGAGATTAGGGCGGAGAACGTTAGGGCCACGATTATAGCGGCGCTTGGCCAAGAGGCTGATAAGATTTCCGGCTTTGAGGCGAGTTTTTTTCAGGCGACCGACAATGTACAGGGGTTGTTTACCGCCGATCAGGCGAAACAAAAAAAGGAAGCTGCCAAAGAAGCCGGGATTGATATTGTAAAGGACATTCTAAAGGGGGGTGACTTTTTAGGCGGTGCGATAAAGGGGTTTAAGGAAAGGGGTGTAAAAGGCGCGTTGGTCGATGGAGCGGTGAAAGCAACTGGGGCTATTGTTGGAGTAGGATTGTTTCTCGCTATACCGTTCGCGGCGCCGGCGGTCATCATCGGCGCACTCGGGACGGGGCTGTTCTGCCACTTTACAGGCAAATGGGCAAAAGGCAAGTTTTTTCCCGGAAACCAAATTGTAGAGTTCAAAAACTCTTTTAAAAAGGCGGTTCAAGAGGATCTTAACTTGATGAAAATTGAAGCCGGTGCCAGCAAGGGTGTGCGTGAACAGGTCGGCGGCGCGTTTAAAGCGTTGACAGAGAATATAAGGAGCGAGACGGAAAACACACTCACAGACATGCAGAGACAGCTTGATCAGATAAAGGATGAGAAGATCAAGAGCGAAGCCGATTGCGAAAATGAGCGCAAGGCGTTGAATAGTATGCTTGAGGATGTGGAAGCGATTTGTGCGCGGGCAAATGAAATCGGCGAACAGATCATGGAGGTGCTATCCAAATGACAAGCGAAACAGCAAGAATAAACCCGACAAAAATGCTTGACATCAGTTTTTCGGACTACGCGAAAAAGAGAAAGACCGAAGCCGGCAGGCATCTTGTCGGCGGCATTCCCGATTACGCTTACGGCGTTGATTACGAGTTGATGCGGAAGGTGAACGCCATACCCGGAGCGTATAATCTTTTCAAAGCGCTGGCCGCCTCTTTCGTTCCGATGGAAAAGCAGAAGTGCAACCTTAATTATATGAAGGTTGGGCCGACGCAGAGTCCGGTTGTTTACGAGATGGCAAGGGACTGCGCGGAACGGCTTAAGATAGGCGTACCGGAGGTTTTTATTCAGCCCGGCCCTGCAGTGATGAACGCCTACACGATAGCGTCCGAAGACTGCTCCCCGATAATAGTTGTAACCTCGGCGCTTGTGGAAAGGTTCGAGCCGGGAGAGTTAAAATTCGTCATCGGGCACGAGTGCGGGCATATACACAACAACCACACGATATACACTATCGCCATGGATGTCGTGCTGGGCGCGATTGTCCCCAACATTCCCGGTCTCAATAAATTACTGAGTATCGCTACGATCCCCCTGCGTATGGCGCTGAATACCTGGTTTCGGGCCGCCGAGGTTACGGCCGACAGGGCGGGACTGATATGCGCGGACGATTCCAACGACGCGATAAACGCGCAGTGCAAACTGCTGTACGGCGCTACGCTTAAAGGCGAGCCGGTGAACGTCGAGGCGATAGTAAGGCAGTACGACAGGCTGAGATCAACGCCGGTCAGAATGCTCGAGTTGACCGCGGATCATCCGAGCTCGGTGAGAAGGATTCTGGCACTCATGGAGTTTTTGAACAGCGAGGTGCTGTGCAGTTGGCGCCCGGAACTGAAGAAAGCCGGCGTGGCGCTTATCGGCAAACAGGAACTTGACGCTCGTTGCGAAAAATACGTCAGTGTTACCAAAAGCGAAAAGAGGAGGTAGCAAAAATGGAAACGGAAGACATTAACGACAGAATCGTTCTTGATTACGACAGCGTAAGCGCCGACGTTGAGAATATTCTGGGCGAGGTTAACGCCCTGCGCTCAAACAAACTCTTTGTCGCAGCGCTGGGCGAAAATTCCTCGCAGAAGGTAAAGGAAAATTGCGCAATCGTAAAGAAGTGCCTCTCCGACGCGTTTAACATCGTCGTGGTGGGTGAATTCAAGCGCGGCAAGAGTACGCTCATCAACGCGCTCATCGGCGAGGATGTCGTGCCCTCCGACAGAACGCCGGAGACGGTTACGATAAACAGGATCTCATTTTCGGATTCCGAGACGCCCAAAATCGAGGCCGTTCTGAAGAACGGCAAGAGGATGACGCTGTTGCAGGGCGAACTGAAACGCAAAGCTATCGAAGCGGTGGCCGAAAAACTGCCGTCGGGAATCGCGGGAATCGACTATATTGACATCGGGGCAAACGCGGAAATTCTGAAGGAAATATCAATCGTTGACACGCCGGGTATGGGCGATCTGTTTAAGGCTTTCGACCAAAAGGTGGCCGACTACCTCGCGAGCGCCGACGCGCTTGTCTACGTGATATCCGCGATTTCTACGCTTTCCATAACGGAGCGGACATTTTTGTCGGCAGTCGTCATGCCCCAGGGCTTCGCTCGTGTTCTGGTCGTGGTCAACATGGCGGATACTATGGAAACGCCGGACAACATCGACGAAATCACAAAACTTACAAAGGAGAGAACGTCGGAAATAAGCCCGGATATATATGTGTACACTCTGAGCGCCCTGGACGAGCTTTGCCGTAAGAAGAAGGCGGCGCGTCCGAAGCAGGATTTGGCGGAGTTGCTCGAAGCGAATTTTCTGGAATTTGAAACCGCGCTCAACAACGACATTGTTCTACAGAAAGACATCGTAAAGTCAACCCGCGCCGTCTCGCTGACGCGTATACTGCTCGACGATATAGCCAACCGGATAATCCTGGTCAAGAACTCTCTCAACGCTAATGTCGAACAACTGACCTTAAACGAGGAAGAGTTTAAGAACGAAAATTCGGCTCTGATGAAAAAGATTGAGGAAAAGAAGTCGGATCTTGCCTACGATATCAACGAGATGAAGCTTGAGGCCAGGGGCTGGATGACGGAGTTCATGTCGCGGCTGAAAGAGGAGATCCGCAGTACGGAAAAAACGGCGGAGGTCAGCGATCTTGAGAAGCATTTTCAGTTTTATATGTCCGACCAGATAAAAGAAGCAGTCATGGCCTGCGTGGAAAGGCACAGTAAGGATATATCCGACATGATATTCGAGATAACGAAAGGCATTTCGAAAGAAATCGCGGAGAAAACTGTCGGGAACTTCGACGCCAAAATCGCGGAGAGCATATACGACATCGGATGGACGGACATGGATTCCGCCATGTTCTGGGGATCGTTTGTCGGAGCCCAGAATCTTCTTGGGCCGGTATACCTTATCGGACAGGTGATCAGCGGGTTTCTCCGCCAAAGCAGGGTAAGCAAAAGGCAGGCGGACTTTTTGGCCCCCATCCTGCAGGAATTCGACACCATCGAAAACGAGGTCATTAAAAACACGGACGCCATTTACGAAAAGCTGAAAGCCGCTTCTGTGGACAAGTTGCACGAAACGTTCCAAAGCCGGATCGAGACGTCTCTAGACGCGATAAACAAGGCCAAACAGATCGCGCTCGACGAGAGCATGAAATCGGAAGAGGCTGCGGAGTGCCTCGATTCGGTACTGTCGTGCATCGGAAAACACAAGGAAGAACTGGAGAAGTACAGGTGATTCCAAACGCGGACATAAAAGCGGGAGATGTAAAGGATGGCGGAGTTTAAAATTGCAGTAGTAGGCGAGGTCAATCGCGGTAAGAGCACGCTTATCAACGCCCTGCTTGGCGAAGAAGTGTTGCCCCGGTTCCAGGATATACAATTTGGACTTTACCAAACTCCCGCAATGCTAACAATGCTAAGTGAGATTACTTACGATATCGACAAGTTCATTGAAGTAATCTATAAGGACGGCCGGAACGAGAAGATAAATTTCGACCGGCTCAAAGAAGGCGTTGCCAAGTTGCCTGAAGAGAGCAATGAGAGGGCTACAACCATCAAAAAGATCATCGTTCATTATCCCATCCCGTGTTGCAGGAATGGGGTTACGATAATCGATACGCCGGGAATTAACGACAACGATACGATAAATGAAGTAACGATGAGTGTTTTGCCGCAGATTGATGCTGCGATTATGGTGATTATGGCTCAAATTCCGTTTTCGGAATTTGAGCGTTGGTTTCTTTTGAGCAAGATAATTGCGAGCGATATTGGCAAGGTGATGTTCGTTGTTACCGGAATAGATCATATTGACGAAGAAGATGTCGATAGGGTGTTGCGGTATATAACAGATAGGATACAGGAGAGTGTCGCCGCCGAGGCGAGGCGTACTTACGGCGAGGGGTCGGCGGGGTTCGAGAAGTGCATTAGGAAGATAGGCAAGGTTTACGGCTTGTCGGCGAAAAAGGCGCTCAAGGCCAAACTTAACAATGACGACAAGATGCTGAAAGAGAGCCGTTTTCCCGAGTTTGAGGCTGAGCTTGAGAGGATTTTACCATGAGCGTAAAGAGTTAGAGATCATGCTTGCGGCGATAGATAAAATACGCGGGCAGGCAAAGGAGTATGAATATGCCATTGGATGATAAGTTGATGAGGGCGTTGGAAGCGCTGCAACCGGTCTCGGCGGGGGCGGCTGTGTCGGATTTTTTTAAGCCTGTATCATCGTGCATGTGTACCGGCGGCTGCGGGGATCACTGCTTCACACATTGCAGTGCCAATTGCAGGTGGAACGCCAGGTGAGTAAAAGACTGCTTAAATAGGCCGTATATGGGGGAAGAAAAAGCAAGATTTTCGCCGTCGTTATGCGTAACGCGCAACTGCAACCTGAATTGCGTCTATTGCTATCAAAAGCATGACGATCGGCGGATGACCCTTGAAACGGCGAAAAAGGCGGTTGACTGGATATTTGAAAATATTCCCGATTATTCAAACGGCGTTGAAATAGGCCTCATCGGCGGAGAGCCGCTATTGGAAATTGAACTTATCAAGGATATTGTCGCTTATACACGCTCAAAACCGCAGGCCGACAATTACATCTTCTTCGCGTCGACAAACGGCACGCTGCTTACAGACGCGGAGAAGGAGTGGTTTTCTTCCAATAAGGATTACATCGTATTGGGCCTGAGCCTTGACGGCGCGAGGGAAACGCATAACCGCAACAGATGCGATTCGTTCGACAAGCTCGATTTAGACTTTTTTTTACAAAACTGGCGCGACCAGGGCGTCAAAATGACGCTCTCGGAACACTCCATAAAGAATTTAGCCCGAAACATAAAATTTATTCATTCGCTCGGTTTCACGAGAATCGGCGGCGTAAATTTTTGCGAGGGCAATTTTGACTGGAACCGCGACGAGTACATACGGCTATTAATTCCGCAATTAAAGGAATTGGTAGAATTTTACCTGGAAAACGACACGCTCGCGTTGGATCAAATGTTTGACAAACAAATCGGCCTGTGCGAAACGAAGAATCGCGAAAAAAAGGGCTGGTGCGGTATCGGAACCGGCACGCCGTTTTTTGATGTTGACGGACGTAGGTTTCCCTGCTCGTTTGTTACCCCGATGACATTTACTGAAACCGAACTTGCCGAAATTATGAAGACGGATTTCACCAATCAGGAACTATTTGTCGACGACGATTGTTTCAACAACTGTTACATTTATCCGATCTGCCCGACCTGTGCCGGCGCGAATTACCTTTGCAACCGCACATTTAAAAAGCGAAATAAAAACCAATGTAAGGTACAAAAACTGATTTCGGTTTTTATAGCCGATTTAACGGCCAGACGAATAGTGAGGAATCCTGAAATTTACGATGATAATCAGCGATACCACACAATCGAGGCGATTAAAAAAATACGGGGGCTGTATCTTCCCGAATTTAGGGATTTTTTTTAAGGAATATGCTATGACAGAAAAAACGTTGAAAACGCAGCCCATTAAGATTCCTCAAAGGGTAATTATTGCCGAAGCCGCGCCCGACGTTGCCTTGTCCTTCACGGAAGAACAATACCAAAAAATGCAAAAAGGGCTTATCCCTAAGGCAATGGAAGATAAATGGTACGTCTATTTTGAAAACGACTGGCTGTATTTTCACCGTTCATGGACTGGGGCGGGGATAATGCGTGCGGAAATAATCAAAGAAAACGGCGGCGAAGGCATGAAGTATACAATCAAGGAATTTTATGCTGAAAGGGATGAAGAGGTATACAGCGGAGACTATGCGTTTGATTTTGCAGTTTTAATGCAGTTAATCTACTGGGGCTTATTAGGGATAGATATACGTGACGATTTTATAAAAAAATACGGGGATGGACCGAAAGGTTCAATGCTTATCTGGTCCGTATTTGGCCGTTTATTTTTTCCGGAGTAAGCAATAATACTATAGAATAACATTAAAAACTATGATTCCTCGCCTGAATAGAATAAAGGAAGAAAATGTGGGATAATAATGATAATGGAGAAATATTATGAAGAACCAAAAGTACAATTTTATGTTCCTTGTTTTTGCCACAGGAGCCGCCATGGCGGTAGCTGATTTTTTGATCCTGCTTTTTTTCGAGAATGCTTTTTCCCAGTCCCG
>Ga0268262_10003851_pt1 | contig 15889 bp, 10 predicted proteins | sample TergutNc150P3_FD_190354 | JGI IMG/M metagenome (GOLD analysis project Ga0268262, IMG submission 190354) | Nasutitermes corniger P3 segment gut microbial community from laboratory colony in Florida, USA - Nc150 P3 (SPAdes) (version 2) | ecosystem: Host-associated > Arthropoda: Insects >... | reverse complement strand
TCTGCTTGCCCGGCATTCCCCTTATGGATATGCTCTGAAAACTCCCCATTCCACCCATCTGCCTCGTTTGAATTCCCGCATAAGTAGCCAGCACATCGGCAAGGGAAAGATTTTTGCCTTCCCAGTCAGAGCTTTTTATTTCAAGCATTCTTTCGTTGCTTTCCACTTCTCCGCGTTGAACTATGCTTTCGGGCAAAACGGAAACTATTTCTTCTGCAAGGGCAGTAAGGAAGCAGAAAAGGATTAACTGGATTATAGCATTCATTATGGTTCTGCCTCGGAACATTGTTGCAAAACCCCTTATGGAGTTTTACGCCCTAGCAAGTTTTCTGGCTTTAACGGTAGCGGGACTGCCCTTGAGTTACACAAGGTTGCCTTGGGAGGGTGGTGTAAATATAGAAAATTTACCATCTCACAATAGCCAGCGAATAAGGCGGCAAAGCCGTACCGTTTACAGAAGTGGTTGTACCTATTGCTGGATTGTAAAATTTCAAACCCCCAGCCGAAGCTCTGTCTCCAACAAAAAGCTTTTTCTGAGCATCGTCAAAAACAAGACCGCCAGAGGCATCCGTTATGTTAGGCAAAGCCTCACCCACAGTTTTGGAAAGTAAATTAACAGGCTTAACAGGCACGTTTTTATATTGTACATAAGCACTCACATACAGAACTTGATTTGCTTCGTCTAACGCAATACTGTTTCCGCCTGCGCCAAGCTGGGTACCTGTAACCAGAACCTCGGTGGTTCCCTTTGCCAAATCCACAACCTCTATTCCAGCTTTTGTCACATCAACAGACGCAATATAATCATCGTTATAAGTTCCCTGTGAAGAAATATAAAGTTTTCCATTGCCCAAAACAGCGGAATGTGGATTGTAATATTTCAACTGTATTGTATCTATAAGAGTTTTTGTGGTAGCATTTATGCGAACCAAAAGCCCAGGGTCTGTTGCTGCCAAGCTATTATTCAATCTTTGCAAAACAACTAGCAAGGTATTGCCGCTTGCCTTAATTGAAACGGCACTTGCGGCTGGTAATTCTATTGTTTCGCCCAAAGTGCATGTGTTTATGTTGAAAATTTGCACATATTTTTTATCATTGTCATTTAATGCTATATAGCCGTTGCTGCCTATAACCGCCGCTTCGTAAGGGAATTTTGCATCAAGGCTGAATTGCTTTGCCGTGCTTTCATCGCCAATTTTTCCTGGCAAAATGCAAGACACATCGCCATTGGAAAGAGATGCCGAATTACCCAAAACAAAAATATACCCACCACTCGCTGATATTTTTGAATCTCTGCTAAAAGAAGACATTATGCCATTATCAAGGCGTGTAGCACTAGTTTTCATCCAACGAAGTTCGCCTTTTTTGTAATCTTGCGATACAGTGAAATTAATCAAAAGCGAATTTGATGATGGCAAAACAATTGATATAGAACTTGAACTTTGTTGTTCGCTGCTACTTGAACTAATCGTTTCGGAGCTTGAACTTTGTTGTTCGCTACTGCTTGAACTAATCGTCTCGGAGCTTGAACTTTGTTGTTCGTTACTGCTTGAACTAATTGCTTCAGAGCTTGAGCTAATCATCTCGGAGCTTGAACTTGAAGACAAACCTTGGATGCAGCGAGCGTAGAAACGGCTGTTGGAGTAGCTTTGAGATTCGCCAACATTATTTGAACCCGATATGCTTCGGGTTATAGAAAGAGCCACGGGGGCACCTACCGATGATGTCCACCAATAGCTGATAGTACCCATACCAGTGAATGGGCTGTTATTATCAGGGCAGGCATTGCCACAGTAGCCGCCAGGCAACGCCGCAAAACCGTAATCGTCCGTGCCGTTCCAATCGGGGCTTGCCGCTTTTAATTTTGTTCCAGCATTTACAGAGAGAAAATTTAAAAGAACATTCCATTCATCATTGCTTGGCAAATGCCAACCAGAAGGGCAAGCAACCTCAGACACAATATACATCCTGCCGTATTGAGCGCAGTTGCCAGCACTATCTCCGTAGCACCTGCCTACGTTGCCATCGCCAGCATAATTTAAATTCTCTGCCATCCAAGTTTGCGTACCTATTTCCACTGATTTATATTTTTTGCCATCACGAGTATCTGTAAAATAAGTTTTCAAAATACTACTTTCGCTAGAACTTGAATTTGAGCTTGAACTAGAACGTTGCTGTACATTGTTGCTTGAACTGCTACTATATATCTCTTCATCGTAGTATTCATCGTTGAAAGTGTGATTACCACAAGCGTTCAATACAAAAATTATTGCAATAAGCGTTAGCCTTTTTAGCTTCATAGCTCTACCTCGGAACATTGTTGCAAAACCCCTTATGGAGTTTTGCGCCCTAGCAAGTTTTCCGACTTTAACGGTAGCGGGACTGCCCTTGATTTTCACAAGGTTGCCTTGGGAGGGTGGTTTGAATATAGAAAATTTACCTAACCATTACACGTAGCGTTTGGTTTGCGATTTTCACTATATACATTCCTTTTGTCTGCACTTGTATTTGCAGATTGTCTGAACCCCGATTCACCCGATTAGAGGATTTTCCCGATGAGAATATGAGTTTGCCTTGCAAGTTGTACACTTCTACATTCGCGTTTTTCAGTAGGTTTGAGAGCAGGATTGTGTTGCCTATTGTCTGAACCCCGATTCTCCCGATTTTGGGATTTTCCCGATTGGAGAATATTGGGGTTTCCTCAGCTTTTGCGATGACGAAGACTCCTCTCCACTCTCCGGTGTAAGGGGCATTGTCCGGCAAGGTTACTCTGAGTGTGTATTCGCCTACGGCTGTGGGGGGCGTTGCGCTTTGGGGGTACCCTGTGCCTGCGTATTCATAAATCAACGCACCTGTGTATGGCAGGGCGGCTGGGGTTCCTGAGTAACCGCTTTTGGGCTTGCCGTCGTAAACGGAGTTTTGTGCTGTTATGCCAGTAATGGTCACCTCGATTTTTGGAGTTGCTTCAAAGGTGAGGGTGACTATGAGGTCGGCATAGTTTTGGCTTTTTACGATGACTTCTAGCGTTGCTGTGCCGCTTTCTTTGCCTGTGCCTGTGTAGTTTAGGGTGTGTCCATCTTCACGAAGTATAGGTTTAGCGGCTAGGATATTGGTGCCGTTTGTGAATGTTCCCAATGCGTAGGTCAATGTTCCGTGGTCATCTTTTTCTAGGGCTATGGTGGATAGGTCATAAGTGTGTGTGTTGGTGTTTGAGGCTGAAATTTTGAAAACAGGAGGAGCTTCATTGGTTTGACCTGTTGCCTTTGCCACATTTACTACAATATGCCCGTATGCGATTGTATAATTCCCGCTTGGGTCGGTGTAAGTTACTGCGAAAGATTGATTGTCATTTGCGAACAAACGTGTGGTTGTAGGCTCAGACCAAGCATAGCCATTATGTTCATTCAGTGGCAAATCACCAAGTGTGAGCGTGGAGGTGTATGTTGTGTTGAACACTAGATTTGGGCTTGGAAATACTCCCGGCATCTTGCAAGTTCCGTTTTCCCATGCACCACCTGCAATTGAGCACGCTGACCATTTCAACTCTGGATAACCGTTATTTATTGCACCGCTTATGCTCCAAATATTTTCAAAATCCCATGCGGCAAAAGTTGCTTGCAGTTTCATCTCCTCCGTGGTTTTGCCTTCACTTCTGGGGTCTGTTAAAGTGCTATTCACAGTTTTGTTGTAGTAACTGTTGGTTATAACGTTACTGGATGATGAGACTCCAACAAGTCCGCCGAGAGCGGTACTTGATCCTGATACCAAAACAGTAGAATAATTATTCTCTATTCTTCCCATGCCTCCTAATGAGGTTGAGTTTCCGTTTCTGCCCACAAGCCCACCAAGGTTGTTAGTTCCATTCACCTTGCCAGTGGAATAGTTGTTGCTTATGGTACCGTAGTTATCACCCGCGATTCCGCCTGCATACTGGGCTGCTTTTATATTAACTTTGGAATAGCTGTTGCTTATAGTACCACCATAATTTGCCCCCGTAATTCCTCCAGCATAGTAGAAATAACTTCCAGTACCTATAATGTAAGAATCTTTTACACCAAGATTTTTTACAGTTCCGCTAGAGCCTATGTATCCGAACAAACCTATATAATCTGATGTAGAATTTATATAAATGCCGCTCACTACCTTGGCGTTGCCATCAAAAGTTCCTTGGAAAGCCTTTGCTTGCGTTGCTCCTATCCGCGACCAAGAATTATCAGGTGGGCTAGTATCCCAGTTTTCCCAATTTTCTGTATTGTTAAGCACAATATCATTGCCTAGTTTAATAAAATTCTTTTTAAAATTTATTCCCAAATCAACTAGCCAAGAGAGATTTTTCAAATGCGTTGGCGTGGTTATTAAATACGGGAATTCTTCCGTTCCATCTCCGCCAGCAAAGAATGGAGTTATGTTTACTGGGGCAATTTCAGTACTTAAAGTGGGATATCCATCGTTGGTTCCACTGTTGATAACCCATTTGTTCATTGATATAAGACCAGCTATAAGATTCAGATTATCCACAAAACCTTGGATTTTCATATCCGCTGATGTTTTGCCTTCGTTTCTAGGGTCGGCGAGAGTGCTGTTTACAGTCTTGTCGTAATAGCCGCTGTTTATTGCGCAACTAGTGCAACTGGTATAATTCCCTATAAACCCTCCAATATTGGTAGCTAGTAGTCCTCCTGTTACAAGACCTATGGAATAGCTGCTGTTTATCTGGGTATTGGTGCCGTTGTTTTCCCCAACAAAACCGCCAACATTGTTTCCTGTTCCATTTACCGCTCCTGTGGAATAGTTGTTGCTTATAGTTGCGCTAGTGTTTTTTCCAACAAAACCGCCAACACTGTTTCCTGTTCCATTTACCGCTCCAGTGGAATAGCTATTGTTTATAGGTCTGGCGTTTTCTCCTACAAACCCACCAATGTTATTACCCGTTCCATTTACCGCACCAGTGGAATAACTATTTTCTATTATCGCAGGGCTGTTCTGGTGTCTTCCCACAAGCCCGCCAACAGAGGCTGTTCCAGTCACTGTGCTGGTGGAATAACTGTTAGTTATAGTCCCAGGTTGGTTACCTCCCACAAGCCCACCAGTACATTCTTTTCCATTTACTGTACCTGTGGAGTGGCTGCCGCTTATGGTGCCGCCATTAAAACCTACAAGCCCACCCATAAACATATTCCCTGTTCCATTTACCGAGCCTTCAAAAAAACTATTTTCTATCTTTGCACCGTTTTGGAGATTTCCCACAAGCCCACCAACATAACCGGCTCCTTTAACTTCAGAACTAGTCACTCCGAGATTCTTTATAGTTCCAGCAGAATTTATATACCCGAATAATCCTTGATAACTAGAGGATTGAGCAGTAGTAATAGAAAGATTGCTGATAATTTTATTATCACCGTCAAAAGTTCCATTGAAAGGTTTAGTGTCGCTTCCTATAGCTGGCAAAGGATTATCTTTGCCAACATCAATATTCTGCTCAAGTTTAAAGAATTTCCCAGTGAAAGGTTTTCCAAAATCAACAAGCAAAGAGATATTTCTCAAATGTGTTGGCGTGGTTATCAAATACGGGGTTTCTACCGTTCCATCTCCACCTGCAAATAAGAAGTCGGTGTCTTCTACTGCGAGTTCATTGCTTATAGTGGGGTATCCATTGTTGATTGAAACGTTGCTAACCCATTTGTTCATTGATATAAGAGCCGCAATGCTATTCAGTTCTCTCACAAAAAGAGCCGCTTTCATATCCGCTGTGGATTTGCCCTCTTTTCTGGAATCAAGGATGATGCTGTTTACGGTTTTGTCGTAATAACTATTGTATATCTTGCCTGCAGAGTAGTTGCATCCCACAAGCCCGCCGGCAGAGCAATTCATAACCGTTCCTGCTGTCACCTTGCCAGTGGAATAACTGCTGTATATTGTAGCTTGGTTTCTGCCCACAAATCCGCCAATAGTAATGTCTCCTTCTACTGCTCCGGTGGAATAGCTATTGTTTATGGTACCACTATTTGTACCTACAAACCCACCAACATAACTTCCTTCTTCTGTTGTAACATCGCTTGTGGAATAACTGTTGCTTATTGTGCCGCTGTTATTCCCTGCCAATCCGCCCACATCTTCTGCATATTCTTCGCCATTTACTTCTCCTGTGGAATGACTGGTGTTTATTTTGAAAGCGTTGTTCCCCACAAGTCCGCCAACTACTTCTTCTCCCGTAACATTGCCGTCAAAAGAGCTACCGTTTATCGTACCATCATTATAGCCTACCAATCCGCCTACATAAGTAGCTCCTTGGACTTTAGAATTAGTCACGCCAAGATTTTTTAGCATTCCATTGGTGCCTAAATACCCGAATAATCCCTGATAATCAGCGGATGGAGCGGCAGTGATTAAAACATTGCTAATGGTTTTGTTGTCGCCGTCAAAAGTTCCATTGAATGGTTTAACCTTGCTTCCAATAGCGGTCAAAGGATTATCTCCGCCTGCAAATGCAATGTTTTGCCCAAGTTTAAAGTAATATCCTTTAAAATCTGTTTTGCTTGCAAGCGATGAAAGATTTTTTAAATGTGCTGCTGTGTTTATTATATATGGATTGGGTTCTGTTCCTGCATTGTCATTTGCAAATTTGCCATCTAAAGGATTTGTGGCAAGCGTATTTTTTAAAGTGGGGTAATCGCCAGAATTGAACTGCCATTCATTTGCTGATAAAAGACCTGCGGAAAAATTCAGGGCATCTACCAACGCTTGGCTTTGCATTTCCACAGTAGTTTTGCCATCGCCTTTGGCATCGGTTTGACCACTTATTGTTTTGTCATAGTAACTATTGCTTATAGTACCACTATTATTTCCTACTAAACCTCCAATATTTAATGCACCGCCATTAACAACGCTTGTGGAATAACAATTGTTTACAGTACCAGGTCCACTGCTACCATTTATACCTATCAATCCACCGATGTTGTTACCTGTCGTTGCTACCACACTCGTTCCGATAGTATAGCTGTTAATTACGTTACCATAGTTGCTTCCTATAAGTCCGCCGCTATTATTACCAGTTGCCACCACCATTATTCCTGATGTATAACTGTTAATTACATTACCATTGCTGTTGATGTACCCTACAAGTCCACCAGTATATTGATCTCCCCTAATATAAGAGTTGGTTATGCCAAGATTTTTTACTATTCCGTTGGTACCTACATATCCAAACAAACCTCGATAAGTACTCGTACCATTAATATAAACACCACTAACGGTATGACTATTTCCGTCAAAAGTTCCTCGGAATTGTTGAGCCGTAGCGTTTGTTCCTATAGGTGTCCAAGCTTTAGGGCCAACGGGGGTACTGGTTGCCCAAGTACTCCAATTACTTTCCCACCCAGTTGTAGTGTTCAACTCAATATTTGCGGCAAGATTTATCGTTTTGTTTGCAAAATTGTTTCCGCCGTTTACCCTACTAGCCAAGTTTGCTAACTCTTCGGCAGTGCTTATGGTGAAAGTAGTTGCACTACCATCTCCATACCAAGTAGAACTAGCAGATGTGCCATCCCAAACGGATTGAGCGTGTGTAATTGATATCAACGCAAAGAAAACTAGCGTTATGAAAGTGCGCCGTTGCGCAGCCAATATGGGTTTAAATGCCATACTCATAGTCCTACCTCGGAACATGTTGCAAAGCATCTTATGATGCTTCGCCCCCAGGCAAGTTTTCCGGCTTTGGCTTTCGCCATCACGGTAGCGGGACTGTCCTTGAATTTCACAAGGTTACCTTGAAAGGGTAGTAGTAATATACATTTTTTCTAATAGGTGTGGTAAAAAAATTTCATCAACAGAAAAAAATCCGCTCACAAGTGTAAAATATTCAGGCAAAATGCCGTCTTTGCTCCATTTCATTTCAATATTAAGCAGTTCAGCGGAAATAGTGCTTACATCAAATCCCAAAGATTCAAGCGAAGGTCGCACTCTTTCAGGAGAAATGCACGGCTTTCCTACAACTCGCATACATTCTCCCTCTCGGCATATTTGGCATGAGCCGGCAAAGAAAGTTTTGCTTTGGGGATATTGCTTTTCCAATTCCAAAAGGTTTCCATCTATGCTTTTTCGTGCTTCTTTCATAATTTTATAGGATATATCCTTGCATTCGTCAAATCCCTGATGCTTGTCAATGGTCTCTTTATCCAAAATTATTTTCGTGCCGATGATATAGGCTATTCCATAAGGTGCCAAATATTCGTCTGCATTGAAATCAAATGGCGGACAAGCCCAGCAAGCGTTGTACCTGCTGCATTCTTTGCAATAACCAATGAACTTTTCCGCATCGCGGTAGCGATGTATCAATTCCTTTGCTTTTGTTTTAACGCAATTTTTTTCCCATTCCAAACTGTTTACCCTTAACTAGAAAAAATTAACCAAACAAAATAAATAGTAATTTTGTAGGTTTTTTCGGTTCCGAATCTCTGCTAACATTAGGGAAAAAAGCGAAAGTTTCGCTAGTTTTTTCAACACAAAGCTGGTTTTCTTCAGCCAAAGAGGAATTAGATTCAATATCCATAGTTCTACCTCGAAACATTGTTGCAAAATATCTTATGATACCCTGCACCCTGGCAAGTTTTCTGGCTTTAACAGTAGCGGGACTGTCCTTGAATTTCACAAGGTTACCTTGAGAGGGTGATAGTAATATACATTATTTTTTTACATTGCGGTAAATTTTTTTCTGCTTCTTCGCGATAAATTCCTTTTTCATTTGCGTAATATGTAATACATATTTGATAACATAACAGGCGTTAACCAACCTGAAATTTTGTTTAAATCGCATAAGTTTAATATGTTTGCAGAATCTTCGCAGAATGATTCGCGTTCATACAAAAAGTCTAGCAAAACGTCTGTATCAATTAAAATGCTTGTCATAAATATCTTTCTTCTAAAGCCTCTGCTATTTCCTTTTTATAATCCGAGCTGCAATTCTTGGGCATTTTAAATGAGCCTAGCAAAGATTTCACTCTTGGTGTAAAATCAGAGGACTTTTCGTATTCCAAATACGGAGTAACAATAACTTCTACCCTAATATTTTGCATATCGTTAGGAATATCCATAACTGGACTAAGCTCATTCGCATTCATTATTCTTTTCAATGCTTGCATATATACTCCTTGGCGTACCTATTCGTTAAAAATATAGAAAAATTCCCCTGCGAATAAGGTGGCAGGAGGTACAGGTACGTTTAGTTAACAGCAAGCCTAGGCACTTTCCTAACACTCAACTCAAAAGCCCCAAACATCACCGCACTATAAAACAAATCGCCGAAAACGGTATTTTGAAAAAATGGTATTCCAGCAACATAGCAAGCCACAAGCCCACTCAAGTCTTTGGGATACATAACTCCAGAAAACCACACGCCAAAGTTAGACACTATGAAAAATATTACCGAAGCTCCCAAAGCTGAAAGTGCAAGGTTGTGAAGGTGTACTTTTTTCAAAGCAAATATTCCAAGCAATACAATGAGAGCAAAGGCACCGTAAGTGAACAGGGAACCGCTGTAAAACCAAACAAAATGGTCAAAATAAGCTCCATACACTATATTGTTCAGAGCGAGGTCGCTTATCCACATAGATACCAAAGGTACAATGAATGCCCATTGCCGTTTAGTGAAATAAGCCGCCCCAAAAAGAGCCATTCCGCCTATAGGTGAAAAGTTATGAGGGTGCGGGATAAGACGGCTGAGTGCCGCCAAGAGAATCATCGTGGCAATTACGCCAAAACGCAAGTCCAGTTTCTGTGGTATCATATTCTACCTCGGAACATTGTTGCAAAACGCCTTATGGCATTCCGCACCTATTCAAGTTTTCCGGCTTTGGCTTTCACCATCACGGTAGCGGGACTGCCCTTGAATTTCACAAGGTTGCCTTGGGAGGGTGATAGTAATATACATTTTTTTTTGACATTGCGGTAAATTTTTATTTCACAAATACACCACTGTTTATTCCTTTGATTAGATAGTCACTTGCACGAGACTGCCATCCACGCCCAGTAGAGCGAAGAGATTTTATCGCAGATATAGGCAAGCGAATAGAAACTGTAATTTGTTTGCTATTTATTTTAGCTTGGCTCTTTTTGCTTATATGTTCTTTTAAAGCGGAAATACCACGTCCTATGTATTTTCCTGGTTCGCCATCGTCAATCACAGGAGCCTGATTATAAGCAGCCTGTAGCTTGGCATTATTCTTTTTTACATAACTGCGCGCTTCTTGTGCAGTCATTCTAGTTATTTTGCTCATAATATTTGCTCCATTCTTTATCATGAACCTTGAACATTGTTATCACCCGATATTTGTCGTCACGTAAAGTGAAACAAATACGTATTTTACGACCTTTAGATAAGCCATAAGCATTAAATCTGTCTTCGCCGTAGTCCGCACGGTCATCCAAATATAGACTCATATTTGGATCAGTCAGAACATCGGCTGCGTCAGCAAAATCAATTCCTCGTTCAGCAATGTTATGTTTGCGTTTTTCTTCGTCCCATTCGAGGATTATCTTACTTATCATAAAATCAAGTTATAATATAGTAAATTACAACTTGAAGATGTAACCTATGCCAAAGCTGAATTTGATAGAAAATTTGTATATTGAGCGTATGAACTTCAATTTTTACGAAGAAGTAAAAGCCCTTGGTGCAAATGGTGTGTATTTTGTTATCAACGGCATGAAAAACAAGAAAAACGATGCTGAATTTGACAAAATCAAAGATTCGCTTTTGCAACAGGTTGATATTAACTCAATTAATGATAAAATAGCAAATAGCGAAATTTTGCGAGGGTTTAGAGAGCTTCACGAAGCTGTGAATTGCTCTGGCAAAAAATATGTGTCGGCTTCGGAAAATCTTTTCAATTATTTTGCAAGCCATAAAAGCCTTCCAAATATCAATCTCATCGTTGATATTTACAACTACATATCTTTTTGCTCCGAGCTGGCAATAGGAGCGCACGATACTGGGTTCATAAACGGAGATATCGATTTTAGATTGACAAATGGAACCGAACCATTTTGGCCCCTTGGCTATCCAAAAGCAATATCCATCAAAGCAGGCGAATATTGCTACATAGATGCATCAAACGATATTATATGCAGATTGGAAGTACGTCAAGGAGAAAAAACAAAAGTCACTGAAAATACAACTAGCTGCTTTTACATTGTGCAAGGCAACAAAGCAACTCCTTCATCGTATATTCTCAAAACCGCAAAAGAACTTATTGAGATTACAACAAAATTTTGCGGCGGCGAGGCGGTGTATCTCTATCACCCGCAAAACACGAGTATCAACACCTGTGCCGAAAGTATTCGCAAAAACATTGTGAGTGGATAGACGGTTGAATAGCCAACCGCTGGGGCATCGCTTGTTGCAACGGAGTTGGAATAGGCGAGCAAGGGGGGATTTGTGCGGCTGCCGGATAGCACCCCCATCAAAGTTAGGAAATTGAAATTGGCAAATTTTATGGCAATAAATCCAACTACAATCAAAGGTAGCACAGTTATCAAAAATCCGCAAAAGAGCCATAGCAAGCCGTTTTGGGAAGTTATCGCTTCCACAAATTGAGCACCCGCACCAATGCCAACGCTTGCCAAAAACAAGCATATACCCATTTCCCTAATCATTAAGTTCGCACTCTGCGTGGTGTAGGTTATGAGTTTTAATTTGTAGCCAAAACGCCCTAGCAAAATTGCCACCACCAAAGGTCCGCCAGCCGAACCGAGCTTTACGGGCAATGGCATATTCGGGAAAGAAATGGGTATGCTGCCGATTAAAATGCCTAATAGAATTCCTACGAATATTGTTACTATGCTAGGCTCGTTCAAGCGTTTCAATGTGTTGCCTAGCAAATATTCCGCTTTTTGAATAGCTTGTATCTCGCCAACGATTGACACATTGTCGCCTAATTGCAAAGTTAAATTCGGGCTGGCAAGCAAATCTATCCCTGAACGATTAACGCGAGTTACGCTTAGTCCAAAAGCTGTCAAGCTGAGAGAACCCAGAGTTTTTCCGTTTATTTTATCTTGCGTTATCACTATTTTTCTAGATACTAATTTGTGTTCCGAGGGTTTCCAATCCACCTCAATTTCCTTTCCTATAAATACAATGATTGCCTCTTTATCTGCCGGAGCAGATAAAATTTTAAGCGAATCGTTTAAATGCAAAATCTCGCCTGCTTGCGGAATGAAATATTCCTCGTCTCGCTTTAGGCGGGAAATTATGAAATCGCGCCCTACCAGTTTTTTTACATCTTCCAAGCTTCTGTTTGCTATGGCGTTGTTGGCGAGCAAAACGGAATAGTGTATGGGCTGTTCGTTTGAATCTCCGGCAATTTCTATTTTTTTCGTTTCGCTTTCCGTATTTATTTTTAAAAGAATCCTCAAAAGAATCAAAGGCGGTATAGCCGCAACAATCCCCAGAGGATAAGCCACCGCAGAGCCTAAGGCTATGTTTTCAGTCATCGACAGTTGGCGCATTGCCTCTTGCGCCGCGCCAAGCGAGGGAACGTTTAAGGTTGCTCCAGTTAATATGCCAACCATCATTGCTATTGAAACGTGGGAAGAAAATATATAGTAGAGAATTATAGCAACTATTATGTCTAAGCCCACAACGGAAACAGCTACGATGTTCAACTGCAATCCATCTTTTTTAAAAGAAGAGAAAAACGATGGACCCACTTGCAAGCCAACGGCAAACACAAACAGCACAAGCCCAAAATCTTTTATGAAACTGAGCAGAGTCTCATTTACAGATAACCCGAAATGCCCACAGGCAAGACCTACGAACAGCACAAAGGCAATGCCGAGCGAAACCCCGAATATTTTGATTTTGCCGAGGCTCACACCCAGTGCAATTACAAATGCAAAGATGAAAATGGTGTGAGCGATGCCATCGTTCAATAAAAGCGAAAGGAACCAATTCATTGCTATACCTCGGAGTGCTTAATATAGAAACAAAAAATTTTCTATACTTACCTTATAATTAGTAAACGATGAGGACATATTATGAGAGCTTTTAAAGGCTTTAAAGTATGGGTGGCGGTGTTGCTTCTAGCTGTGGCATTATGGGCGCAATCGGGGCAAATCTCGAATATGGGAGATTTAAAAGCGCAAATTGATGCTTTTAATAAGGGCAATTCGGATATGACCATCACAATTGGTGCTGATTCTATCAATATTTCTTCACCTTTGGAAATAAACAATTATGGATATACCTTAACTGTGCAAAGTTTAACTTCTACGCCGCGCAAGCTCACCCGCGCAGTAGGGGGTAATTTGTTTATAATAACAAAAGGCTCGCTCACTTTGCAAAACATTACCATTGATGGAAATAAAACTAATCCTACTTATGCCAAGGTTCACGGCTCGCTTGTTTATGTTGGCGATGGCGGCATTCTCAATATGCTCGGCGGCACAACCTTGCAAAATAATGTCAGTGACGATAACGGTAGCGGAGTGTATGTGGATAGCAGAGGCAAATTCAATATGAGCGGAGGAATTATCACGGGGAACAAAACAGATGGCTCTGGTGGCGGTGTTTATATTTATGCGCTTAGAGCTACGTTCAACATGAGCGGAGGAATAATCACAAACGATACTTGCGGCACAAGCGCAACTAGCTATAGCGGAGGCGTGCATTTTGCAAACACACCTTTTAAAACAGATACAGACCCAGACAGAACAGAAAGCGTATTCAGGCTTGGCGGAACAGCGGTGATTAGGGACAATGCCAAAGGCAGTGGCATTTTAAGCAATGTTTATATGGCAGGGAGCAGATATATTACGCTCGGCGATGGCACTGATGGGGTTCCGGCACCAACAGGAGGAATGGAAGTTTGGATAACAAAAACTGCGGAACATGGTCTTTTTGTAAACAAAGGCGCAAAACCACCTAACCCTCCTAGCGACCCCTTTGGCGATACCAAATACTTTCAAGCAGATGCAGGAAGCCAAGTGTTTTATCAGGAAGTTGGAAAATTGACAATGGTGCCTGGTTACGATTTATCGCTGAGTCAGTATTATTTAAGGCTTACTGAAATGTCAGGTTACACTGCACAACCAGAACGCAAGATTGATGTGACAAACACAAAAGGTACGCTTGGTAAATTGACAGTTCGTCTTTCGGGAGAATATGCGGACAAGTTCGTGCTTGACACAACGAGAATTAAAGATACTGGCATAGAGCAAAGTGAAACTCAATCATTTACCATAAAACCAGTACTTGGACTTGAACCTGGTACATATAGTGCAATCGTTTTGATATCGGCTTCAGCAAAAATTGATAGCGGACAAGTTATAATGAGACGTTTGGATGTGGACTTTGTGGTAAGAAAATATGAAGAATACCGTATATTGTACTTCAACCAAAGCGATGGCAAATTTTACGCAAGCGATATTTACACCGAAATAGATTCTCTTCCATCCCCGAGTATTTTTGTTCCAGAGAGCGAAATTCGCGCACAAGCATCTTGGGATTCCGAAACGAACACGCTGAAACTCTACGGCGAGAATTGGACAACAAAGGCACCTTATGCTCTCTACTTTTGCCAACCAACACCAGTGACTCTGGAACTTGTTGGCAATAACTCTTTTGTTTCAACCAGCGATACAACAAACAGTGCAGGCATTGTTTCAAGGAACAGCCTAACGATAATTGGAGATAGCTTAGAAGCGCGAGGCGGGAACTATGGAGTATTCTCCCATGCCTTGACAATTAACAGCGGCACTTTCATTGCCTCTGGAACAACGGCAATGCAAATTGAAAAAGACGTAGTTTTACGAACACCACCTGAACACTATGATTGGTGGTACACAAACGAAACAACTAAAGGTTCAGGAAAATTTATATACGACATCAACTACAAATGGATAAAAATTGAAGTTCCACCGCCTGATTATGAAATAGCGGTTTCTGCTGACAACTATGAACCATTTGTTGACACAAACGTAGAAATCACACTGACGGTTAAGGATATAACAACAACTGGGGATATTAACACGTTAATTGATGGACCATCATACACTGTCAATTTAACTGGTATTTTGCCTGCTGACTTCGAAACGGCAAGCGACCTTAACTCAGTGCCATTCAAAAATGGAATAGGAAAAATAAATATGAAATTCAAAAATACAGGAACACAGATATTGCATTTCAGCTTGGAGCACCCAGACTACCCTGCAATCAACCCCATTGTAATTACTCCATTGCCAAAAATAGTACCACCGCCCATAATATCAATTCCCACCGATTCCATTAATTTCAAAGATACAACCTACGGTTCCCCTGTACAACCTCCGGTGAACATTGTCATAGAAAATAAAAATCCCGATGGACACCCAACTGGAGATTTAACAGTCAAGGTCACTGGCAAAGATTCATCGAGTTTCACCGTTTCAACCGATAAAGTACCATCAATCGCAGCGAGCGGATCAAATGTAATAAAAATTACACCTCTTCCAGACTTGGATGCAAAAACACACAATGCAACTGTAGTAATTAGCGGCGACCGAATTGCAGAAGATAAGAAAATTGAGGTGAGCTTCACAGTGGCAAAAGCCCCAGGTGCCAAGGTTGCCACTCCAATTTTGGCAGACGAAACAGCAAAAAGCGTCTTCATCTATTCAATCCCAAAGCCAAGCACCGGGCAAGAAGTTGAATACGCAATCAGCGCAACCAGCGACACCACTAGCCTTAAAGCAAATGATTTTGTCACTTTCGGTAGCAACCTTAGCACATTAGAATTTTCCAGTTTACCAAAGACCACATCATACACATATTATATATTTGCTCGCTCAAAAGAAAATACCAATTACGAAGCGGGTACTATCTCGGAACCTATGCAAAGCTGCATTCCCTTTAATGAAA
>Ga0268262_10003850_pt1 | contig 15897 bp, 19 predicted proteins | sample TergutNc150P3_FD_190354 | JGI IMG/M metagenome (GOLD analysis project Ga0268262, IMG submission 190354) | Nasutitermes corniger P3 segment gut microbial community from laboratory colony in Florida, USA - Nc150 P3 (SPAdes) (version 2) | ecosystem: Host-associated > Arthropoda: Insects >... | reverse complement strand
CGAAGACGGGCGGCGCGGTCCGGACCGACGTCCTTGCGTCCGAAATCAGCCCCTCGTGGGCCGTGTCGCTTGTCAGCAAAGGCAAGCGCGAATTTACGATTAAAGACAACGCGACCCTGGCTACGAATACCGGCCAGGGCGTCGAATACGCGCTCACGCTAGGCGCCGCCCCGCCCACGGGCGCTGCCGGGACTATCCAGGAATGGAAAAGCGGCGCGTCAGGAAACGTAAGCTTCGGCGGCCTCAATCCGGAGACGGAGTATTACGTCTGGGCAAGGGCCAAGGAAAGCGCGGCTTACGGCGCGGGCCCCGCGAAAACGGGCGGCGCGGTCGCTACTGTCGCTCTGACGGAGTGGGAAAAATTCATCGAAGCCTTTATCGTCCCGTCCGCCGCAAGCGCCCCTTTCAGCCCGCTTTACGAGAGCGGCCCGGCGCACGGGAAAGGCTCAATTGCATTCATAAGCGGCGTGGTCATCCCTAGCGGCAAAATTATCCTTGTCCCGCAAAATTCAGCCAATATTGGGATATACGATCCCGCGTCAAACGCTTACGCCGACGGCCCGGCGCACGGGAAGGGAGCGGGCGCATTCGGCGGCGGGGCGCTTGCCCCCAGCGGCAAAATCGTCCTCGTCCCATATAACTCGCCCAACATAGGGATCTACGACCCCGTTGCCAACACCTATGCCGACGGCCCGGCGCACGGAAAGGGAGCGGGCGCGTTTCAAACCGGCCTGATTGCCCCTAGCGGCAAAATTATCCTTGTCCCGCATAATTCAGCCAACATAGGGATCTACGACCCCGTTGCCAACACCTATGCCGACGGCCCGGCGCACGGGAAGGGAGCGCAAGCATTCGACGGAGGAACGCTTGCCCCCAGCGGCAAAATCGTCCTCGTCCCATATAACTCGCCCAACGTAGGGATATACGATCCTGCTGCCAATGCTTTCGCCGACGGCCCGGCGCACGGGAAGGGAGCGGGCGCGGGCGCGTTTCAAACCGGCGCGCTTGCCCCTAGCGGCAAGATTGTCTTCGTCCCGTTCCATTCCGCTAACATAGGGATATACGACCCCGTTGCCAACACCTATGCCGACGGCCCGGCGCACGGAAAGGGCGGATACGCATTCTGCGGCGGGGCGCTTGCCCCAAACGGCAAAATTATCCTTGCCCCGTATTTTTCCGCGAACATAGGAATCTACGATCCCATTGCCAACACCTATGCCGACGGCCCGGCGCACGGAAAGGGAACGCAAGCATTCGACGGGGCAACGCTTGCCCCCAGCGGCAAAATTATCCTTGTCCCGCATAATTCAGCCAACATAGGCATTTTGCCAACAGGCCTGGAAGCCAGCCTGGGCCTTTGCATGAGCCCTTTTATCAACAAGTACTAACCCCCTCTCCAGGCCGCCCTTCCCTCCTGAGGGCGGCCTTTTTTAAGGCTATTGATTTGTTCGGCTTTCCGGAAGAGCTTGTCGTCTCGATTCCCGACGAGTCCAATTTCTACTCGCTTTACGCGGACGGACTGTTTACGAGGAAGGCCTACGTCAAGGATACGGGGGAGTCGCATTTTGCGTACCCTCCCGGAGCGGTCGTTTTCCTCTACTACACCTACCCGACGCACAGGGCGGCTTCCGCCGTAAGGCACGTTCCCGGAGGCGCTTCGCTTCCAGGGCTTTCAAAAAAGGTCAGCCTGCTTTTTACCGTCCACGCCTCGAAGGTAGACAAGCTGAAGCGCGCCGTCGGCTTCCTGAACAAAAACGCCGGGGGCGCTTACAGGTTCGGAGACGGCTTCTATGCCAGGCTTTATTTCGCCCTCGAAAAAAAAGGAAAGCTCAATTACCCGGCTTTAAGGAATTTGGCGGAGAGGGCTTTATGATTGGCGTTTCTTGCGAAGACTGCATGGATCTGATGGCCAGATATCCGGACGGGCATTTCGATTTGGCTTTGGCCGATCCCCCTTACGGCATAGGCGAAGACTGGAAGAAAAGACGGCATAATAAAGCGGAGCCTTTTCCTGCCACGACCTATAAAAATAAAAATATCCCTGCAAAAGAATATTTCGACGAATTGTCCCGCGTCTCAAAAGAGCGGATTATTTTCGGCTACAATTATTTTGTAGAGTTTTTGGGGCCGACAAATTATTTAATAATCTGGGACAAGCTCGGCAGCAACGATTGCGCTATCCGCTATTCGAAAGCCGAAATAGCCTATACGTCCATCCGCGTGCCCGCGTTTGTATTCCACGTCCCTTGGGACGGGCACCGAACGGGCAGGGAAACCGGGGAGCGCAAGATCCACCCGCACCAGAAGCCCGTGGAGCTTTACGTAAAAATATTGAAGAAATACGCGAAGCCCGGCTGGCATGTCCTCGACACCCACTTGGGATCTGGATCGTCGGCAATCGCCTGCCATAGGCTTGGCCTCGGCATGACAGCCTGCGAAATCGATCCCCATTATTTCGCCGCCGCCAAGAAGCGCATCGACGCGGAAGCAAGGCAGCAGGAGCTTTTCATGCCCGAATTGCGCCGGCACCGGGAAGGCTTTCTGTTCGAAGGGCTTAAAGAAGCGCAATGATCCTACCCGAAGGGGCTTTTTATGGACAGCGGAAACGGGATCCTTAAATGGGACGGCGCCGAGCTGCAAAGCGCAAAGCATCTGCTTAAAGAAAAATACTGTTCGTTTTTAAGCCTTATAGACAATTTGGATACGGTTTCTGCCGCCCTCGCCTATATTTCGGACGGCAGCTGGAACATCCTGCTCCGCATCCTAAATATTCTTTCAAGCCATTACGACTTAAATTTCCGCGCCTACGAGAACCCATCCGGCCTGCTCTTCGACGCAGCGGCCCAGCATGTTTGCCGCGCCGGAGGCCAAATTGAAAAAGCTTTTATAGTGGAGGAATAATATGCTGATACTTTGCGAGAAGCCTTCCGTTGCAAAAGAGTTTGCCGCGTTTTTTAAGGCAGCGCGCAAAAAGGGCTACTACCAGGCAGGCGACACGATCATTGCTTATTGCATAGGGCACCTTTACGAGCTCCTGCCCCCGGAAGGGTACGACCCAAAATACAAAAAGTGGTCGCTGGACGACCTGCCTATAATCCCTTCCAGATTCCTTTACAAAGCAAATGAATTTGCTTCGGAGCAAGCCGGCGTCGTCCAAAAACTACTAAAGCAGCACAATGGAGGCGACGTGCTGGTTGCCACCGACGCCGGAAGGGAAGGCGAGCTCATAGCGCGCACCGCGATTCTTGCCGCGGGGATTACGGATGCAAGCCGGTTCAGGCGCTTCTGGTCGTCGGAGGCTTTGACCCCTGCCGTCATCGAAGCCGGAATAAAGGGCGCGAAGCCCTTATCCGACTACGATTATTTGGCGGCCCAGGGCTTCGCGAGGCAGAGGGCGGACTGGCTTGTCGGAATGAACCTTACGCGGCTTATGAGCGCAGGCAATCCCCCGCCGCCCTTTGCGGTCGGGCGCGTCCAGACTGCCGTCCTTGCGGCCGTCGCCGCCAGGAACAGCGAGGTTCAAAATTTTGCCGCCGTGCCATACAAAAAGCTGGAAGCGTCCATCAGGTCTAAGGACGGCGTCACCATCAAGGCGTGCCTGGAGAATCCGAAAACGGGCGGCGCTTCTTTCTTCGAGCGCGACTGGCCTTACCTCAGCGGCGCCCTGGAAAATTGCAGGAGCAAGGGCATCGATTCCGTCGAGGTTTCCTCAAAAGAAAAAAAAATAAAGCCTCCGAAGCTTTTGAATATCACGGCTTTGCAGAAAGAGGCTTTTAGGCGGCATGGCTTCAAGCCGGAAGAGACCCTTAATATTGCACAGGCCCTATACGAAACCCACAAATGCCTGTCGTACCCCAGGACGCCGTCCAGGGTGATGGGCGACAATAACGCGGCTCTTTTCCTTGAAAAGTTCGATCTCCTCAAAGGCGAAAGCGCCCTTTCCGACTTTTCCGATCCTATCCTTATCAATATGGACAACAGGCACATATTCGACTCTTCCCAGCTGGAAGACCACCATGCCCTTATCCCGCTGGACAAAATTCCGGAGCCGGCCAGCGACAAAGAGCGCAAGGTCTATTCCATTGTCCTCGAATCGTTTTTTATAGCCTGCATGAGCGATTATGTTTATAGCGAAAAGTCGCTGCTATTCCATATTTCAGCTTATTCGTTCTCGTCCAGGATACGGGAGGCAATCCAAAAAGGCTGGAAGGAAGCGGTTCGGGAGCGAAAAAACGAAAGCGGCGGAGAGGAGGAAGAGGAAGTCCCGCCCTTTGACGAATTCGCCTGCGCCCTTTCCGGAATTAGGGTGCTTGAAAAGCTTACGAAGCCGAGCAGTGAATTTGCCATCGACACGCTGTTGGCTTTTATGGAGCATCCCAAAAGCGGCGGGGGGGAGGGCCCAAAGCTTTCCGGGCTTGGAACCCCGGCAACCAGGGCGGAGATAATTAAAAAGCTTTTTTCAAGCCAGTACCTGCGCGAAGACAGGAAAGGCCTCTTTGCGACCGAAAGGGGGCTTTTCCTGCTCAAGGCGCTGCTAAAAGACGAGCGCTTGAAAAAGATGGCGGACGTTTCCCAGACTGCCGAATGGGAAAAGTCCCTTGCCGAAAGCCCTGGCGCTTTCGAAAGGGAAATTGCCGAATACGTCTCCCTATGCGTCAAGGGAGGGCCCGAAATGGAAGCGTTCCATCAAGCCCCTTTGGGATCCTGCCCTTTGTGCAAAAGGCCGGTCTACGAAACCAAGATCGGCTACGGCTGCTCCGGCTACAAAGAAAGCCCCAAATGCAATTTTATCATTTTTAAGGCAATCTCGGGCGCCGCCGTCAGCGCCGCGGACGCCTCGCTGCTTCTTATGGGGCAAAAGACAAAGCCCAAAAAATGCAAGACCTTGGCAGGCAGGCCCTTCGAAGCTTCTTTCGCCCTCGAAGGCGGCAAGGTTAAACTGCATTTTAAAAAATAAAAAGCGGGCTGGAGGCTTGGAAATTTTAATTTACCTTGACAGAACTGGGAGGATGGAATAGCCATGCCATTTGGATACGACAACGGATATTTTGACGCCTTGCGCGACGTTTTTTGCTGGTTTAGCAGCCACAAGCACCTGTTTCAATTAAGGTCCCAAAGGCTTGTCCTTGCCATATTGGAGCACTTGAAAAACAACCAGGAAAAGTTTTCCTCAAGAAAAGAATGCTATGAATTCGATTTGCCTTTCCATGACGGCAGCGAAAAGGATATCGTAATAGGCTCGGAAATGCCCGCCAGGCAGCCGCAGGCGTCGCAAAGAAAGCCTGCCGGCCATATCGGCGGCAAGGGAAACACAAATAAATGAAAACGGAACGCATAATTCCGGGAGGCGCTGTTTATGACGGTTAACACTTGGCGGCATAGCGTGCTAAATGCTTGCAAGTGCTGCAAGCGCTTCCACGACAACAAGAAAAGCCGGAACGCCTATTTGTGCCTTAAGCATAAATCATCGATTTACACGTCGTATAAATGCAAGAACCTGTCCGAAATTTTTGAGGAAGCCAGCGCCGTTTCCAGGCAGGCCCTTGACGAGGCTTTCGCGGCTTTGATTGCGCCCTTGAGCCAATAGAATGAAAATCCAATACGCTAAAATAAACATTCGCCGTTCCGGGCTTTCTCTCATCGGGCATGTAAACGCGATAATAGCCGAGTACGAAACTGCCGGATATTCGCTGACGCTAAGGCAAGTCTACTACCAGCTTGTATCAAGAGATCTTATCGAGAATTCCGAAAAGAGCTATAAGCACGTCGGAAGCCTTGTAAGCAACGGCCGCCTTGCCGGGCTTATTAGCTGGCAAGCGATAGAGGACAGGACGCGGGCGCTCCGACGCTTGCCGCATTGGGATGCGCCCGCCGAAATTGTCAAGAGCGCGGCAAAGCAGTACCGCCGCGATCTATGGGAAGGGCAAAGCCGCTATTGCGAGGTATGGGTAGAAAAAGACGCGCTGATTGGGATAGTGGAGCAAGCCGCCGAGCGCCTGGACTGCCCCTGCTTTTCTTGCCGCGGCTACACTTCTCAATCCGAAATGTGGGGCGCGGCCATGCGGTTCGTCGAAAAGTCAGGCAACGGCCGCGAGTGCGTTTTGATCCACCTTGGCGATCACGACCCTTCCGGGATCGACATGACAAGGGACATCAGGGAGCGCCTGGCCATGTTCGGGGCAAGCGTTGACGTGAAGCGGATCGCCTTGAACATGCCGCAGATTGAAGAATACAATCCGCCGCCTAATCCCGCAAAAGAAACCGACACCCGCGCCGCCGGATACATTGCGAAATATGGGAATTCGTCATGGGAACTTGACGCGCTGGAACCGCGAGCCCTGGACGCCCTTATTACGGCTGCCATAAAAAGCAGCCTAGACCAAAAAAAGTATAGCCGCGCGATCAAAAAGCAGGAAGCGGAAAGGAAAAGCATTGCCGCCTTATTGCCATTGATTGATAAGAATAATGTTTAAGATGAAAAAATCCTTTACCGTAGTAGACATGTTTTGCGGTGCCGGAGGGGAATCTACCGGCATTATGCAGGCAGCAGAGGAACAGGGCGTTAAAGTCAGCCTTTGCGCTATCAACCATTGGGAAAAGGCTATCGAGACTCATTCCGCCAATCATCCTGCAGCAAACCATTTATGCCAATCCGTCGAGCATATCGACCCTGTTAAGGTTATCCCGGGACATAAGCTTAGCCTCCTATGGGCATCCCCCGAGTGTACCCATCACAGCCTTGCAAGAGGGGGCAGGCCGCGGAGCGAGCAAAGCAGGGCGTCGGCATGGCTTGTTCTCAAATGGCTTTCGGAGCTGTATGTCGAGCGGGTCATTATCGAAAATGTCGTTGAATTTCTTTCATGGGGGCCGCTGGATGCTGCTGGGAAACCCATAAAGTCCCAAAAAGGCAAAACCTTCAGGGCTTTTATTGCTTCCATCCAGAGCCTGGGGTATGCAGTGGACTGGAGAATTCTATGCGCTGCCGACTACGGAGACCCCACTACGCGCCAGAGGCTTTTAATCCAGGCAGTCAAGGGCAGGAAGCGCATTGCATGGCCGGAGATAACCCACATAGACGGCGGTGCCAGCCTTATGGGATACCAGAGCTGGCGCCCGGCGCGCGATATTATAGATTGGTCTACCCCGGGAAAATCAATTTTCGGCAGAAAGAAACCGCTTGCAGACAATACCTTAAAGCGCATCGCTTCCGGGATTGAGAAATACTGGAAAGGCTATGCCAATCCTTTCCTTGCGGTCCTATATGGCGCAAGCAATGTCGGCTCGCTTGACATGCCTTTGTCTACTATTACAGGGGAAGGCGCGCACCATGCGCTTATAGAGCCGTTTCTTTTGCCCAATGAAGGGTTTTACCGGGGAAACCCGCCGCGCTCAGTTGATCAGCCGCTTTCTACGATAACCGCCTCGCGCGGATTCGGGGCTTTAATACAGCCTTTTATCACAAGATATCAAGGCAGCCATTCCGGCCAGAAGGACGGCGAGAACCGTAACCATGCTATTGAGCGCCCGCTGCCATGCGTAGATACGTCTAACTTTCATTTAGATATCAGATTCCGGATGCTTAAAAACCACGAATTGATAAAAGCTCACAGCTTTCCTGACAATTACGTGCTTAAAGGCAATGCCAAAGAGCAGACAAAGCAGATAGGCAATTCCTTTCCGGTAAAAACGGCCTGGGCATTAATCAAATCTATCATGAATTAAAGGATATTATTTGTATCCAAAGAAAGAAAAAAATTCAGACGAAGAGAATGCCGGCTTTTTTGCCGTAATTCCCGCCACTGTCAGGTACGACAAATCCCTTCCGCCGGGAGCAAAGCTCCTCTACGGGGAAATTTCCGCCCTCGCCAAGAAAAAAGGCTATTGCTGGTCGCGCAACCCTTACTTTGCAGAGCTGTACGACGCGAGCGAGCGCACCATTATAGAATGGATTTGGCGCCTCCATGCCGCAGGCCACGTCGACATTTACTTTAAATACTTTCCCGGCTCCAAAAAAATCGCCCGCCGCTACATCTCCCTGCCATATCCTCCCAACAAAGAATTGCCCCCGGATCTTGCCGAAGCGCATTTTGTAGAAAGAAAGCCTTCAGCTCCGAAAGCGGAAGGCTTTATGGTGAAGAAAACTTCACCACTGGAACCGTTAGAAAATTCTTCCGGCTACGGATTAATGGTGAAGGAATCTTCACCATTAATAGTGAAAGAAACTTCACCACCCAGTAGTGAAGAAAACAGCTTAGTGATCTATACAAATTCTAATAATAGATCTTCTTCTTCCGATCCGCATGGGATCGAAAAGTCGGCTTCCGGCGAAGAAGAAGGTTTTGAAGGAATGGATAATTATGCGGAAAATTGCATTTTGGAAAATTCCCCAGAAGAAGGCGGCCCAAAAGCCGATCCCCTTCCGGCCGTTTCCCGGGAGGAAGCTTCCGTCATTCCTTCCTTGAAGCGGGCTTTAAGGCAGCTAAACCCGTCTTTTGTTTTCAGCGAGCCGTTTTACCGGAAAGCCGTCGATTTTTTGGCTTCCAAAAGCCTTGGCTACAACTATATTTCCTGGCTTTACGAATTTTGCGTCAATCGGAAGCCGGCAAGCATCGACAATTACTTCTACAAAGTCTTCTTTGACGATCGCTTGGCCGAGCTTTATTTGCAAGAATCGAGGCCGCCTCCCGCAGAAACGTTTAAATGCCCCGTCTGCTCAAAAGAGCACGACGCTTCCCTTTCTGCCTGCCCTGCATGCGGCTTCGGCTCCGCCTACAGGAAAGACCAAAAAAAAATATCCAAGGAAAAAAAGCTTTTTGAAATGCCGGAGGATGCCAAGGCAGCCTATGGCGAAGAATTCGACAATCTGCGCGAATCGATTAAAAGCAAAGGCCTTGGCTTTAAGGAAGGAAGAGTCCTCTTCGACAGCCTTGACCAAAAATATGGGCTTTTTGGCCCATAGGCGCGTTTAATTGCTTTCAGTTTTTTTGTTATATATAAAGCTTAAGCAAGGGCGGTGTAAAGAATGGCTAAAACCGAGGAGCCTAATTTTAGTTTGAAATGGAAGGAATCAAAAGAGCTTTACTCGGCCTTTGATACAAATTTTATTTTCTGCAATAAGAATATCTATTTAAGCGTTTCTAGGGTTTCCAATTATCGGCTTAAATGAATTGAAGGCCGTTATAGAAAAAGCCGTTTTTGAATTTTTAATAAGCGGCAAAATTACTTTTATTGACATAATTGACGGCATTGCAGGGGAATGGCCGCAACCTGCCCGCAAGAAATAACTCTAATCCTCTTCGACAGCCTTGACCAAAAATATGGGCTTGCAGAATGAATTATTTTCCATCCCTCCGGTCAGCTTAAATGGAAATATTAACTATAAAAGAAGCTGTAAAATTATATCCATCAATAAATGAATATTGTCAAAAAATGGGGGAATGTAAAAATTGCATGCATATTAGAAGAACGCCAAAACATATGCGCCCGGTACGCTTTTATTGTTTTCTTCATACATGCAGAAAAGCATTGGGCACAAGAACAAACTGGAATGACAAAAAAAGAAAATGGGAAGTAGAAGACAGGGAATGGGAAGACGATGATATAGTTTTTATTAAAAAATCTTGTATGCCATGTAATCAATTCGAGGCTAATGCATGGTGGAGAAAAAAAGCTCAAAAATTGCTAAATGAATATAATTCGTAAATATATTGTAGGCAGATAAAAATGGTAAATAATAAAAAATTAAGCATGGTTTACATTGCGTTAATCGAAAGTAAAAATACTTCGCTGATAAAAGGGCAAATAAAAATATTGGAAAGCGAAATAAAAGAATCCCGCAAGCTAATACGGAATAATGAATATTTTATAAAAAAATCGGCGCGGTTAAAAAAAATATTGCAAACGGTGCTGTCAAAATTGCAAGCGCGGTAAATACTCCTCCATAGAAATAAATTCAAGGCTGCAAATAACAAAAGCATGGCTTTTTGAAGCTTCTAAAAAAGCTTGCTTGCTGGAATAAGCCGTTGTGCGAAATACGCTTTAAAATAAATTTGCCTGGCTAAGAGGGAATTGTGAAAACGAATGTTTGAAAAAAATATTTTCATAAAAAATTTTGCAAAACAAAGAAATATATATTAAATTTAAGGCAACGAGTAAAAATAAAAATTTATCATAGCAAGCCAATCGGCAAGAACGGCGCCGCATGATAATAAATAATCCGCAGGGGGAAGCCTCCCCCTCGCTCCGATCCTTCGGCTCTCCGCTGCCCCCTCGCCTGGGGGGATAAATCCCCCGCAAACCCCCAAGAAAACATGTAAAAACCGCTCCGCAGTTTTATTGGCCAGGGGAGCTCTTGCGCCCCCCTGACCTTCTCGCCTGGGGGGATTCATCCCCCGCAGACCCCCCTTCCTGTTTTTCCCGCCCCAACCCCATCCAAACCTAATTTTCCCTTTGTCACGGTTTTTGCTGCGCGCCTTCGCCGCGCCCGGGCAAAAACCGTGCCAACCCGCTCGCCGCGGGACGGGAAAATTCCGTTCCTTTGGGGCTTTGCCGGCGGAAGAGGCTGTTTTCGCCTGAGGGGGCGTGCCGGGGGGAGAAATTTGTGAGCCCCCCGGGCCCGCCCCCTCTTTCGGGCGAAAACATGCTTGGGGGAGGGGAGAGGCGAGATGGCGGCGAGGGGAAAAAGAATTAGGCATCCGGAGGACATTTACGATGCCGTTAAGCCATGGGCAAGGAGAAGGGAAGAGAACTTCCTGGCAGTGACTCTGAACGGGGCCCATGAGGTTATCAAAATACACCGCATTACAAAGGGCCTGGTCAATAAAACCGTGGCGCATCCAAGGGAATGCTTTTATCCGGCCATTAAAGACTATGCGACCGCGGTCGCGTTCGTGCACAACCACCCGAGCGGGAATACAAGCCCGTCCGGAGAAGACGAAAGCATAACGGACAGGCTTTGCATGGCAGGGTCTATTCTGTGCCTTAACGTGCTTGACCATATCATTATCGGGCCTAAAGGCGGCCTTTATTCGTTCCGAAGGGACGGCGCGATGCGGGAAGGCTTTGCATACGCGGAAGAAAAGGAATTTGTAAATTGCCTTGCAGCTGAAAGTAAGTAGCCGTGCCCTGACGAGGCCCGGCGGCCCCGGGCCGAAACGCCGTGCGCGGCCAGTCATGGCCATGCGCGGCGTAGGCAACAGCCAAAGGAGAAGAAAGATGAACTGTTTAAATTCAGTTTTGCTAGAGGGAAATTTGGTGCGCGATCCTTTGATCCGATCTACCCCAAAAGGCGCGTCGGCATGCAGTTTTGCAATTGCGTCTAACCGTTTTTTCCGGCAGGGCTCTGGTATCGAAAAGGAAACAAGCTTCATAGATATAGAGGCTTGGGGGAAGCTTGCGGAGGCTTGCGGCGCACAGGGCTGCAAGGGCCGAAGCGCTAGGGTTGTCGGGCGCCTGCGGCAGGATCGCTGGTCTAATCCTTCCGGAGAAAGCCGCTCTCGCATCGTTGTCGTCGCCGAGCACGTCGAATTCCGGCCAAAAAGCCAGGGCAATGCGGAGGGCCCTCCCGAATTGGGCTTTCAAGAATTGGTCCCGGAATTGGAGCCCTGCCCTGCATGAGGTTCTTCCACGCTCCGGCCTTTGGGCCGGGGCTTCAATTTTAAGCCCTATATATAGACGGAGGGCTGTTATCATGCTATAAGAAAAGAAGGAGGGAACCAATGAAATCGCTTGCTATACTTAAAGCGCTCTTGGCAAAAAAAGCAGAGATCGACAAGCAGATTTTAGCCGCTGAAAAACAGCTTGTCGCCGAAGCTGGAGCGGCTGAAAAGGAAGCCGCGAAACCGGCTAAGAAACCGGCGGCAATAAAGGCTGCAAAGCCAAAGAAGCCCGTTCAAAGCTAAGCACGAAGCCCAGGGAAACTTGGGCTTTTTTATAAGCCAAATATTGTTAAAAACTTCAATATAGCCGCGGCCTAAAAGGCCCCGCCTTACGCCGGGGCTCTTATGCCTTTGCTTCCAAAAATATATTGATCGAGAATCTTAAAAACCTGCCTTGCTTTTTTAGCAACCCTTTCTTTTCCCTGCTTGTCCCGATGGTTGTATAGCTTCGCTACGTTCCCCGACACCGCATGGCCCATAAAAAACTCTTCGATGTCGTCTCCCAGCCCGCCGGCATTCATCATAGTTTTCCAGAAATGCCTGCCGCTGTAGAATGTGATGTTTTCTTTTTTCAAAGCTTCTTCGCTAACTTTCAGCCTGGCTGCCAGCTGCCTGTTGGCTTTGGCAAATATTTCCGGATTGAGCCGCCCGAATATAGGCCCTTTCGCTTCCTTTTTTGCGCAATAATTAAGTATTTTTTTCCGCACGGAATCGTGCAGCGGGACCAGCCTTATGCCGCTCGGGGTTTTGCTCTCTTTGATGTCAATAAAGCTGCAGCTTCCAACCTTTACTATGTCTTCTTCTGCAATTTTCATGGCCTCGCTGTTCCTCATTCCCGTCGTATAAATAAGCAGGCACAGCAAGTACGACAGCTCGTCCTTCCACTGCCGGCTAAAAGCGCCTTTAAGCCTTTCCACGTCGTAGCAGCCGCGGGCTTCCTGATCCTCTTTATGCACCGGTATGTAATGCACGTATTCGCACGGGTTTGCTTTTACCAGCCCTTTCCTTAGCAAGTATTTGAATACCCTCTTTACGGCTTTGAATATATTGTTGACGGACTGCGGCTTGATTTTTTCCGCCAATAGGCTGTCCTGAAAATCGCCGAGAATGTGCGCGGTTATCTCTTCGAAAGTTTTTATGCTTTTCTTTTTCAAAAACGGGATGAACCTGTTCTTTATAACCGCATGGTATTCTTTCCTGATCCGCTCCGATATTTTTTGGTTCCTCTTTTCTTCGCACAGAAGGTAGTCCGAATTGGCCTCATAAAACTGCTCTAGGATGGCATATGCTTTTGCGTCGTGCGAGCGGACATATTGCTCTACCAGCCTTGCTTTGTTTTCCGTCGCGAACCTTTCTGCCTCCGCTGCGTTGCTGGTATGAGTATTGAACTTTGTGGGCAGCATTTTCCCCTTGTGCGAGTACCGCACGTAATAGATATGGCCAAATTTCTTGTTCTCGACTTTGACCAGGTTAAACCCTTTCCTGCGCCTGCTTCTTGCGCAGTCCTGGTCGATAAGCTTAAGGGCTTTTAGCGTGGCCGGAAATTCGCTTGCAATTAAGCTTTTAAGGGGCAGCATTGGTTCCTTTTCGCTGTTAAGGATATTGAATGCGTCCTGAAAATTCATCATGCCGCGCCCCCTTCCAGTTCTTTGAACCGATCGAGGACGCTCTCTAAAGAGAACACAATCCTGCCTTTGCTGTGTTTGCAGGGTATCTCTTTTGACCGGGCAAGTTTTTTGACTGTGAATTCGCTAATATTCAGCGCAAGCGACAGCTGCTCTGCAGTAATTAGGGTAGATTCTTTTTCCATGGCTTTCCTCCAAAGATTTGCCCCTCCCTTTTATCCCCTCCCTTCGCCTCCGGCATCTTTTCCTTTTTCCCTCAGCTTTAACGCCTCCTTTTTTCCCTCCAGGATTTTTATGATTAGGCCGAACATTTTGCTTTGCTCGTCGGGATCTATCTTGGCTGCCATTTGAATTGCTTTTTTTATGAAGGCCTCCTTGCCGATTTTTTTGCCCTTTTCTGCCTTTTCCTTTTTTACCCAAAAGTATATGCGCTTGAAGCCTGCATCGTACATCTTTTCTTTAAATTTTCTCTGTCTTTCCTTGTTGCTATCAGCGCTCATCGTTATTCCTTTAGTTAGTGGTAACGGTTATTTAAAAAAATGTCAATAGTTTTTATTCGTTTTTATGTTTTTTTTGGTCACTTTCCTTGGTCACTATTTTTTTTATGTTTTAAGCGAAATTTTTTAAATTTTTGTTGACATGCAAGCAAAAATGGGATACTATATTAATAGATGGGTATGTTGCTTGTTTTTGCATATTTATAAATTTTGATCCGTTAGTTACAGCCGGAACGTTAGGCGAAATGCCCACTAAATTTTTGACATTTTGGATATTTTTCTAAATTTGACTTTTATAAAAAAAGAATATATTAATAAAACAAGAACGAAATTGAAGTTTTGACAGTCTAATATATAGTTGACAAAAAGAACAATATATCATAAGATTAATTGGGGAATTATGTTTGGATATTTTATGACTCTTGCTATATATTCAATATTTTTATTCACTGTTTTGTGCGTTGTTTATTTTAAGGAATTATTCAATAAAATTTTTCCAATATTAATCGTAATTGTTTGGTATACAATATTAAATTTTCTTAATGTTCAGCCGTTTTTATATATTGGACATATGAATTGGGTTGGAAAGCTCTCAATATTATTTGTGAGTGTATTATTAATAATATTTTATAAATTCTATAAAAAAAGAGATTTTATATATTTTCAATTCAATGAAAACAGAAATATTACAATTATTATAATATCAGCATATATATTAATTGTATTAGGATCATTGATCGTATTATTTGTTTCACATAAATTTGATTGGCAAAGATTTTTAATGAATGCAGTTCTCGTTGGCGTAAGTGAAGAATTTTATTATAGGGGTTTTTTGTATCAAAAAATAATAATGCTGAATGAGCCAAAGGAAACGACGACAAATAATACACTTAAATCAATAATTCTATGTAGTCTAGCTTTTGCCGTCTGGCATATATTTCCTTTTCGATTATCCATCGCATATAATATTTACCAATTTTGTTTGGCTTTTGCATGGGGAATAGGATTTAATTTAATATATGTAAAAACAAAAAATATTATTAATCCTATTTTAATACATAATTCGGCAGATATTATAGGTTATGTAGTGACAATAGTATTTCTTACACCAGTTCAACCCATAATAGGGTAAAATAGAGTACGGGGGCACTTCGCCTAACAGGTCTGTATGCGCTTCGCCGCCTTCGGCGGCTCGGGCTACGAAAAAACGCAGTCGGGCTTGCGCCCTTTGTGCGTTTTTTCTCCGCCACATTTTTTGTGCGCTGGAATTGCTTCGCAATTCCTTTATCGCGCACAAAAAACGTCGCATACAGCCGGAACGTTATACGAAATGCCAGCCGTAGGTTTTTTGCAATGTTATATAAAAATGTTGACAAAAATAGTAAAAATAAAGTATCATAAGCATTAAATATTATGGATTATATTCAAAAGACAAAAGAAGACAATAAAGTGGTTTCTGATATAATAAAAAATTGGGGTTCAAATATTTTAGTTACAAGAGGAAAATGCTATACAGCAGAAAATTTAGATGGAATATTAGCATACAACAAAAAAGAAATTATAGGATTAGGGCTTTATTACATTAAAGGCAATGAATGTGAAATAGTTTTACTAGAAACATTTATACAAAATAAGGGCATTGGGACAAAGATTATTGAAAAAATAAAAGAAACTGCAAAGGCAAAAAATTGTAAAAGGATATGGCTAATAACAACAAACAGTAACATAAATGCATTAAAGTTCTATCAAAAAAGGGGATTTCATTTTTCAAATATATACATAAATGCAATGGAAGAATCAAGGAAAATAAAACCAGAAATACCAAAAGAAGAAAATGGTATAGAAATAAGAGACGAAATAGAATTTGAAATGGAAATATAAAACGGCTGGCACTTCGTATAACAGGACTGTTTACGCATCGGCGCAGAAGCGCCTCGGCCTCCATTCGGCTAGGTCGCCTAAAGGCTCCCACGCCTCATTCCGGCAAATTGGCGGCGGCGGCCTTGCTTCGCAAGTCCTTTTATGCCGCCGCCAACTTCGTAAACAGCCAAAACGTTATGCGTAATGTGGGCTAAAATTGGTAGAAAATTTATTCAAAATGAATATTGACATTAAAAT
>Ga0268262_10003849_pt1 | contig 15899 bp, 16 predicted proteins | sample TergutNc150P3_FD_190354 | JGI IMG/M metagenome (GOLD analysis project Ga0268262, IMG submission 190354) | Nasutitermes corniger P3 segment gut microbial community from laboratory colony in Florida, USA - Nc150 P3 (SPAdes) (version 2) | ecosystem: Host-associated > Arthropoda: Insects >... | reverse complement strand
CGGCGCGTCAAGACGCGGCGCGTCTTGACGCATTGCAATGTCCGGGAGCGGAGGAATGTCATGGCTGCGGCTGCTGCGAGCTGGTTTGCCCCTCCAGTCTGCCGCTTTCCGATATGATTATGGGTAAGATACGGGAGAACAGTTATGACTGACAGGGAATTGATATTAAAACAGAATCCCCTTGTTAATGTTTCCCGGTCAACGGCGGTACGCATGTGGCTTGTGGCAATTTGCGCATTCCTGGCCGCGCTGCAGTCCGCTATGGGGGATTCGTTCCTGTCCCTGATCGTCGCCCTCGCGGCGCTTCTTTCCGCCCTGTTAACAGAACTGCTCATAACCTATAAAACGCACGGCTTTGAAAAGATAAAAGACGGAAGCGCCGCCGCGTCGGCGCTGGCGCTCGCTCTGCTGCTGCCGAACCAGATTCACCCCGTGTACGCGGCGTTAGGCGCCGTATTCGCCATCGCCGTGGTAAAGCACGGTTTTGGCGGCCTGGGGGCAAACTGGATGAATCCCGCTTTGGGCGGCTGGCTTTTTGTCCGTTTTTCATGGCCCCATTCTTTTTCAGCCGCGCTTAACAATTCCATGAACAGCGTGGATGAAGCCGGAACCGCTTTCGGCAATATGGTAAACAGTTCACTGAATAAATCATTTTTTTCTTTTCTCGGCGCGGAACTGCCCCCCGGTTATATAGACCTTTTCTCGTTAAATACGCCGGGCATTATCGCCGACCGAGCCATGCTTGCGGTTGTTCTCGCCACCGCAGTCATTGCCGCTTCCCAGATAAGCCGCTCGTGGGTTTCATTTGTTTACCTTGCCGTCTTCGGACTGCTGGCGCGGATGCTGGGGGATGTTTCCGGCCCGCTGTGGAACGGCGACGTTATTTACGCTTTTCTTTCCGGCGGCACGCTTGTAACGGCGTTTATTCTGATCTCCGATCCGTCAACAGGGGCCAAATCAATGCCTGGCGGTTTGCTCGCGGCGGTTCTTGCCGCTGTCCTGGGTTTCATTTTCAGGTTTTACGGCCTGGAGTTTTTTGGCTGTGTGTATGCCGCCGCCCTGGTTAACACCTTGATCCCCTTAATATACAAAGCGGAACGCCGTCTGCTTTACCCTTCATCCGCCGGCCATGCCGACAGCGGCTTCTTTGATTCCAAAGAGAGGCGGTATGAATAAACTGTCGCCGATAGTTAAAGACAGGCTGATTCTCCTGGGATGGATTGCCGGTTTGCTGCTTGCCGCTTCTTTGACATGGTCTTTAAGCTTCCCTTACCGCTCCGCCCTGTTGATGAGGTCAGTTAACAAGACCCTGGAGGCGGCTGGAGACAAAAGAATAATTTCCGCCCCTTTGCCGGGCAGGTTTACAAAACCGGCGCTTATGGGGTTTTGGTACAGGCTTTCCGAATCGGATTCACTTTTTTTTGTATTTGTAATAATGAATGAAGGCATACTTGTTCCGTGCGGCGCGGAAATCAACGGAGACGGGAAAGCGCTTGACATTGTTCCCCTGGGCAGCCACGCCCGTCAGATTATTGGCAGGATTCCCCAGGGTGTTATTCAGGTATATATACGCCGCATAGAGTTGATTGCCGACAAGGGGGTAAAATGACCGGTATTTCGCGGTGTTTTGTTTTAATAAGAAAAATATCTCCCGCGGCCATCCTTCCGGGATGCTGCCTTTTGATAATATCCTCAGGAAGGCTTTCACACGCCCTTACCGCCGCCGGCGCCCTGATCTGGGTGTACGGCCTGACAACGCTGGTCATTTATGCCGCGGCAAAATTCTTTCCCAGGCACGGCAGAACGCTCCTGATTTCTTTCCTTGCCTCGTTTGTGGCGGCGGTTTACCTTTTTATACTGTGGCTTGTTTCGCCTGTCTGCGCCCTGGAATCTTTTTTTGCCGTCTCCCTTATTCCCGTTTTTTATATATCATCGGGCGAGTCAAAACGCTTTAACGCGCTCAGCGCGGAGGATTCATTCTTTTCATCTTTCTTCGAGGCCCTTTCTTTAGGCGTTTTGCTTCTGGCTTTTGCCTTAATCCGCGAGCCGCTTGGTTTTGTGTCGCTTTCCCTGCCCGGAGGCTTACAGGGGAGCGTTATGCTGTTTTCCTTTGATATGGAATCGTTTTTGCCGGTACAGTTGATTGGATCTTCAGCCGGGGCTCTGATCCTGCTTGGGTATTTTTGGGCTTTATACAAACATATTAATAAAAACCAGAATGGAGATAAAGATGCCGGGTAAATTCACGTGGTTTTTAACCCTTGCCGTTTTTTCAGGCCTGTCAATGAATTTGATTCTCCGCTTCGGCATCGGTTTACAGCGGATTTCTTTGGACGGGGGCGCCCCCCTCCGCGATTCGGAAAACAACGCCAAATACGTGTTTTTTATCCAGCCGGGAGTTTTATTTATTTCCGTCATGCTTCTTTGGCTTTTTTTCTCAGGTGTTCAATCGGTGTTGTTCCTGGGTTTTCTTGAATATATTCTGATTTTCCCCGCCTGCTCTCTTTTTTTTGTCTTTATTGAATACCTTGCCAGACGCCTGGTTTTAAAAACCAACTGGCGCGGGGAAATAGTTTCACGCAACCGTATTATAAGCGATTATCTTTTTATTGACGGTTCTTTGGCCGACGCCGATCAAGCGTCGCTTAACGGCATGTTCTCCGGCATGGCGGGCGCGGCGTTATTTGTCATATTGGGGCTTGCCGGCAGTTTCGCGCAGGCGGTGACGCTTTCTTTCGGGTTCTCCGCCGGCGCCTCGTTAGCTGTAATGATTGTCGGCGAGATACGGCGCCGTTCGGCGATGCAGGCGGTTCCCGACTGCTTAAAGGGCGGCCCCCTTGTTCTTGCCGCCATGGGCCTTTTGTCGCTGGTTTTTATATCCGCCGCGGCGGTGTTCTATTCCGTGTTAGGGGTTAACTAGCGATGGGCGGGATAAAACTAATACTTGGGTCGCATGCCCATGTGCCGTACGGGGCGAATAACGCCGAATTTGAAAATGTATACATGAATCTGATGAGGCCTTTTGTTACCAGCCTGTACAGATACCCGAAGCTGCAGGCGGTTCTTCATTATTCGGGCGTACTGCTGCATTGGGTTGAGCGTTCTCATCCCGAGCTGTTCATGCTGATTAATGATATGATTGCCCGCAGACAGGCGGAAATGCTCGGAGGCGGTTTTTACGAGCCTATGCTGCCGATTATACCTTTGCAGGATAAAATAGGGCAGATTGAGCTGTTGACCACCTATATCCGCAAGCAGTTCGGCAAGCGGCCCCAGGGCTGCTGGATACCCGGCTATGTGTGGGAGCAGGGTCTGGTAAGCCCCCTCGCGAGCTGCGGCATGGGTTTTACTTTTCTGGACAGGCGGCAGTTTGTCCTTGCCGGCGGCAATGACGCCCCCTGCGTCTGCGAGGATCAGGGAAAGCTCATTACCGTCTTTCCGGTATTCCGTTCAATAGAAGAAGACTTAACCAAAAAAAATATTAAAAATATATTAAAAGATTTTAACAGTATTAATAATGAAAGCCGGGAGAGAATTGTTTCAATATTTCCGGATAAACTGAATATGGGGCCTGACGGATCGGCGGACTGGGCATGGGGCAATTTTTTTGACGAGCTTTCCGGCTGCGAAAATTTTGCCGAGACGGCCAATCCCGGAAAATTGTTAAAAACCATTAATAACGCGCAGAAACTGTACATACCCGATTCAACGCGCGACGAGCTTAGCGTGCCCCCCCGGCGCTTTATAATTGAGAATCCCGAGGCGCGGGGGATTTACTCAAAGATGATTTTTACCAACGTGCTTATAAACCAGCTCCGGGGCGACAAGTCGCGCAAGCTGTCCGCCCACGAGGAATTGTGGAAAGCCCAGAGCTGCGACCTTTTTTGTTCAAAAGGGAAAAGGCTTCGCAGTCATTTGGTAAGGAACGCCGCTTATGCCGCCCTTCTGCGCGCCGAGCAGGTTACCCGCGAAAAGGGAAGGTTTGCCCCGTCGCTTGTTCCCTTTGATTTTAATCTGGACGGCGTTGAGGAATGGCTTTTCCAGGACGCGAAGATCAACTGTTATGTGCAAAGCGCGGGCGGGGGTATTTTTGAGCTTGACTACCAGCCCAAAGCCTGGAATTACCTGGACACCTGCGGGGGAAGGAATGCCTTTGCCGACATTCTCCTGCCAAAGGGGGCCGCGCCTGAAACCCCCGATCATGAAGGCATAAAAGGAGTCCGGCCCTGTTATAACGAGCTTTATGAACTTGACGAACTGGACAAGGTTCGCCGGAAACTCCGCCTTATATTGCGGCAGGCCGAGGCGGGGCCGTTCAAAAATATAGAAATAGAAAAACTATACCAGGTAAAAAAAGATTCGATCCTTGTGGCTTATACGATAAGCAACAGGGGTACAGGACCTGAGGTTTTTCAGTTTGCCCCGGGGATAGATCTGGCCCTGCCCGGCGAGGGCGAATCTTTCGCGCGTTTTTATGCCTGCAAACCCGGCGCCGCGGACGCGCCTGTTCAGGGGCTTATGCGTGAAACCGACTGCCTTAAAATCCATGACATAAAGAACGAGGTACAGATAATCCTTTCTTCCGGCAAGCCTTTTGAAGGCAGGATTGCCCCGGTGCGCGTCAAAAATCCCGATAACGGCGAAGAACTATACCAGGCATATTGCGTTATGCCCCTTTTCCCATTGACGCTTGAAGCCGGTAATTCATGGGAAGTTGAATTTACCCTGAAATTTTCGCATTAAGGCTGTGGTAAACCCTAATTTAGGCTTTACTCGCTATTTATCTCGCCAAGGCGCAAAGGACGCAAAGGGGCCAAGGGAAGAGGAAGAAGGGAGGGAGGAAGGGTTATTATAAGCCAGATTATAGTAAACAAGATAAATCTCGAAAGAAAAACGCTAAACTACCTTATAAAAACCCCTTTTCTTCCCTTTGCGTCTTGGCGTTCTTTGCGTCCTTGGCGTGATGTCTTCTCCGGTAATTCGTGCCGCAGGCACCGGCGAACGCTAAATTAGGGTTTTTTTACAGAAATTTGTTGACAGGCAGCCCGGCGTATATTAAAATATGTCCTTAAGTGTAAGATTCTTATAAGCGTCCGACGGACGCTCAGTGTCCAGTATTGGGCGCTGGATAATGGAATCCCTATGGAGGTAGAGATGAAAAAATTAACTGTTTTTGCGGTACTGATCTGTATCGCGGCCCTGGCTTTTGCCGGCGGCGGACAGCAGGGCGGGGGGACTACAAGCGCTCCGAATTCCCCGATTACTATTTCAATCTTTCATGAGACCGGAGGCCATCCGCAGCCCGCGGCAAATAACCCGATTGCCCAATACCTGAAGAACAAACTTAATGTCAGCTTTACCTGGGACATCCTTGTCGGCGATATAGCCCAAAGACGCGGCACCATGATAGCCGGCGGACAGTATCCTGATATCCTTGAATTAAGGGGACCCGAATGGATCGACGCGGGCGCCTTAATACCTCTGGAAGGCCTTATCGAGCAGTACGGCCCCAGGATAAAGGCCCATTACAAAGACGTTTGGGAAAAAATGAAATCCGCCGACGGGCACATTTACTACCTTATCAATTTCGGCGTGTACCAGGGGCTTGACCATAATCCCAACTATGATCAGGCGGCCTTCTGGGTTCAGAAAGCTGTTTTGAAAGACGCGGGCTATCCGAAAATCGTTACCGTTGATCAGTATTTTGACATGATCGAGGCTTACTACAGGAAAAACCCCCGCATTAACGGCCAGCCTACCATCCCCTTTACCGTTCTTACCCATGACTGGCGCGCGTTTGAACTGTGGAATCCTCCGAACTTCCTCGCCGGTTACCCCAACGAGGGTAACGGCATTGTAAACCCCCGGACCTATGAATATAAAACCTTCTTTACGCAGGAAATTTCCAAACGCTGGTTTAAAAAACTCAATGAAATGAACGCCAAGGGTTTGGTTGACAGAACCGGCTTTACCGACAACTATGACCAGTATTCGGCGAAAGTTTCTTCCGGCCGCGTTTTGGGACAGAGCGTTCAGGGCTGGCAGTTCATGTATTCGGTTGATAAGGCAAACACCGACCGCGGCGAGCATATACGCACCATGGCCCCCCTTCCCGTCGTATTTGACGCGAACATCAAACCGCGTTACCGCAATATACCGATTCCCAACTTAATGCGCGGCATGGGGATCAGCGTAAGCGCCAAAGACCCGATAAGGATTATCCGCTTTGTCAACGAACTCCTTGCGGAAGACGTACAACGCACCATAAACTGGGGTATTGAAGGCCAGCACTGGCAGTATGACGATAAAAAAGTGCCGTACCGCACCCCGGAGCAAAGGAAGAATTGGGATACCGATCAATGGCAGGAAATGAACCGCCTGAGGCTCCTGGACGATATTTTCCCGAAGATTCAGGGTTCTTTCTCCGACGGTTATCCTTCCGATCTGTCGCAGTATTTCCCTGAAAGGCAAGCCATGATTCGCCCCGAAGACCTTGAGCTTTTCAAGGCTTACGGTGTAAACAGCACCAACGAGTTAATGGACAAGAATCCCCCGCCGAACGCCCCCTGGTTCCCCACATGGAGCATGCCGGCGGCGGTTCCTCCCGACGGTTCACCCGCCCAGATCGCGATTCAGCGTTGCGAGCAGACCATGAAACAGAGGCTTCCGCAGATAATTCTCGCGCCGCCCGCCCAATTTGAAACCCTGTGGGCCGCCTATGTAAACGAAATGAATTCCAACGGCCTTGCAAGATACGAGGCGTACATGCAGGATCAGCTTAACCAGCGCTTAAAAGACTGGGGCATCAGAAAATAATTTAGCTTCGATACGGAGGCGGTTGATCCGCCTCCGTTTTTTTTCAGAGTCATATCAGAGTCATGTCGAGGGGAAGGAAAATGAAATCATCCGCTATTACTATTTCCGGAAATAAAAATTTTTTCTTTAAATTAAGCCGCCAGCGGCAGATTCTTTTCATGAGCCTTCCCATAGTTCTTTATATAATACTATTTGTCTATGTTCCCCTTTGGGGCTGGACAATGGCGTTCCAAAGATACAAACCTCAGCTTCCTTTTTCAAAACAGCAATGGGTTGGTTTGGAATGGTTCAAATTTCTGTTTGAGGACAAGGTGTTTCTGAGAACACTACGGAATACCGTCGCCATGAGCGTTATAAACACCTCATTGGGGTTTATAACGGCAATCGGCTTTGCCCTTCTGTTGAATGAAGTAAGAAAAATATTATTTAAAAGGGTTATTCAGACTATTTCCTACCTTCCCCACTTCCTTTCCTGGGTTATTGTAACCGGTCTTGTGTCCAGCATGCTTACCACGGACAACGGGGCGGTGAACAACGCGTTTGTGGCAATGGGCATAATCAAAGAGCCTGTATTGTGGCTTGCCGAACCCAGGTATTTCTGGGGGGTAGTCGGCATTACATACGTCTGGAAAGAAGTAGGGTGGAATACTATTATATACCTCGCGGCAATCGCCGGCATTGATCCGAATTTATATGAAGCCGCGGCGATTGACGGGTGTAACAGGTTTCAGAAAATGTGGCGTATAACCCTTCCGTGCATAAAGCCGACCATAATTATTCTGTTAATAATGAGCGTGGGGCATATCCTTGACGCGGGTTTTGAATTGCAATATTTATTGAGAAACGGGCTTGTCATGGACGTGTCGGATACGATAGACGTGTATGTGCTTATATACGGTCTTAAAAATTATTCCCTTGGCTCGGCGGCCGGCATGATAAAGAATATTGTGAATATAACGCTGATATTTATCGCCAACGGGATCGCCAAAAGGGCCGGAGAGGAGCGACTTATATGAGAGCTGCAACATTATCCAAAATTGAAAGTTATACATTCAACTCTTTTAACACCCTGTTTTTAATTCTCCTTTCCTTTATAACCCTGTATCCTTTCTGGACTACCATTGCCGTGTCACTCAATGACGCGATGGACACGCTTCGCGGCGGCGTTACTTTTTTCCCCCGGAGACCGACAACTTTTAACTATAAGGTGCTTTTCCAGACGGACGCCATCCCCCGCGCTTTTATGGTTTCAGTGGCAAGGACTTCGATTAACCTGGTAACAAGCGTATTTTTTACGGCAATGATCGCTTATGCCCTTTCCAGGCGCGAGTTTATATTGTTAAAACCCTTTACACTTATATTGATACTTTCCATGTATATAAACGCCGGCCTAATTCCCACATTTTTGTTATACAGGCGCCTGGGTTTGTTCAATTCGTTCCTGGTATATGTAGTACCCGGAGTTGTAAACGCGTTTAATTTTGTCGTAATGAGAACATATATGCGGACTATTCCGGAAAGCATCATTGAGTCCGCGCGTATGGACGGTTACGGCGACTTTTATATTTTTGTCCGGATTATTTTACCCTTAAGCCTTCCCGTCCTGGCGACAATAGGGCTTTTTGTCGCCGTAGGATCGTGGAACGCGTGGTTTGACACGATGATTTACAATTCCGGCAGGGTAAGTTTACATACGCTTCAATACAAGTTGATGGAATACCTGCAGGCAAGCCAGTCCGTCGGCAAGTCGGCCTCGGACGCCGGATCTATGGCCCTGGCCGCCGGAGCGGGAGGAGGCGCGAGCATGGTAACGCCCATGAGCATACGCGCGGCGATTACCGTAATCGCGGCCGCCCCGATTTTGATGATTTATCCCTTTATGCAGCGTTACTTTGTGGTCGGTCTGAATGTAGGCGGCGTAAAAGAATAAAATGCTATCGGGAATTATTATTGTCTCAATCCTTGTCCTGACGGCTTTTATTTTTATGGCTGTTTCTCTTGTAAAATTTATTCTGCGCTTCAAGGAAACAAAAACAAGAAATAAAAATATTATTATTTTCGCGGTTTCATTAATCTGTTTTACCGTTCTTTGCGGGTTGGATACGGTTTTGATAATAAAGCATGTTTATGATAAGGTGAACCTTAATTTATAGCCTTTACTTATTATTTTTTATAAATACATTTATATCTTCTTTTATCTTTTCCCATAAAGGGTTCATATCAAATAATATATTTTTCATTTTTTCCCATTTCAATTTAAAACCATACGCATGCCTTACAAAATGCCTGAATTGTAAATAATCATTTAATTGCTCACATAAATCTTCTCTGAATATATTTGTTCTGTTTTTTGTACCTTTAAACGCATTATCAAATAATTCTTTATGCCATTTAATTCCACTTGGCAATTCCAGGTCTATATTCTTCATAATTAACAACATTATTTTTTCAATTCCATTATAAAAAGATTGGAGAATCAATGCTATTCCGCATCTTTCAATAAAATCAGGCTCTCTAATTTTACATAAATCAAATAGTGGATTTGCCGCGTCTATAAGTTCATCTATCTGTTCAATCTCAAATTGTATCTTTTGAATAATGGCGTTATCCAATTTCTACAATCTCCCCAAGAGAGTTTAAAAGATTGTAAAATTTATCATTTTCATCAAAATCAACCAAATCAACTGTATTCGACAAGTTTTTATCCAATTTTGCATATACGCGAATAAATTTTTCAGGAGGAAGTCCTTTTATTCCTATATCAATGTCAGAATTTTGATGGATTTTACCTGTAACCAATGAACCGAATAAATAAATTGACTGACAACCTTCGTTTTTGAGAAAATTTGTCGCTATATCAATGTCTTTTTGATATTTTGAAGGTATAATTAACTCCATATTTTAATCCTACTCCTCTTTATATATGGTGTCAAGGAGACTGATGATTGACAGGAGTTGGCTGAGGTAACAATAACCAGTTAAATTAGGATTTACTGCCCCTTTTGCAGGCGCGCCCTTATGTCCTTCAATATATCTTTGCTCATCTCTTCTTCCGCTTCTTTAGAGACCGGCCGGGCGGCCTGTATCAAATGGCCGGGGATTTCTTCCAGAAAAGGGGAGGGCTTACATTCTTGGGAACCTTGAGAGTCGCTGTGCGACCGGCGGCCACGGTTTTTACAACTGCTTATGTACAGTTTTTCCCTTGCCCGCGTAATGGCGACGTAAAACAAACGCCTTTCTTCCTCAATGCTTCCGGCTTCATTTTCACCATCGCTGTCTTCGGTATTGATGCTTTTCTCGTGGGGAATTAAACCTTCCTCGGCGCCCGCGATAAAGACCACGGGGAATTCAAGCCCTTTTGCGGAGTGTATGGTCATAAGGCTGACTTTGCCAAGCGTATCGGTTTCCCCGTCGTCTTTGGTAATCAGGCTAATCCGGTTGAGCCAGGGGTAAAGGCCCGGATTGTCAGTGTCGGGATCGCGCTCCCAGTTTTCAATCATCTTTATAAAGTATTCAATGTTGCCGAATTTCCATTTTGCCTTTTTTTCATCGCTGGAGTGTTCAAGTACCAGATAACTGTAGTAGTCAACAGCGTCAATAAGACCCCTGGTCTTCTCGGAGAGGAGCCAGGGCAGGTTTTTTCTTTCGGTTATTTCGGCGCGCTGGGTTTCGATTAATTCCATAAATTCCTCAAGCGCGGTATTGGCTTTTTTGTCCTGGAATAATTGCTGCTGGCCGCCCCGGCGCGCCAGATTCAGGCGGGAAACGGCGTCCCAAATATTCGATTTATTTTTCTTTGCCAGATCATTTAACGCCGCTATTGTTGTCCTTCCTATGCCCCTGGGCGGGGTGTTTATAATACGCAGAAGGCTTATGTCGTCCTGGGGGTTGGCGATGACTTTGAGGTAGGAAATTATGTCCTTAATCTCCTTGCGCTGGAAAAAACTCGTGCCGCCGGATACTTTATAGGGAATGTTATCCGCGAGGAATGCCTCTTCTATGTTCCTGCCGAGCGAATTGGTCCTTGTAAGCACGCCGAAATCGTGGTATCTGCGCGTTTCGGTAAACTGGAGTTCCCTTATTTTTGCCGCGATAAAATCCGCCTCGTCGCTTTCGTTATCCGGGCATACAAGCTCTATGGGTTTGCCGCCGCCGACAACAGACCAGAGGTTTTTATCCTTGCGGTTTGTGTTACGCGATATAACGCCGTTAGCCGCGTCCAGTATCGTCGAGGTTGAGCGGTAGTTCTGTTCCAGCTTGATTTCCTTTACCCGTGGGAAGTCCTTCTCAAACTGAATTATGTTCCTGTAATCCGCGCCCCTCCACGAATAGATCGACTGATCGTCGTCCCCAACGACGCATACGTTGCAGTCGGCGTTATCTCCGTCAGTTCCCCCTGTTGCCAGAAGGCGCATCAGCCTGTACTGGGTCAGGCTTGTGTCCTGGAATTCATCGACCATTATATAACGGTAACGCTTACAGTACTTTGCCAGAATGTCAGGGTTTTTCTCAAATAATTCAAGGGGCAGGGTTAAAAGGTCGTCAAAATCCACGGCATTGTACACTTTAAGGCCGTTCTGGTATGTTTCGTATACCGGTTTCAGGTCAACGCTCCCCAAGCCGTTTTTATTTTTGCCGTCGTTCCATGAGGCGATGCCGGTTTTTATGTTTGAAAACAACTGCGAAAGGGCATAGAGGTCGAATTTTTTTGAGGCAAGCCGGCATTCCCTCAGGCTGTCCTTGATCAGCGTTACGCGATCCGTTTCGTCATAAACCGAAAAATTTTTACGGAACCCCAAAAGCTCGGCCTCGTCCCTTATTATCGACAGGCCGAAAGCGTGAAAAGTGCCGACCGTAAGGCTTTGCAGTTTTTTCCCGGTCAGTTCCTTTACCCTTGTTTCCATTTCCTTTGCCGCCTTGTTGGTAAAGGTAAGGGCGAGGATAGCGTGCTGGGGTATTCCCTTTTCGAGCATATAGGCTATACGGTAGGTAATAACCCTGGTCTTTCCCGATCCCGCTCCCGCGATTATAAGCACCGGCCCGTCTATGCTTGTAACAGCCCTGAGCTGCGGCTCGTTTAATTCAGTTTTTAATTGATTTATTGACAAGTGTCTTCTCTCTCATTTTTAATTGCTCATTGTTCATTGCTCATTATCTTAGCGATTATCTTCCCCGTCTTGCCCCTGTGGCTGATCGTGTTTTTTTCTTCTTCCGAAAGCTCGGCCACTGTTCGCCTGAGTTCGGGAATAAACAGTATTGGATCGTATCCAAAGCCGCCGGCGCCCTTCGCGTGTTCCAGGCTTTTGACGATCTCGCCTTCCATGGTTTCCTGTGCGATAAAAAAACGATTAGGCGTATACATCAATACCATAGCGCAAACAAACCGCGCCCGTCTGTCCGGCGCGTTTCCCAATTCCTCCAAAAGCAAAGTGTTCCGCTCGCCAGCCTCCAGTTTTTTCACCCCCGACTCCCTTTCTTTGCCCGCGTACCTCGCCGAATAAATCCCCGGCCTGCCGTCAAGCGCGTCCACGCAAATCCCGGAATCGTCGGCAATAACCGGGTCGCCGGGGCTGAATAGGGCAGGGCGGGCCTTGTACAGAAGGGCGTATAATTCATTGGCTTTAAGCAGGGCGTTTTCGTGGAAGCTGGCTCCGGTTTCTTCCGGATCAAAATCCAGACCCGCGTCCTTTGGGATGAGCAGACGGCAGTCTACTCCGTGGGTTTTGAGTATGGCGGAGAGTTCCGCTTTTTTATGGGCATTACCCGTGGCAAACCAGATGTTCATGTATTCACATACTTATGCAGAGTCGCGGCGACAGCGCCCGGCCCGGCAATCATTTCCTCGAAATATGATTCTACTTTTTTCCCGAGGCCGGCTTCGTACAGGTTTACTGCGAACAATTTGCTGTCTGAAAGAATATGTTTAAGGGTTTCGTGGAAGGGCCCTTCCTGTCCGAGGCTTATTCCGGCTAATACCTGTATGAGACCCGGGTACAGCGGGTCGGAGCTTACCTCAAACTTTTTGCCGTGATCGTCAACGCCCAAAAGATAACGCAGCCATGCGGCTATCACCAGGGGTATCAAAGTCAGATTGTCTATTGTCAGGCCCGAAACGCCTTTGACGAATCTGCCCTCAAGGTACGCTTTTATTGTCTCGCCGAAGCGGATGGGAATTTTTTGCGAAGTATCGGTGGCAATGCGCTGCGGAGCGTCGGGCATGAAGGGGTTGGGAAGCCTGACCTTTATAACCTGATCGATAAAATCCTTCGGTTTGATGATGCCCGGATCGATGACTACGGGCAGGCCCTCCCTGTAGCCAATGCCTTCTATTAGTTTTACAAGGTCGGGGTTCTTCATCTCCTCGCTGATCCTCGTGTAGCCCAAAAGACAGCCGAAAACTGCAAGCGCGGTGTGCAGGGGGTTAAGGCAGGTGCAGACTTTCATTCTTTCGACCATGTCCACGGTTTCCTTTCCGGTGAACAGTACCCCTGCTTTTTCAAGAGGCGGCCTGCCGTTGGGGAAGCTGTCTTCAATAACCAGGTAATGAGTTTCCTCAGCATTGACAAACGGGGCGACAAAGGTGTTTCTGCTTGTGACAATATCATGCATGTTTTCTACGCCCGCATCGGCGAGCATCTTCCTTACGCTTTCATCGGGCCGGGGGGTTATCTTGTCGATCATGCTCCAGGGGAATGAAAGTTTTTCTTTATTTCGTATGTAAGTTAAAAACCTTTCATTCACAAGTCCGTTCTCAACCCAGTCAATCGCGAAGGCTTCCATAACATTAAAAAGCATGTCGCCGTTATGTGAACAGTTGTCCATGCTTACCATTGCAAGAGGCAGTTCTCCGCTTACAAAGCGTTCATGTAACAGCGCGGCAATACGGCCGAGGTAGCTTTTTGGATTAGCCGGTCCGTCTTTCATATCCTCGGCGATATCCGGTATTAAGGTGTCGCCTCTGCTTGTCAGCACGTAGCCCTTCTCGGTTATGGTAAAACTTGCCATTTGCAATGACGGGTTCGCGAAAATTTGTTTTAGAGCTGTAATATTCTGATCAATTCTATATGCGGAAGCGATAGATCCTATTACTTTTTTTTCAGTTGTTCCGTCGGATTTAAGGGTGACAATAAGGCATAAATTGTCAAATGGGGTTAAACACTTGTCAACGATTTCACCGTCATAGCCTTCGGCGACAACAATACCTGTTTTTTCAAGTCCCTGTTCCAGCATTATTTGCGCCAGAGCCGTCGGAAAGGCGCGGAATATGTTCCCGGCGCCGAAGTGAACCCATTTTGGGGTGTTTTTCGTCGCCAGTATCATGGCTTCCCTGTCGAATTCAGGCAGTTGTATCCCGGCTTTTTTCCATTGTTCCTTGTTTTTCAATCCTTCGTTTGTAAGCTGCATACTTTATTACCTTCTTTTTGATTTAATATATCCATGATATAGCGGTATCCCCGCAGTGTCAATTGTTGTTTTTTATTGTTTTTTTCACCGGCAAACATTATACTATATATAGGCGTTTGACCTAAAAATGGATTATAAAAAGATTTTCGAGAAATTCGAAGGCAAAAACATCTTTGTTAAAACTACCGTTCCATCCTCAGTAGAAGGCTCCGAAAAGGCGGCGCTTAACAGAAAAGGGAATATGCTCTTCAATTCAGGGGATATTGAAGGGGCGCGCAGGATTTTTATGACCACCGGCTATTCGGACGGTCTTTCCCGCGTGGGAGATTACTATAAATCCCAGAACCGGCTGATTGAAGCGCTTCGTATGTACCGGATCGCGCCGGATCGCAACAAAGCCGAACCGCTTATTGAGCAGTTAGCCGGTATCATTAAAGTGTTGATAGAGAACGATGGGGAACCCGCGGAGTATAACGGGATACCTGAGAATAATGAGGATACTGCCGATGAGTGACTTTGTAAATGAAGGCTTCAACATGAAATCTCCTGACAAAGACGAGCTCCCGGACGCGGAAGACAAAGACGCTCCGTTTAATATTTCCGAAGTTTCAAAAACAGGCTACAGGCTGCTCAGGGAGAATAAAATCCATGACGCTATAGACTGTTTCTCAAATATCCTGAAAATCGACGAAGACAACAACTACGCGCTTGTAGGCATGGGCGACGCTACCCGCAAACGTGGTTCCTGCCGCGAGGCGGCTGTTTTCTACCAGCGCTGCCTTGATCGTCATCCCGGAAATAATTACGCCCTTTTCGGGCTTGCGGACTGTTACAAGGCCCTTAACCAATACCATAAGGCGATTGAAATCTGGGAACAATACCTTCTGCACGATGACAAGAACATCACCGTGCTTACCAGGGTAGCGGACGCCTACCGCAAAGTCCGGGATTTCAAAAACTCCAAGGCCATCTATTTAAGGGTTCTGGAAATGGAGGCTTCCAACCCTTACGCGATTATCGGGCTTGGGCATCTGCACTATGATTTTAAGGAATACAAGGACGCCCTGTTTTACTGGGAGAAAATGATTAAGATAAATCCCGCGAATGTGGATATAAGGGTGCTGACTTCAATAGGGAACTGCCACCGCAAATTGAAAACATTTGCCGACGGCATCCCTTATTTTGAAAGGGCCCTGCAAAAAGAGGGGGATAATTTTTACGCGGTTTTCGGCCTTGCCGACTGTTACCGTGGTTTGAACCAGCAGGAACAGTCCCTGAAATACTGGAACCACATTCTTGAGCAGGATCCCAGGAACAAGGTTATCCTGACCCGCGCCGGCGACGCCTACCGCAGCATGGGTGATTTTGAAAAGGCCCAAAACTACTATGAACGAGCCCTGAATATTGAGTTTGACATATACGCCGTCATGGGCTTAGCTCTTATTGCCAAAATCCAGGGGAGGTATGACGAAGCGGGCACTTCCCTGCGGCGGCTGATACAGCAGGATTCCAAAGACTACCGCATATTTATTGAGCTTGCCGACTGCTGCCTGAAAAAAGGCGACAGAAACCAGGCTATTGAAGTGCTGGAAGAATTCCAGCGCCTGGGCATACGCAACGCCCATATCAGCGAAATGCTTGAAGGGTTATAACAAGAGGGCAAGATATTCTTCTGTTTC
>Ga0268262_10003848_pt1 | contig 15902 bp, 18 predicted proteins | sample TergutNc150P3_FD_190354 | JGI IMG/M metagenome (GOLD analysis project Ga0268262, IMG submission 190354) | Nasutitermes corniger P3 segment gut microbial community from laboratory colony in Florida, USA - Nc150 P3 (SPAdes) (version 2) | ecosystem: Host-associated > Arthropoda: Insects >... | reverse complement strand
ACACGGATTTTGAAAAAGGTTTTATAAAAGCGGAAGTTTATACATGCGATGATATTTTTAAGTACGGAACAGAAGCGAAAATAAAAGAAGCGGGAAGATATCGAGTTGAAGGAAGAGATTATATCGTCCAAGACGGCGATGTAATGTTTTTTAAGTTCAACGTATGATTTCGGAGCGGTAACAAGAGTAAATGGACAAGCTGACAATTCTCAGGGACAAATTCGGCTACTCATCTTTTCGTCCGGGGCAGGAAGAAGTGATCGACGCTATTCTTGCCGGAACGGACGCACTTGCGGTGATGCCTACGGGAGCGGGAAAATCTCTATGCTATCAAATTCCAGCCCTCATGCTTGACGGCATGACTGTCGTCATTTCGCCGCTGATTTCTTTGATGAAGGATCAAGTCAGCGCATTGAAAGAAGCGGGATGCGGAGCGGCTTTTCTAAACAGTTCTTTAAGCGGCAGTGAATATCATGATACTATGGAAGAAATAAACAATGGTGATATTAAACTTCTTTACATTGCGCCTGAACGCCTGCAAAGAACAGATATGCCTGAACTTGCGATTAACAGCATTCCGCTTGTTGTAGTTGACGAGGCGCATTGCGTGTCGCAGTGGGGGCATGACTTTAGAACAAGTTATCTGCAAATAGCGAAATTTATAAAAAGCATTAAGCCTCGCCCTGTAGTTGCGGCTTTTACCGCTACCGCAACCGTTAATGTTAGGGAAGATATTTGCAGATTGCTTGCGTTACGCAAACCTCTTTCCGTAAACACGGGTTTTGACAGACCCAATCTTTATTTTGAAGTGCAAAAACCAAAAGACAAAAAAACCGCCCTGTTGGATTGTCTTGACAAGCGAAAAGAAGCAAGCGGTATAATTTATTGCGCTACCAGAAAAACCGTGGAAGAAACTTGCGGTTTTTTAATTAGCCACGGTTTCAACGCTACTCGTTATCACGCCGGTCTTGTTGACGAAGAACGCAGAAAAAATCAGGACGATTTTATTTACGACCGTAAACCTGTCATGGTAGCGACTAACGCCTTAGCATTTGTCCTTATTTACAAATTTACATTTTTTATTATCAGATAATAAATTTTTAGAAATCAGCCATTTATCTTTTTAAATGTTTCGTAAAAAAACGATAAATATAATTCTATAAAAGCGCAACCGTAATAAAGCAATTATACAATTTTTAAAAATTAATACAATCTCTATAATTCTTAATGCAAAAAATCTGTCAATATGTATTTTCAAAAAGGATTTACATTTCTAGTAGTTATAATAATATCAATTCAATATAGCGTTATGTGCAATTTCTAATATAACGCTTATAAAAATATTAAGGAGAAAACAAATGGAAAACACCGAAAAGAAAAAACCTACAGTAAAACTTGTAGGCGAAAATGGCAATGTCTTTAATCTGATAAGTATATGTTATAGAGCATTAAAAGATATTGGAATGGAAAATGAGGCTAAAGAAATGAGAGATAAAATTATTAATTCTGCCAAATCTTATAGCGAGGCTCTTGCAATAATGATGGATTATTGCGACGTGGAATAATTAAGGAGCGAAAAAATGAAAGCATACGGTTTTATGATTAACGGTCGTGGTTCTGGTAACGGATATGACCGCAAAATCAGTTATGGCGATCAAATTGGAAAATGCAAACACAACGCTATTGCAATTAAAAATGCTTTACGCTCCCACAAAAAAGTCGCTCGCCGTACAGGTAAAAATGATTGCATTGAAGCTCTTATAAACAAAGAGGAATAAAAATGATAATAACACATCGAATACAGGATTACTGAAAATGCCTGACAATAACCATAGAAAAGAGTTTGTAAAATTACTTGAAAGTATTAAACCGTCAAAAAACGCTTATGAGATTTTTTCCGATTGGTTAATTTTGGCGGCGGCTACTCTTTACACATGGAAAAAAGATGAACGTGTCGAAAAAGAATATATGGAAGTTGCAAAAAATTATTCTAAAGAAGAACTTGATAAACACGCACAATTACTTGCAATAACCGTTAATGCCCTAGAAGAAAAAGAACAAGATTTTTTAGGAGAAATATTTATTGACGGTGAATTCTCAAACGATAGAACAGCGCAATTTTTCACTCCGTTTCATATTTCAGAGTTAATGGCTGAAATAAATATTGGTGATAATGATATTCCAAAAAATAAAGTTTTAACAGTTTATGATCCCTGCTGTGGCTCTGGTGTAATGTTGGTAGCTACAATTTCGGTAATGAAAAAAAGAAAAATTGATTTTCAGCATGATATATTTTTCTTGGGAACTGACATTGACGCAAAATGCGCTCGAATGACATTTATTCAATTAAGTTTATTGGGCGCTCCGGCGGTAGTAATCTGCGGAAATACTTTAACTAAAGAAACATTTTGGGAACGTGAAACTTTTAGTTATTATCTGTCTGGCATGAATTTTCGATTACGAAAATCTGAAAATACAGAAGAAAATAAAGAACCCGAAAAAACTATTACACTCTCGAAAGATTATATTCAAAGAGAATTATTTTGAAAAACAGCCTTAAAATTTATAAAAATAATAATATGTATTATGATATAGTTTCTACTCGAAAAAGAAAAACAATGAAAATTAATAAACCAATCGACATATATAACGCCATAAAAAGATATGGAAATCAAAAACAAGAATATTTTATCGTAATTACTCTTAATAGCGTTAAAGATATAATTGCAATTCACATTGCGACTATTGGATTGGTCAATCAAACAATAATTCATGCAAGAGAAATATTTAAGCACGTTTTTTTAGATAATGCAGTCGGTTTAATTATTGCTCATAATCACCCGTCAAAAGAATTAAAGCCTTCTGCTGATGATATAGATATAACAAAACACATAAGCGAAGTTAGTAAAATAATGGGGATACATTTTCTTGACCATTTGATAATAAATAAAAAAACATTCTACAGTTTCAGGCAAAACGGCAAAATATCATGAAATACTATACATACGTTATGTAAAAAGGCAAAAAAAATAAAAAAATCGTAAATATTTTCTCGAAAATTCAAAATTTTAAAAGTTAATTGTTATTCTATATAGAAATAAAAAAGAAAAAAATATTTATTAAAAAAACCTTGACTTATGCTAATGAGGATAGCGATTATTAAGTAAGGAGTTTTGTTAAAAAGCAGATTGGCTATGATAACCAAAATATACTTAAAAAATGAAAGGATTAATAAATTTCAGTAATTAATTGTTAATCTATGTTGTAGAAAAAAAATCCTTTTTTGAAAGCGTTTATATGTTGTTTCCGCTTATAGCCCATTTAATGGGTTAAAGGTCAGGCGTTGCCTGATTATATATTAAAACGGTCTATATGACCAAAATGGAGAAGAATATGAGTATCCAAAAAATTAAAATTGACACAATTAAAGTCAAGGAAGTGGGCAAACCTGTTGATAAAGAAACAGTAGAATTGCTTGCTGAAAGTATGAAAAATGGCTGTTTAATAAATGCCATAACTGTAAATTCTAAACATGAATTAATCGCAGGGGAACATCGGCTTGAAGCGGCAAAACTCTTAGGGTGGACTGAAATTGAGGCTAATATACAGGATATTACTAAATCAAAGGCAGAGATTACAAAAATTGAAGAAAATTTAATAAGGAGACATCTTAACGCCGTTGAAATGGGAGAGCTTGCAAACAAAAGAGACAAATATCTTGAAAAAGAAGGCTTAAAGGCAAAAAGCGGCGAAAACCAATTTTCAGGGGGTGAATATAATGCACCCCCTAAAAAAACCACGGCAGAATTGGCAAAGGAAGCTGCTGTATCAAAACGTGTCTATCAATTAAACAAACAGCTTGCAAAATATTTAACTCCCGATGAAAAAACTCTTTATAATACTGGTTGTATATCAAAACATGATGCTATTGACTGTGCTCGTTTTAATAAAAGAGTACTTGAACAAAAAAATCGTGAAATTTCCCGTGAAGTTGCTCGTGAAAAAAGAAAACAAAAAAATATTGAAAAGTCTATAAATCCTTATGGTAAAGAAGACGCAATAAAAGCGATTAAAGAATTAGAGCAATTAAGTGAAGAAAAATATTACTCTTGTATCGTATATCACGTTACTAAAAATAACAAAATAGAAAGAAATATTTTGCAAGCAAAAAAGGAAGCGGTAATATTTGTTTGGACTTCAAATGATATGTTAAAAGATACATTAAGTTATTTTAACAATTATATTTATGATTATAAAACAGATTTTAAGTTTTGTCATATAATTGTATGGGATAAATGTAATGAACATTGCGAATTCTGTCTTGTAGGCTTTAATGGAGAAGATGAAACATGGAATAATTTCATAAATAACAATAACTTAATATTACCTTATTTTATAAGAGAACCAGAAACACAAGTCGGGAATAAACCAGAAACTTTTTACAAGTTGATTAATGGCATTGACAGAAAAATTGAATACTTTCCAAATGAAAAACGTGAAGGCTATGAAGTATACATAAAGGAAGACAAAGGCATTCATATTGACATACCAATCGGAATAACACACATTGAAAAAAATGCTTTTAAAGGTGTTGGCTTAACAAGTGTAACTATACCGAATAGTGTTACTCATATCGGGGATTGCGCTTTTATAAATAATAAACTCACTAATATAGTTATTCCCGACAGTGTAAAAAATATTGGCGGTGCTGCTTTTGAAGATAATCAACTCACCAGTATTATTATTCCTGACAGTGTAAAAAAAATTGGAAACGCCGCTTTTTATGATAATCAGCTCACAAGTATTATTATCCCTGACAGTATTAAAAAGATTGGATATAATACATTTGCAAATAACAAACTTATCAATGTAAAAATCGGTAAAAAAGTTACTACAATTGGGGAACGTGCATTTACTGGCAATGAAATAACCAGTATTGATATTCCAGACAGTTTAACATACATTGCTGAGGGCGCTTTCGATATGGATAAACTTGACGAAACAACTAAACAAATGATAATGCCTATTATTGAAGAAACGAAAGATTTTGAATTACAAAAATCTAGCGATACGATTAATATGTTATTAATTAAAAAGGATTTTGACATGGCGGAATTAATAAATATTATGGAAACAATAAATTTGAAGCATTTGTTTGTTGACGATATTCTTTATTTTGAAGACTATCATTATATAAAACTGAAAAAAGAAGAGCAAGAAATTTTCGACAATTTTTTTGAAAAAAACCGAGAAGAAATGCATGATGAAGAACGTGAAATAGAGTTATACTGTAGTAATGATGTTAGTAAAGGGTATCTCACTAAAGAGGGATATATTCCTCAACAGGATTATGCAAAAATGAAATACAAGCCAATAAAACTCAGATTGGCTGAATACAAAGAATTAATTAATAATAACAAATCTTCTGAACAACTGAAAGCCGCATAATTAAAGAATACAAACCCTCTAATCTATAAACCGCCCTTAATCGGGTGGTTTTTTATTTCAATTCTGGCGTATGTAACTAGCTTTATATACGGTGTTACCGTAATTATATTTTTGTCCTTCTGGCTGTTGAGCGCTCCAGTTGGACAGCCAGAAGGGTATTTTATGAATTACAAACAAACACAGCAGTTTAATGAGCGAAAAGTCCATGTTTTATTAACGCTAGCTTTTAAGCCTGTTGACTTGGACGAAACAGGGACGCTTATTCCAATCAAACAAATTGAAAAGAGATTAAATATTTCTAACTCATCGCTTCATAGGTGTCTACACTCTTTAGAAAATGACGGTTTAATTATTTGCACACATCGGGGCTACGAGACTGGAAAAAAGTCTATGCGGTGGCTGATTACAGATAAGGCGGACAGTATAATATATGATGAGGGCAATATCCGCAAGTTTTACGAAAACAGTAAAGAATATTACAAATCGCTTAATGAGAGCCGTGTCTCCGTTGGTCAAAACGATATAAAATTGTTCAAAATTGAAGGTGGAAACATTGGGTATAATTTATATGGAAAATATAATAAAGATAATAAGTATATAATATATAGTAATGAATATAATAACATAATAGATATAATAAATAATTTAACTGGAATAAATAACAGTTATAACAACAACGGAATACAATCAATATCAAACTTGAGGCTCGGCTACAAAAAGAAAATATTAAATATAAAAGGGCGTGTCTACAATGCGCTCTGCTTTACCAAATCAGGGAAACCAAACAAGGTTTACTTGCCTTCAAACAAACGCCCATACAGAAACACAATATTAAGTTTATATGGGTTTGCTGATTACAAAGAAATATACGATATAACAAACCAAATCCCACGGCTTACATATATTTTACAGGGCGGTAATTTTGATGATATTGATGATTTCTACATTATAGACGGTATGGATAGAGAACTTGTTAAAAAATATTCCATGAGCGCTTACTTTGACAAAACCAAAAAATTAGGGGCACATCACATATACAGAAGATGGGTATTAGATAAAAAAATTAAAGCGTGGAAATACGGCGAAGCTACTAAAGAAAAGAAAAAAGAAATGATTTACAGGAATTTTTCTATTGTTTGGGATCATTACCGAAATTTATTAACACCGATAGGGAGCGAAATATTTTTATGGACTGCTTTATGGGAGCAGTTAATTATAAAAGAAGCTAGGGAGCGATTAGGCGTTTGCCTGTTAAATGTATATGACGGTTTTTATTATAACGACAATTCTATATTAAATGAATTAATTAATATCGTAAAAGAAACAGCGATTACGGTTAGACAGTATTATAATGAGATTACAGAAAACGAAACGCCTGAACTGTTAGCCGCTTAAATGTATATATTATTATTCTGTAAATTTTCGGGGCGGATATGCCGCTATAATGCCCATAGTTAATTCTGGTGCGTTATGGTTAAACAGCATAATATAAAACCGTTAAATTTATATGGTATGCCGAATTAAAACGCCTATAAACGTGCTATAGCGCATATAATAAAATACGGTATTCCAACCGTATAAAAAACCGTGTCTATATACTGTAGACAGCGTTTTACAGCCCTATAGTCTGATATTTATATATGTAACATTGTAACAAAACCATATATTTTGTTACGGTATAAAACTACAGAAAATAGGGGCATAAATCATGGTATTAAACAGGGTAGAAAATAATAATTCGGTCGATTTTATTATTCGGAAAATCGCCAAAGAAAGCCCTCAACTTAAAGATTTGAATAATGAACAGCTTGAAACAATAGCGAAAATCGTTATCACTCAACGGCTAACTAAAGAAATGGACGAAAAAGCGAATATCGCCGACATTGACATCGGCAACGAAATAAATCTTTTTATTCAACAGGCAGGGCGGACATCAAGCATATATACGAAAAGCATTTACCGCCAAGCGATAGCAACACTTTTGCGTTATGCAAGAAAAAACCAAATAAATATTTTAATGATGAATTATGCCCAAGCGGACGATTTTATATATTCACTGACAGGCGCACCGAAAACAATACGATTAAAAATAGCGGCTATTTCTTCTTTTTATTCTTTTCTTGAACGCCGACATTCAGCGGTAAAAAATCCAATAAGAGGCACTAAAGCAAGACCGTTAGACAAAACAGTAAAGCCTACCGAAATCCCTACAGATGATGAAATGGAAATAATTATTGACAGCCTACCCGATTATGAGAAATTAGCGGTTTACATTATGGCATACCGTGGGCTACGCATAGGCGCATTAAACAGATTAAAAATTTGGGGCAACGGCTTTCAGACCATTTCTAAAGGCAAAGAAATTTACGGCGAATTTTCGGACGATATAATAGCAATGTTAAAAAAATCACCACTGAATAATAAATCGCCGTTTGGCGATTATTCAACAGGGGCGTTAAAAGTTCGTATTATTCGGGCTACGCAAAAACTTCATAAACAGGGTAAAATAAACGCTCCCTATTCTGCTCACGATTTCAGGCATTATTTCGCTGTTTCAAATTATTTGCAAGACAAAGACATTTACCGATTATCAAAATTACTTGACCATTCTAATATCGCTATTACACAGACATATCTTAAAGCCCTAAAAATCGCTGTCTAATACTATTTATTATGAAAGAAAATAAATCCATTCGGGAAGCGTCTTATCAGTTTATTGACGCTATTTCAAAAGTTGCAAATTTGGGAAAAGATAACACCGCCAAAATCGTGCTTTACAGTAAAGAAAATCCGACCGATACAATTACATTCAGTCGCAATATAGACATTCTAAACAATCTTGAGTTTATAGCACGCAATGAAAATGATATAGGCGATTTTACGGCGATATTAAAAAACGATGATGAAACCGTTTATAATTGCCGTGTAATAGATTACGATAGTAAAAAAAGAAGCTGTATTTTTTTGCTAAAGCCTGAAACGGCAAAAGTGCTAAAAGTTATTTACGATGATAGAGAGAATAGCGAATAACGGCTATATAAAAATCAGTATACTAAATTAATATGAATAATGAAACAAAACATTTAATAACCGATTTATCATTTCAGCTAATAGACGCTGTAGCGGATATTTCTAAATTCCCAAATGAAAACAAAGTCGCAACAGTTGCGATTTACCGTAGTGGGCATTATTTATATACCATTACTATAAAAATTAATGATGAAAAATATAATCAATATAATCATTTAGAATATTTGGCTGAAAGTAAAAGTGGCAACGATAATTTTGTATTCAAACTAAAAGACGAACCCGACACAATTTATACTTTGCGTTATCTTAACGATGAGAATGATATAAATACATTTTTGATACGCCCCGAATATAAAAAAATTGATACTGCCAAATTATTAGATAAACAAAGCCTACGAGATACCGTGATGAAAAAATTAATTAATTTAAGAAAGAAAATTATAGAGAGAAAAAAATTATTAGAAACTGATAAAATTTCTAAATGAAACTAAATATATTATGATGAGAAATATTGTAAAAAGAAACAGACTATTTGACAGAATTCTTAAAGAAGCTCTAAGCGATTACGAAACAACGGACGAAAATGACGATTACCAATTACAAGTTGCTACAGGTTTTCTTGATAAGCCTTTAGAAACAATTTTCAGCGATGTTTTACAAGCCTGTCGGAAAGAAAATGAGTTGAATTATAGCAATTTAACCGTAAGTAAAAAATCAATCCCTTTTTAATCCCTCTGCTGACTTGTTAACGACACTACCGAATTTTGGGTATTAGGCATTGTTAAGCATTACTTTACGCATTTGCTGTTTCATAAAATCTAAATTTTCTTTTGCAGATTTGTGGTTGGGTTCAATTTTTAGAGCTTCTTCAAAATCATTTATTGCATTTTCAATACCCGCAATATAAGTTTCTTTATTACCACTGTTGGGTAATGGAATATCTCTATCAACCGATCTAAAATACGCATAGCCACGATAATATAATGCTTGCGCTGTTTTATTTTTTTCAATTAAAGAAGTAAATTCAGCTATAGCGTCATTATAAAAACCCTTCATGCAAGAAATCTTCCCTTGCATAAGCAATTCATCATCGCTTAAACTGTCATCAAGTCTTAACATTTATAATTACCCTTTTCTATCTTTGTTATTAATCAGCGGACAGCAAATAGAAACTCTATCCGCTGTCCGCTATTCATTGTTTTGCTCCATGCCCAGCCTTCACTCACTCCATTCGTTTCGGCTCGGGCATTCCGCCTCTTGTTTTAGCCTGTTAAACTAGGGGCGCACCAGTCGGAAGCCGATGTAGCTGTTCCGATTGCCGGGATAGTAGTAGACCCGATACGCAGAACGCAGCTTCCCGCCGTAGTTGTCCCATCCCCCGCCGCGTCCCACCCGGTAATAGCCGGTAACCGCTCCTGCAGGATTTGTCTGCGATGTACTTGGATAATTACCATACCAGTCCCAGCACCATTCCCACACGTTACCATGCATGTCATACAGTCCCCATGCATTCGCTGGTTTCTTTCCCACCTCATGCGTCTTCATTCCGCTGTTACTATTATACCACCCCGTATTGTCGCTTATCGTATCCCCTGTGTTATACGCCGTTGTTGTTCCGGCACGGCACGCATATTCCCATTGCGCTTCGGTCGGTAAACGATATCCGTTCTTTGTAAAATCCGCCGTTACCGTCGCGTCGGTTATGGGATATCCTGACGCAGGTGTCCTTCCGCTGATCGTATACACTGACTGTAATCCTTCCAATGCGCTCAATTTGTTGCAGAACTCTACTGTGTCATACCACGTTACATTCTCCACTGGACGTTTACCTTGAGTTTCGCCTGCCTGCGGACTGGAACTAAAATAGCTGGGATTACTTCCCACCACCGCCTGATACTGTTCCTGCGTTACCTGATACTTACTCATTTTAAAGCCACTCAACGTTACAGAATGTTGCGTTTCTTCGTTTTCTCTACTCTCTTCGCTTGCAGGGCTGCCCATCGTAAATGTTCCGGCTGGTATCGAAACAAATTCTACAATACTGACGGTAACGGCGCATTGCGCTGTTTTGCCGCCATCCGCCGTGGTAACGGTAATTACCGCCGAACCTGCCGCAACGGCGGTAACAACTCCGTTTGCGACAGTTGCCTTTGCCGCATCGCTTGTTGTCCATGTTACCGCTTTGTTTGTTGCGCTAGCCGGTGCAACTGTCGCGGTTAATGTTTCCGTACCGCTCACAGTCAGTGAAAGACTGCTTTTATTAAGCGTTACTCCGGTAACTGATATGCTTGTTATTCCGTCATTACCGCCGCCGTTATTGGCGGTAACAGTAATGGCGCATTGCGCCGTCTTATTGCCGTCCTGCGTTGTTACGGTAATTACCGCCGAACCTGCCGCAACGGCGGTAACAACTCCGTTTGCGACAGTTGCCTTTGCCGCATCGCTTGTTGTCCATGTTACCGCTTTGTTTGTCGCGTTATCGGGCGCAACTGTCGCGGTTAATGTTTCCGTACCGCCCACAGTCAGTGAAAGACTGCTTTTATTAAGCGTTACTCCTGTAACTGCAACGGTTGTACCATTGCCATTACCATTACCATTACCATTGCCATTGCCATTACCATCATCTCCACCGCTGCAAGCCATTGTAAATCCGATTACCGCTAAAAGTGTGATAATTGCTAATAGTTTTAATGCGTTTTTCATCTTAAAACTCCTTCTTGTTTGATTTGTATAAAAAAACCGTTGCTAACAGCGGACGGCGTTTATATTAATATTAGAATTTAATCATTTTTATACGCTTTTTTCGTGAGTGATTTACGCACGGTTTTTTCTCCTTTAATCTGCCGAATTTTAGTAATACTCATGGGATTTGTCATGAGTAGTTACGCACGGTTTTCTAAAAACCCTGAAAAACAATCCCAAAACCATAAAAAACTATCCATAATACTATGTCTAAAGTAATTATAATCTATGTAAGGCATAGTTTGTCAAGCTATATAACCGACTTACAATTACCTTACAGATAGTAAAATGGCAAATCTCCAGAAAATTTTAGTCCAAAATTTGAAAAAACACCGCCGAAAATGCGGTTTTACACAGGCTCAACTGGCTGAAAAAGTCAATGTGTCTACTCATCACATAGGCATGATAGAGCTTTCTCGTAATTATCCCACGTTGGAGCTTGTAGAACGCATTGCCAATGCCCTAAATATAAAAACTTATGAATTATTTATAGACCCTCTTGCGCCCAATGAAGAACTTGAGCGCCTTCGCCAAGAAATCAAAAGCGATTTTAAACAGTTACTTGACGAGTTTATGGAGAATTTTATTTCTTCACAATGCAAAAAATAAGTATGCAATTATCACTTTTTCTCCATAAAAAAAAGAGGCGGTTAAGCCTCTTTTCTCTTGACGGATTAAACCGTTATTTCACTTCTCTTGATGTTTTCAGTAAAATAATTTGACCGTCAGCGGTTAACGCTATGCGCCAAGTTTTCCAAGGCGTACCGTGCAAAATTTCTGTAATTGCGATTGTTTCGCTTTCGCCAGAAATAATTTTTGCCACGCTCTCACCGACTTTAATTTGTTTGCCGTCTTTTTCGGCAAGCCATGTTTTGTCGCCGAAATCTTTGAATTGTCGGGCAGGTGGCTCATTTGGGTTTACTGGTTTTTTACCCATGATTTTATTCTCCTTAAATATTTGATATGCGTATTATCAGAATGAAGATTTATTTTTTACAAAGAATGATTATTTATTTTTTTTTAATAGATTTTGCTTTTCTTAAATTACTAAAATCAATTTCTAAATCAATGAAATAAATAAGATTTGTATGCGTTGAAATATCATAATTAATATTTAAATTTTTATTAAGAAAATTTTGTACCAATTTTCTTAATGGTGGGATTCCTGCTTCTTCCAATCTTTTATTTGCATTAAAGTTTATGTTTATTATTGGTCTGCCATTTAGCATTCTTTCAGGGCTTTTTGAAGAAGGATAATTTAAAAAATAATCTTTATAAATTCTATCTTTATCTAAATCATCAAGCAAATTTTCATTAAAAGTATTATTTATAGAAATATCAAATAAGAATATTTTATCGCCCGTGTCAATAATTAAGTATTTTCCAAACAAGACGCATTTTTTAATTATTCTTAATAATTCATTTCTTTTATCTTCGGTATTCATCACCTTAAAGAAATTAATCGTTCTTTCTTTAATATTTGAATATGTATTTTCAAGTTCTGTTTTAGTAAATTTGTTTATTAATTTTTCATGTTCAATTTTTAGTTTTGATAAAAAATCATTTTTTTCGGGTAATTCTTTTTCTAATTCGGCTATTCCTTTTGCTGTTACAGTTAAAGTCTCTTTGTCTTTGACATCATATAATAAATTATATAGATTTTCAATTTGTTTCCTTATTTTTGTAATATCTTTTTCTTCTATTTTAATTTTGTTTTCTGTAGTCTGAATATCATGGCGCATTTTTTCAAGAGTTTCTTTAATAAACTTGTCCGCTTTGTTAAAAACAATGTAATAAAAAAAATAAAATGTTTTTAATATTTCATCTGCTTTTTTTACTTCTATTGTTTTCGGTGTCTGTAAACAAATTTTATTATTAATTGCTATGTTATGCTTATAATAATTGTAATATACATATTCACCATTTGGTCTTTTATTGTGATTTAGATATGAATAGAAAGCTGATCCACAGGTTGAGCAAGTAATAATTCCAGTAGCCAAATCTTTTTTTGCGCTTCTTTTAGATTTTTCCATGTTATCTTTTCTGATTTTTTTATTGATACGCAATTTTTCAATAACTTTAATCCAATCTTCAATAGCGATAATTTCAATTGGATATGGAACAGATTTAACCCAGTATTTTTTTCTATCAAGTAAAACAGATATATTATCAATTTCAAAATTTAAATATTGATGAAAAATATCTAAACCTTCCATATTTAATGTATAGCCAGTATATTCGTGATGTCTTAAAAACCTGCCCATTTTAGTAGCATACCTTAATAATTTATTATGATCATTGATTTCATTATAAAACTCATAAGCAATATTTCTGAGTGATTTACCTTTAAGATATTGTTCATAAATATATTTTAAGTCGTTTATTTCACTTTCAACAGGTAGCCATATCGTTCTTCCATTTTCATCTTTACCGCTTTTTATATAACCGAATAATTTTGGATATCCCCTATTTCCTTTATTTATAGCTTTATGTAATCCTCTAGTTGTTCGATTAACAATTAAATCTCTTTCTAACTCAACTACTGCGTCCATTACTTGACTCATAAATTTTAATTGCGGGTCATTTAAATTAATCTTTGTGTTATTCTCATAAAGCTCGATTTTATATTTTTTAAAAATATTAAAAATAACCGCTGACGCATATTGATTTCTGGAAAGCCTAGAACGCTCACACACCCATACTTTGTCTATTATTTTTTCTTTCACATCATTTATAAGACTTGTAAAATCTGGTCTATTGGCAAAAGGGTTCATTTCATCATCATCATCAATTTTATACCCTGATTTACCAACGTCTTTATCATAAATCTTATATTCAAAATTTTCGGATAAAGCAAATTTAATGCCTAATTCTTTTTGCTGTTCAATACTTAAATTTTTTGTATCCTTGCTTGTTCGGCAATAAATTGCTAGCATAAAGAATAGCCCCCATATTTACCCATAAATATATTATAACCATAATAGATAAATTTGTAAATAAGAAAACCAACGCCTTCGGCATGGGAATTGATAAATCAAATGTGTCCTACGTTATCCATTATAACATGCCGAAAAATATTGAAAGTTATTATCAGGAAGCCGGACGTGCAGGACGTGACGGCTCTCCTGCGGACTGCATTCTTTTGTACAATGGTCAGGACGTGCAAATAAACAAGTATCTTATAACACTTGAAGAGGATGAGGAAACCGCAGACTATGAATTGCAAGCCCACAACTTGGAACTGCTTAAACAGATGACTTTCTATGCTACAGGACAAGACTGCCTTCGCAAACGCCTGCTTGCCTACTTCGGCGAACAAATGGCGGCAAACTGCGGCAACTGTTCAAACTGCCTGACGGAATTTGAGGAGACCGACGTTACTTTGGAAGCCAGAAAAATTGTCTCCTGCGTTTTCCGTTTGAAACAAAGAGGCAGAAGTTTCGGCAAGACAATGATAATCGACATTCTGCGAGGCAGTAAGAACGAAAAAATTATCCGCTTCGGTTTTGATACCCTCAGCACATTCGCAATCATGGCAGATACAAAAGCGCACAGAATTCGCCAAATCCTTGATCATCTAATCGACAAAAATATTTTATTTGTGGAAGAAGGGGAGTATCCTGTTGTAACTCTCGGTTATGCGGAAGGACTGCTCAAGGAAGAGGAGCGTGTTTTAATGAAACTGCCGCAAGAGCGTGAAAAAGCTCCCGATGACAAAAAGCATAAGAAAAAAGGCGAAAAACTTTTTGATACGCAAAATAGGGCAGAGGATATTGACGAGGGCTTGCTAGATAAATTGAAAAAATTGCGGAGAGAAATAGCCGCAAAGGAATCTGTTCCCGCCTACATAGTTTTTTCCGACGCAACCCTGCGTGATATGTGCCGCAAAAAGCCTGTTTCGCTTGTTCAATTTTCAGATGTTAACGGGGTGGGGAGCGTAAAGTTGGAAAAATACGGAGACATTTTCACTTGTCTTATCAGTAAATATTATGATAAGGAATAATATTTCATTTAACAAATATTATTTTATTCAGCCATATTCCCAACAGTACGAATAGTATACATAAAACATTATTAAGCAGAATATTTAATATTCCGTATTTTATATTTCCGTTTAAGAAATAATTTACCGTTTCAAGCGAATATGACGAAAATGTCGTATAACCGCCCAAAAAGCCTGTAATTATTAACAATTTCCATCTTGGATTTAATGCGAACAAATCAAAAATATTTATTAAAAAACCGATTAATAACGCTCCTATGCAATTTACAAAAACAGTTCCCAAAGAAAAAGTTTTATTGTACAAATTATTCACAAATTGGCTCGTAAAATACCTTGATAACGCTCCAATTCCTCCGCCGATAACTACATAAATTCCGCTCATTTTCCGCCTCCTTTATTCCCTACAAATACTTCGACCCTTCTTTTATACTCAATTTATGAAGCTGATTTTTATATTTATTGATAAAAGCCTTAACCCATTTTTTATTTGTTTTTGAGTATTCTCTTAAACTCCAGCCAATGGCTTTGTTTATAAAGAATTCGTCTGTTCCTAAATTGTTTACTATAATTTGTTCAAATAATTTTTGATTGGTTTTTTCTTTGTATTGCAGTTGAAAATCTATTGATACCCTTTTTACCCAAATGTTTTCATCTTTTGACCATTTAAGCATTTCCTTTT
>Ga0268262_10003847_pt1 | contig 15903 bp, 16 predicted proteins | sample TergutNc150P3_FD_190354 | JGI IMG/M metagenome (GOLD analysis project Ga0268262, IMG submission 190354) | Nasutitermes corniger P3 segment gut microbial community from laboratory colony in Florida, USA - Nc150 P3 (SPAdes) (version 2) | ecosystem: Host-associated > Arthropoda: Insects >... | reverse complement strand
TCCCTCGCTCCAACCAAAATGGCTTCGCCATTTTGTTTTCCGCTACCCACCCTGCGGGGCTCCGCCCCGCAACGCCCCGACGATAAACAAGCGCCGCTTCGCGTCGCAAAGTCAACATCGACACATTTGCTTGCATTATAATGTGATTATATTTATTTTTTAAGTATTCATAATCATCAATAATGAGGGACTGATAATTGCGTACACGAATAAAGATTTGCGGGATCACCCGCGTTGAAGATGCGCTGGCCGCTGTGCGGCTTGGGGCGGACGCGCTGGGATTTATATTTGTCCCGGCGAGCCCGCGTTATATCACACCGATCAAGGCGGCGGAAATTATTAAGAGGCTTCCGCCGTTTGTCTCTAAGGTGGGGGTCTTCGTCAATGAAGACCATAGCGTAGCGCTTGATTCATCCCGTGCCGCCGGGGTGGACGTCGCGCAGCTGCATGGGGACGAGCCGCCGGAGTACTGCGCCGGCTTCCCTATGCCCGTTATCAAAGTATTCTCCGTGGGCGCGGATTTTGATCCCTCCGTTATGATGCGGTACGATGTCGCCGGATACCTGCTCGACACCTGGGACCCCAAACGCCGCGGCGGCAGCGGGAATACCTTCGACTGGTCTATCGCGGCTAAGGCTTGCGATATGCACGACACCGTGATCCTATCCGGCGGGCTTAATCCGTCCAACGTCCGCGAGGCTGTCGAGGCCGTACATCCTTACGCCGTCGACCTGAACAGCGGGGTGGAAGTCAGCCCGGGGGTGAAGGATCATGACAAGATAAAGGCCGCCGTCTCCGCCGTCAAGGGGGAATAACTGGCATCCCTCTACATACACATCCCGTTCTGCGCGAAAAAATGCAGGTACTGCGATTTCTACTCGCTTCCCGTAGGAGGTGATTATTCGCGTATTGTCAATATAGATAACAACGCCGTCATCAATCATTATATAGACGCCGTAATACAAGAGCGGGATATCTATGAATCAGCCGGAGCGTTAGATTATAACGGTATCGATACAATCTACATAGGCGGAGGAACACCGTCGCTTTTAAGCGTTGATACATGGGAGAGACTTGACCGCGAACTGTTTTCACGCATTGACAAGACAAGAATCAAAGAGTGGTCAATCGAGTGCAACCCGGAATCTTTCGGCATAGACAAGGCGCAAGCGTACTCAAAGAGCGGCGCGACGCGGTTGACGTTCGGCGTTCAATCGCTGAACGATAGGGAGCTGTCGGTATGCGGCAGGATACATAATTCCGATCGAGCGCTTGAGGTACTGAGTGATGAACGGCTTGCGGAAATGTTCGATTCTATAGGCGTCGACATCATCTACGGACTGCCCGGTCAAACAATCGACACGTTAAACGCAACGCTGTCGCCCCTTCTATCAATACAACAAATAAAACACCTTTCAGCGTACGAATTGACAATCGCCGATGATACGCCGTTCGGCAGACACGGCAAAATACTGCCGCGCCCCGACGAGGACACAATCGCCGAGATGTACGAACTGATCGGCAAACGCTGCGCCGAACGAGGAATGAGGCAGTACGAGGTCTCAAACTACGCGATAGACGGGTACGAGTCAATCCACAACAAAGCCTACTGGTCGCGCAAACAATACATCGGCCTCGGCGCGTCGGCACATTCGTACATACACCCCAAACGGTGGGGCAACGTCCGCGATGCGAATCAATACATATCACTATTATCATCAAACAAAAGACCTATAGAATTTGAGGAGGTATTGACAAACAAAGATTTAACCGAGGAGATGCTTTTTTTGGGATTTAGGAACGCTGACGGTATTGACAAGCGCGAATTAGAAGCGCGTATAGGAAATCGGCTTCGCGATACCGAAAGCGCGAGTACGGCGCGTCTACAAGAGTATATTGACGCCGGACTGTTGATTGACTCCGTGGAGAGGCTGACCCCCACGTCCAAGGGGATGCTGTTCGCGGACATGATGGCGCGGGGGATTGGGTGACATAATCCTTAGTCTCCCTATACCTCCTCCTTTTGAGCGTTCATAAGGTTACCGTTAGTAAATCGGGATATCTGACTTCCAATCACTTTCAATATTAGAGCGGATATTTTACGCGCGATACTATTGAATATCATTCTTACAACAAGCCAAACTATCACTATTACGGCTAACGAGGCTATTATCGCTATGATCGCATTGCCGCCTAAAAAATATGTCAACACTGTCGCCAATACGGCGACGACGCCAAGTATTACCGTCAGTATTATCTTAACTTTCAGCCCGACCGCGTTTACCGATTCGCTAACCGTGCGCTCAACCAACTTCGTTAAGGCGTCGCCTACGTATTTAGCGCCGCGGCTATTCAGTAATTCCTTCACCTTTTCAATAATACCGCTTTTAAGCACTTTTTTGGCGACCCATCCGGTCAATCCTTTTAGACCGCCGACCAATTCGTTGGCGTTGATTGTTCCTGACGGACTCAGGTCCGCCGCGTTACCTTGCTCCGATGTTTCACACATGTTCACTCTTCTCCTCTAAATTGTGAGACTTCTTTAACCTCCCCGCCGGACCACCGGATGGCGGGGATTTAAGTGCCTTTGACGATAAGACGCGAGGACTCCCGCTACGGATAGTCCTCACCGCCTTTAGAAAACGGGTTACAGCGGAGTATCCGCGCTATCCCCTTAAAAAAACCTTTCACGGCTCCATACTTTTCTACCGCCAAAATCATGTAGGCGGAGCAAGACGGATTGAACTTACAGAATCTCGGGTGCGGGATTCTTTGGTACTGGCGCACGGAAAAGATTATGGCTTTGGCGATATTATCCATCGGCACTTTTTCTACGACCGTTATTTTATGTTTTTCGGAATAGATCCTTTTTTTTCGCTTATTGACGCTCCTGCACCTAAACCAACCACCGCACCCAACACACAGACCAAATACCAAGTCTTGTTCTAATAATTTTCAACTTTTCTTTTTAACATCTCAAGATGCTGGTTGTTTTTCGTCATCTTGTTTATCAACGAAGAAATCCGAGACGAACTAGGGAATTTTTTCTGCAACAACTGCAGGCACTCAATAAAATCGTCAGTAGAATTAATTCCCGACACAATTTTGCCGACAAACATCTCTTTCGCCATTGCCTTCGGGTAATGGTTGAAAGACCCTTCAAGGTTTCGCAGGACACTGCTTTCAGACATGTCACTGTATTTGAGGCTCTCATTGATATCCGCCTGCTCTTCTAAGTTGCGGATAAAGCTCTCGCAAGATTTAAACTGCTCGTCCAAAGAAAATTCCTCATTAACCTCGAGCGCTCTTTTGAAATCATCCAAAAGGGGGTTATGCCTGCTTCCATTACCCATAAAATTTCCTCCTAACCGGAATTTAATTGTAAACATCCTCCCCGACCCCATGCCGGAGAGGACAGATCGAAAATGACCTTTACAATACCGGCATCTATTTTGAATCGAATACCGATAATTTCTTACCGAGAAAACCGTTGAGTCTCTCGTTGTTATCAAAAATTTGCTTAACGTCTTGGCGCAAACTCGCATGCGCCGCGCTTTCGCCGTTACTCAGAACCGCGCCGGCGTACTTATTCTCAACCAGCGCGCCGCCCGGCGCCACGAGAGTAGCCAACTCAACGCCTCTGTTCTCCTCAATGACCTTGGTGTACGCGAAATAAGCATTCATCTCTTCAATAGCCAAAGAGTCGCTCGCCACAATCGCGTTCATCTCTTTTATTTGGCGCGACCTACTGACTATCTTGAAGATGGTTCTGAAAGGAGCGGCGATTACCATCGCGAAACCTTTAAATATCTTGCCCAAACCGCCCATATTGCCGCTGCTACCTAAATCCCCTCCCCCGCTTATCATAAGCCCAAAGGCCTTTAAAACCGCCCACCCGCAACCGCCCAGCAATCCGAAGATGACGACGCCCATAATGATGGTGCCGACACCAGCGTTACCGGAAGCCATGATGGCACCGCCCAAAACCGCGCCTATAACGACTCCGATTATTATGAACGCAAACTCCGTTTTAACTATCTTTCTGAGCATAGTCACCAACTCCACATTATCTTCCACTTCCTCTACCGTACAGTCATAGCACAGCGCTCGACCGGCATACTCACCGGTATCCACACCGTACATATCGAAACAGTCCTTGCAAATACCCTTCCCGCACTTGCCGCACTGCGCCACCGCTTGTTGCGATGAATGATGATAGCATACCATTCCATCCGACATCTTAACCCCCTCCTTGCTACTAGTTTGTGAAACTTCTCGAAACATCCTCCCCGACCCCATGCCGGAAAGAACAAGCCCAAATGGACGTATTTAAACCATATCCCACTAAGCAGTAGGATATAATTTGTCGCAACTCGTTTAAAATCAACGGCTTATGCGGATGGTGGGGGGGGGGGGCAGACTCGGCGCCAACCGTCGCGGGACGGACGGGATCAACCCAAACACGCATCTTCGGCGTGGCGCGCGTCATGTGCAATTCGTTTGTTTTCATAGTCTTATCCCCCTCTTCCAGCTATCCCAACAGCCCTCATTTTTGTAAACGCCAATCCCTACCAATCCATACCGATATAATACCGCCGCTCCTTCGTCGCCCAGCCCACCGATTATCGGGCTATAGCCCTGACTCGCCGCGGCTCAGTCAGGCCGTTGTTACGGGCTGATTCCGCCTATCTATACTAAAATAATATTCCGGGACGCGGGGTGTCAAGTTTTTTGTGAAATTTTTTAAACTTTGACTTCCGCCCCCGCCGGACAGTATTTTTACGTTTTACGGATTGTTTACTGATTCCGCCTCACCGCTCAACGCCAGTTGCGAACCTGTTTTATCGATATACGCGACCTCGTCAAAATCCTTTGATTTTGAAACCGCCTCCAGCGGTATCACCGTCACGCCGAACCCGCGCACGGACTTTGACTCCAGCCCGTATTCCGGCGCGGCGTTTTTTATGGCGGCGTGCAACAGTTCCGTACAGTATATCTCGGCGTCGTCGCTAGAATCGAACTTCCAGTCGAACGGGCGGCCGAGGTATCGCGCCGCGCCCTCCGAGATGACCGTACCGTTTATGAAATTCGCCCTATAGACGCCCACCGCTTTCGCGACTTTGAGAAATTCCGGCAACGACACCTCATTGACGCGTTCCTCCCTCTCGCGGAGAAGACATTCGGCGTTGATTACGGAAACGCTCCCGTTTCGTACCCTGACGATACCGAGGTGCGAAAAACGCCTATCGTCCGGCGACATATTCTTCACGAACGACGACCATAATTTATCCCCGAGACGGCATATAACGTCGCCGTCTTTCAGGTAGGGCGTCACCTCGGCGGCCTCAATCGTCGCTTGCGCCTGCCGCCAGCGTCCGCCGCCGCGCGCGAAGTACACGCATACCAAAACGGCGGACAACAGCAACGCGGCGCAGATGATTACCCGGCGCAAACCCACGCCCGTCATTTACCGGAGCCCGATTTCATGTCTTCGTGAACTTTCCACTTGCCGTCCTTCTTCACTAGATCATACGTATCGGAATCGCCGTTCTCATACGTCACCTCAACCTTCGCCTCGTCGCCGTTTACGGTCTCTTTCGCAGAGGTTATCTTTCCCTTGCCTTTCAGCATCGGCTGCAATTTTGAGCCGAAAGTAACCACCATCTGCAACGTCTCCGGCGTGCAATTCTTACCCACCGTCTCCATGTCGCCTTTAAGCATAGCGGCATGAAAAGTCTTAACCACCGCCGTGGGCGAGGGTGATCCGCAACCGATAGAGAAGAAACTAACCGTACAGCATGTCGCAAGAACTGTAATCAGTCCGTGCCGGGCAAACAATTTCATAGAAGCTCCTTTTGTAAATGTTAGGTGTATTAAAAATTGGCTTTATCGTAAGACTCCGCCAATCCTACTAAAATAATATTCCGGTACGCGGATGGTCAAGTTTTTTTGTAAAATTTCCAGACCTTGACTTCCGACCCCGCCGGATATAAGGGGCCTGGGCCTGGGGATGAGGCGGTTACCTACCGGATTGCGGGGATTTGAGCGGCTTTGACGATAAGACGCGGCGGGGTGTGGAGCGGGTTGAGGGGTAGCCGATACAAAAAAAAATTTGCAATAATAACAAAAATGTATTATTTTAATAAATAAAGATATTGACCGCATCCGCTGCCATAACTTATTTTATATTTTTGGTTAATCGAAAACCATTAAGTGCCGCCGTAAAGGAGCTATTATGAAGAAACATGACTACATCAACCCGTTAGTAGAGGCCATAAAACAATCTGACCCGTATCGAATAATACTGTTCGGTTCCCACGCTAACGGTACCGCCACGGAAGACAGCGATATCGATATGGTGGTGATACTCGATAATCACGATGTCGCTAAAACGTATCAGGAAAGAGCGGAAAAAAAGTTGATTATCAATAGACTCGTAAGAAACATAAACTATATGGTCGCTTTGGATATCCTCGTTTACTCGAGAGAGGAGTACAATATCATTAAGAGCGACGGAAATTATTTTATTGATGAAATTGAGAAGACAGGAAAGGTGTTATATGAAAAAGCAGGATTTTTTTCATTCGCCAATATGGTAGAAAAGAAAGTTATGGAAGCGCTCAAAAGGACGTAGGGGAGGGCCTTGCGGGGCCGACGGGTAAGGTCGACCACACGCTCTTTCGTGCCGAACCGAACGCGTTTAGCGGTCTTGGAGACAACGAACTGATGATCCTCCGTCTGTCGCTGAGAAATTCTCACGCATCCGTTTGCCACCATCAATTATCCATTTGTACGCTACTATATAATTAAAGGTGTCGTCAGTGCTCTCTGTGGCTGTCCACCAAGAGCCTAGTTTGTTTAAATTTTCAAATTTGACTTTTTGGGAACCTCCTGTCGTTCGACCACCCGATAGAGCCGAAAAACCATAATTGTCCGCCCCATTGCCTTTCTTCCAACTGCTTTTCGCTTTCAACGCATTACCAGCTGTTTTCTGGCCGCCAACAGCATTAATCAAATCATACCATTCCTGACGTGTAGGCAGATGCCAGCCGGAGGGACAAACTTTCGTCGCGGTATTCCAATCGTACAATCGGCCGTATGTATCGCAATTGGATTCATTGTTTTCGTAACACCAGCTATTGCCGAATTTGTAATTTAAGTTCTCGGCCATCCACGTTTGATTGCCTATTATCACCGTGCGGTATATTTGTTCGTTTCTTGTGTCAATCATATTGTTATTAGGAATGGGTATGCCGGTAAGCGGATTTTTTCTAAACGCATTCTTAGCGATATAGGTAACGCTATTAGGAATAGTTACACTTGTAAGTTGATTATATGCAAACGCGTGACTGCCAATGGAAGTAATACCATTGGGAATAGTTACACTACGAAGTTGATTATATGCAAATGCGTAATTTCCAATGGAAGTAACACCATTGGGAATGATTACACTGCTAAGCTGTTGATTAATAAACGCGCTATCGCCTATGGCTGTAACTTTGTTACCCCACGTTTCATCGGGGATGACAAGGTTGAGGTATCGCCCTTTCTGGACGAATGAAAGCGTGCCGTTAAATCCTAACACTACGCCGTTTCGTATCCGTAAAAATATATTTTGTTGTCTCTTTTCGGCGGATATGGCGCTTATAGCGAACCGCGCGTTTTGGGGCGGCTCTCCGTTTATTGAGGCTATACGTATGGTAAGGTTATCGCTGATGTCGTCCGCCTTAACTCCGTTGAAGTTTATCGTGCCTGGCGTGTTTTCGACAAACGCCATCGTTATCAGGCCATTTTTGCCTTGGGTAATCTTGAAAGCCGGACTTATACCGACGGTTTTATTGCCTATCGTCCGTCCTTGTTCGTTTACAAGTTCAAACACAACGCTAATATCGTACTGCTTCTGCGTGGCAAAAGGGTTTGTGTTAGTCACACCAACCCATGGCCATCCCGCCAACTTCCATTCGGTTTTTTTGTTTGTTGTGTTCAGTCCGTCCAACACCGCGTTGACCGCTTTCAGCGCCCGATCCATCGCGTGGAACCATGAAAGGTTGGCGCTCAGATTTATCGGGATGCTGAAATCCGCGGTTTCCGTTTGGTAGTCTATATTCCCGGTCTTAATTCCTGTGGAATAAAACAGCGTATAAGGCGGATCTGCGGAATTGATTATACTGTGAAAAGTCTCCTCCGTTTCAGTAAGGCGGGCTACCCAGCTCTTACGCCAAACAATGGCGTTGCGGACATCCGCGCCGATATTCCCGCTCGAAATATTGGCGGCTATTACCGAAGAGCGCTTTGACGCCTCAAATAGCGAAGAGTCTAGGGCGGCGGCCTGAAAGAAGTAGCTCAACGCCGCGACTTCCGTTCCCCGTCTCTGCGCCGCGATACCGCGGGCGAGCATTGTTTCCGCTTGAAGCCGCGCCGTATTAGCCACCTGTTTAAGCTCCGCCAACGCCGCGCTTGTCAGGTTTACACCCAGTTGCCGAAGCAAATCCGCGGAAGCCGCCTTAATTGCCGATAGATTCTCCAACGCAAGCGGAGATACCGGCGTGGGAGAATACGTGGCTTTGCGCACTCCACTCGCCACGTCCGTTACGGTAAGCTCAAGCATAAAGGCGTTTGCGGTTTTGCTAATGGAACCGGTAAGGATATGGCTCGCGTTTGTAAGGTTTCCGATTTTGACGCGGTCGGCGTCGGAATAGTTCTCCGACAGAGATTCTTTCCACTCGGCAAAGATTTTTTCGAGATTCTGCCGTTCGATAATAGTCATTGCCGAGTACTTGTTGAAATCCCCGGTAATAGAGCCTTGAACCAAAGAGAGCATCCATTGCTCGTCAGCCGAAAGCCCTTTGCCGACGGGTTCAAGCACCGCGAGGCGGATTCCCTTTCCACCGTCGCCTGTGTAGTATTGTTGTTGCTGCGCTTGCGCCGTTTGCGTTCCAATGATTACAACCGCCGCCAACAGAAGCGTCCGTCCATGTCGAGTAAGTAAACTCATTAAAACCCCCGCAATGATTGTTTAAATGTATGAAAAACAGTTTTATTGTCAATACTGACTTTTAAGCGGCCTAGGGATAAGGATAGGAACAAGCGTAGCGAAACACCGCGCCGAACGGGAGCCGCTCTGCGCGAGGGTTGTTTAGTAAAAACATGCCCAAAAAGGATGTATTTAGACGAAAACCTAGTAAATAGTAGGATATTGTTTGTCGTAACTCGTTTAAAATCAACGACTTGCTTGGGGGGGGGGGGGGGGGTAAATCATGCCAACCATCGTGGGACGGATGTCATTAGTCAAAACACACTCTTTCGGCGTTGTGCGCGTCATGTGTAATTCGTTCGTTTTCATAGTCTTATCCACCTTCCATCTCATCTACCCAAACGATCCTTATTTTTGTCAACGCCAATCCCTACCAATCCATACTGATATAGCGCCGACGCCCCCGCCTATGTTACCCAGCCGATTATCGGCTACAGCCCCAATCCGGACACAATCGCAACCCACGGCTATTGTCTGACTTGCCGCGGCTCCGTCAGGCCGTTATTACGGGCTGATTTTACCCATCTATACTAAAATAATATTCCGGCGCGCGGGGAGTCAAGTTTTTTGTGAAATTTTTTTTAACCTTGACTTCCGACCCCGCCGTATAGTATTTTAGGGGTATAGGAGGCCTAGAAATGAAACAATTACCTACCGGATTGCAGGTATTTGAGACTATCCGCAAAAGAAACGCCTTGTACGTCGATAAGACGGACATAATTTACGAATGGGTGTCCGGGATTAGAAAGCAGTTCTTCCTCTCCCGCCCGCGCAGGTTCGACAAGTCACTATTGTGTTGGACGCTCGATGCGTTGTTTCGCGGAAAACGGGAACTGTTTGAGGGACTGGCTATCTCGAAAGCCGATTGGACGTGGGAGAGCTATCCGGTCATCCATTTAAACATGGGTATGCTATGCACAATCAACGGGGTTGATGGCGTTAGAGATTCATTAATACAGTATACAAAATCTATAGCAGATGAACATGAAATAGATCTTCATGGAACAACAGAACCGGTAAGGATGCTGGAACGGATATATGTCGGTGCCGCAAAAAAGTATGGCAAGCCGGCGGTTGTGATTATCGATGAATACGATACTCCTTTCTTGGACTTTTACGACAAGCCCCCATCTGCGCAAGATGTTCGCCATATTATGATGAATTATTACAGTTGGTTTAAATCTAACGAACCGCATATAAGGTTTCTGTTTATGACCGGTATTTCTAAATTCACCCAAGATTGGGTCTCATCTTCGCGAAATAATATCTATGATATGTCGCTTGATAAAGAATTCGGGACTTTGCTCGGATACACCGAAAAGGAGCTTGTTGAAAATTTTGGCGAATATCTTGATGATGGAGCAAAGAAATTAAACATATCTGTAGATGAATTAACAGAAAAGATAAGGACCTACTACTACGGATTTTGTTTTGATGGAACGAATCAGGTATATTGCCCGTCATCAATGCTTAGCTTTTTTGAGAACTATCTATTCTTAGATCATTGGATGAACAGCGGCAGTACAACGGTGATAGCCAATTACATGAAAGATCGGAACCTAACGGTTGAGCAGTTTCGTGGTCTTCAGATTTCGAGAGATTTTGCGCGGATGCCAGGTGAAATCGAGACCGCACGACCGGAAAGTTTTTTGTATCAGGCTGGCTACCTGACGCTTAGAGAGGGGAGCTACGACGATTTTTCACTTGACTATCCTAATACTGAGGTACTAAATTCAATGTCACAGTTAGTATACAAGAATATGTTGCAATCCAATGGTGGCCAATACACAGATTTATATGCTCCACTCGTACAAGCACTTTACGATGGAAACAGCAAACTTTTGGTAGATATAATAAACGACTTTCTAGTAAGCATTCCGTATGATGATTACACAACCTCGGCCAAACAGGGGTTGATGGTATCAGGATTGAAAATAACAACGCAGGAATGGCTATACCGCTCAAACATTTTGGCACTACTACGCGGTTGCGGCGTGCTGACATTCGGCGAAATGCACAATAGCAAAGGCCGTTCCGATCTGCTCGTTTCATACGCCGACAACACATGGGTGATAGAAATAAAAGTCGCCTACAACGACGACTGCAAAACAAAAGCGGCCGAGGCGCTGAAACAGATAGACGACAACCAATACGCCGATCCGTACAAAAGCGCTAAAAAACTGGGGATCGCGATTGACGACAAGACTCGGCGGGTCGGGGAGTGGGTCGAGGGGTAACAACCTAATAAATCAATTGGGGGGACAGGTCCGCACACCCGTCCCCCCGCCTACGCCGTCAAAATCCTACCATACGCTGCTTACTTGATTTTGATCTCTACCGGCAGCGCCTTTTGGTTCTTGGGCAAGCTGATCTCCAGAACCCCGTTGACCGCCTTGGCCTCGATCTTCTCCGCGTCTACGTCGTCGGGCAGCGCGAAGCTTCTGTAGAAGCGGCCGCAGACGCGCTCCGTCAGGTGGTATTTGCCGGTGCGCTCCTCTTTGCGCTCGCCCTCGATCTTCATCGTGCCGTTCTCGACCTTTATGGAGATGTCCTCCTTGGCCAAGCCGGGGATGTCGAGCGTGACGGCGTACTTGTTCTCCTCTTCGGAGACGTCCATGCGCGGCTGCACCCTGTAGTCCGCGCGGTCGTCGGTCAGCGGCCTGTCGCCGAAGACCCTGTCGAAGATGCTGAAGAAATCAGCCACAGACGGAACCGGACGCATAACTAATGCACTCATAACTGCCTCCTTGTTATTGGTTTATGGTTTTGTTTGGTTGAAAATCAAATTCAATTAAGGGGAGGGCTACGCCCTCCCTCGCTCCAACCAAAATGGCTTCGCCATTTTGTTTTCCGCTACCCACCCTGCGGGGAGGGCGCGCCCCAGTGGGGCGCTATTGCCCCGCAACGCCCCGCTATATTCCCCTCCTCTTTCAATCTCTCCCCCTCAAATAGGGGGAGAGACTTTTTTTAAACATGCGCCGCTTCGCGTCGCGGTACGTCAACATATAACTGCAAATAGCGTGCCAATTGCGCATTATGGCAAATTAGGGGCGTTTTTCGGGAGGCATGTTTGGATATGAAACGAACGGGCGTTTCATGGCGTTTTATAACGAAGCGGGCGGCAGGTTGCCGCTACGGTAAATATACCACTTGATGGTCTCCCGTATCCCGGCCTCGAACTCCACCTGCGGCGCCCAGCCCAGCTCTTGTTTGATTTTAGACGCGTCTATGGCGTAGCGCCTGTCGTGGCCCGGCCTGTCCGCCACAAACGAGATCAGGCTCTCAGGCTTCTCCAACAGAGACAGTATGAGCTTAACGATGTCGATGTTGCGCATCTCGTTGTGCGCGCCGATGTTGTACACCTCCCCAGCCCTGCCCCTCTCCAGCACGGCCTCCACGGCGCGGCAGTGGTCGCTTACGTGTATCCAGTCGCGCACGTTCATGCCGTCGCCGTAGACGGGGAGCGGCCTGTTGCTTATGGCGTTCGTGATCATGAGCGGGATCAGTTTTTCGGGGAATTGGTACGGGCCGTAGTTGTTTGTGCAGCGCGTGACGATCACCGGAAACCCATACGTCTCGAAGTAGGCGCGCGCCATGAGGTCGCTGCCGGCTTTCGAGGCGGAATACGGGCTGTTCGGGGCGAGGGTGGAGGACTCCGTGAAGCGCCCCTCATCTCCAAGGGTTCCGTAGACCTCGTCGGTCGATACGTGGACGAAGCGCCTGCCGCCGAAGCCGGCGCCGCGCTTCCCCCCCCACGCCTCTTTCGCCGCGTGCAACAGGGTCTGCGTGCCTAAAACGTTTGCCGTGACGAAGCGCGCCGGACCGGATATGCTTTTGTCGACGTGGCTCTCGGCGGCGAAGTGCGCCACCGCCTCGATGTCGTGTTCGCCGAACACGCTCTTTACCGCCGCCACGTCGCAGATGTCGCCGCGGACAAACGTGTAACGCGAATTGCCCTCGACGTCGTCCAAATTCTCCAAGCGTCCGGCGTAGGTCAACAGGTCGAAGTTGACAATAGAGACGTCGTCGCGGTTGTTAAGCATGGCGCGGATGAAATTCGAGCCTATGAATCCCGCGCCGCCAGTCACCAGTATCTTTTTCATTGCACTCCCCTCTCCGTAGATAAAAATTCGTGAAACGCCTCGCGCCAATCAGGCATGAGGTGCGCGTTCAGCGCTTTGAGCCGAGCGTTTTCGAGCACGCTGTAGCGCGGACGCGGGGCCTTGCGCGGAAATTCCTCCGTCGTACAGGGCAAAACCTCCGCGTCTATGCCGTAAGCGGCTACTATCTCCTTCGCAAAATCAAACCAAGTACACGCCCCCTCGCACGTGGCGTGAAATATACCGCGTTCCCCTCTGTCAATCACGGACAGTATCTGCCGGCAGACGCTGACCGTCCACGTGGGCGTACCGAATTGGTCGTTCACCACTTTGAGCGGTTTATGTTCTTGTTGATTGGAGAGCGCGGCGCGGCGGATCGTCTTGACAAAATTATTGCCGTGAGCGCCGTAGAGCCACGCGATCCTGAAAATCATACTACCGCCGGCGTACAGTTCGGTAATGATCTCCTCCCCGCGCAGTTTAGACTTCCCGTAGACCGTCTGAGGATTCGCCGGACACTCTTCGGTATAGGGCGACGACGCCGAGCCGTCGAAGACGTAGTCCGTACTGATGTGTATCAATAACGACCCGCGCGCCTTCGCGGCGAGCGCCAAGTTTTCGCAAGCGTCCGCGTTCAAGGCGAAGGCGGCCTCGCTGTCGGTCTCGCAATCGTCTACGGCAGTAAAAGCGGCGCAGTTTATCACGGCGTCCGGGGCGGAACCGTTTACTATCGATTCCACGGATGATTTGCCGCGTATGTCAATCTGAGGGTAGTCGATCGGGATAACGGTGTGGCGCCGCTCTTCCGCTATCTTGACGAAGTCGGAGCCTAATTGACCGGCGGAGCCTATTATCAGCAGTTTCATAGCTACCTTTTAAGCACGGCCGAAAGATTCCTCGCTATAGCGTCGAAACACTCCGCCACCTGCGTATCGTTCTGCATCACCGCCGGGCCCAGCTTCCTCAGCGACGCCCTGATCTCCGGGGTGTAGAGCATGTACCCTATGTATGTCAGCGATACCGACAGGTATTTTTGGACTATTCCGGTGAAGCCCTCGCCTATCCTCACCTCGTCTTGGCCTCTTACCATGTTCAGCACTAAGAAAAGTCTGCGGGCGTCCAGCCACTCTTTCATCGCTTCCACCTCTTTGGGGCATTTGGATTGGATTTGGGCGAACATGCTGTCGAGGGTGGGGGCGGCGGCGGCGCCTCGGGCGTTTGTGTAGGCGGTGAGCAGTTTTTGGATGTCTTCCCTGCCGGGGAAGGTTCGTATCAGCCCGCGGAAGATGCCGCTTTTCAGGAAGGCGTAGGCGTTTTCCAAGGAGGTGGGCAGGCTGTCGGTTACGGTTATGTTGTTCGGGAAGGCGGCGAAGAAGTCGGAGACTATCGTGCTGCTGCCCGCGCCGAGGTCTACTATTATGTAGTCGGCGGTCAGGGTTTTTATGCCGTTAAGGATTTTTTGCTTCTGCGCGAAGTTCGGGTTGGCCAGTTCTAGGAACTCGCCGGCGCCGGAGATGAGCCAGCTGTTGGGCACCGGTGTTTTGACGGAGACGCTTTCGAGGGTGGGGCGTTCGCCGGTGAGGAAGTGCTGGAGGGTGATTGCCGGACGGCGCATGCCGAGGCACGTGTGGAGGTTGGCGCCTCCGAGGTCGGCGTCTATGTAGCCCACGGAGTAGCCGTGGCGCGAGAGCGCGGCGCCGAGGTTGGAGCTTACCGTGCTCTTCCCCACCCCGCCTTTGCCGCCGCCCACAGAGATTATTACGGGGTCGCTCATGGCCGTTTTGCGGCCTCCGCGCCCTGCGCCGGCGCCGTCGCCTCAGGCGCGGGCGCGGGCGGCGCGCCGCCGCGGCTCCAAGCGTCGTCTTCGGTGCGGACAAGCCCGCTCACGTCCCACAACCCGTCCGCGATCTTGGGGAACGACAGTTTGTACTCCGCGCCGAAACGCCCGAAACTCACGCTAAGCACCGCCTGCGAGATGAATAGGAACACGACGACGACCAGCGCCGCCGCTCCACCCACCAGGTAACTGACAAGCGGCCGCTTCCCCACGACATCCTCGCCTTCGTCGCCGCTGCTCCCAAGCAGGTCGCTGTAGGCCGAGTTGACCGCCTTCACGGCAAGCCGCTCATAGGCCGCGATCTCCGTCTTGGAGGCGGCCGCCCCCGCCGCGGAGGCGTCGAACCGCTTAAGCCCGCATCGGGCGGCGAACCACCGCTCCGGCCTAAACGGGCGCGACCGCAGAAAGCGCCTGTATGCCCCCGCAATCAGCCGCGCGGCCTCGTCGCAAGCCGCCCCGTGATCCCTCCCCTGCATCCGCAAATGGAGGTAAAGGTCGCGAATCTGCCCGCCAAACAACGCGTAAAAGGCCGACGGGTCGCCCCTATGGGCCAATTCGACATATAATTGTGTCTCAGAAGATATTCTTTTCATGCGTATAAATATAGTAAATCGCACATATAAAGAGGCCGTCTTTTTTAAATATTGAAAAAAAATAAAAAAACCTTGACATCCGGTAGCCGAATATACTATATTTGACTAGATTTGACTAAAAAAAACGAACGTTTAAATGTTACACTGAAAATCCCAGTCAAACCCCCTTTTTACTACAAATTTCCACGTTTTGCCGCATAAAAAAATGTCTAATTTAAACGTTCCTTTAAATGTTACACTTTTAGGACATTTTTTTGGCGGTTCATTTTACAACTTTTTTAACATTTTTTTCAACACTTTTTAGAAGGGGTGTCTTTATGAACAAAGTATTTGCTGGGG
>Ga0268262_10003846_pt1 | contig 15906 bp, 13 predicted proteins | sample TergutNc150P3_FD_190354 | JGI IMG/M metagenome (GOLD analysis project Ga0268262, IMG submission 190354) | Nasutitermes corniger P3 segment gut microbial community from laboratory colony in Florida, USA - Nc150 P3 (SPAdes) (version 2) | ecosystem: Host-associated > Arthropoda: Insects >... | reverse complement strand
CTATATGCAAAGGAACAATATTACAGCCTGAAACAAGGGCGACGCGGGCGGCTCCCCTCTTGATAGTTACTTTACCTGACCTTGGAGTCCTTGTTCCTTCGGGGAAAATCACAAGGCAGTTCCCCTGCATTAAAGACTCACTGCAAGCTCGAAAAATATTTTCAATGTCCAAAGAATTGAGTATATAAAGCTGACGCACTACACCTTTTACAATAACATTGCTGTTAAGCGATGTATTCACAATACAATCTACATTTGGAATCAGCGAAAGAAGCATAATAATATCAAGAAGGGAAGGATGATTGGCAACAACGATTTTTGACGCAAGATTACGGTAATCTTCACGGTTACCGGGTTCAATGTCTACAACTTTCAATAAATGCATAAAAGAAACAAAACCCCTCATGGAAGACGAAACAAAACGCCTTCCCAGTTTTTTAAACCGCTCTGTAGGGTGAATAGCAAGACGCATAACAGGAAAAACAATAAATACCAGTGTTAACGTAGCAAGTCCGAACGCAAAGAACGAAATCCATTTTCCAAGAACCCTGTAAATATAAAGAGGCCTGTTTAAGATTGAAGGCATTTCAGGAAGCATGTATATCCCCGCAAAGAAGAAGCTTCTTAAGAAAATCATGAGGGTTGTCCTCCCCTCCCTCAAGCGGCGTCAAAGGAATAGAAGAAGGTTGCGGCGCCCGCGTCAAAAGGAAAGCAAACGCCAGAGGCGGCGGACAAGATTTAAAAAGACATTCATATTCCGGCGGCGGCTGTTCATCGGCGTAAACAAAAACAAGTTCCGATTGCATATTACAAAACGCCGCTTGCGCCGCTGCAAGACCCGACGCGAAAGAATTGTTTCCGGGATAAAGCGCCGTATATCCGCCTTTAAGACCAAGCGCCATGGAAGCCAGCGCCGCCGGAGCGTTAAAAACCGAAAGGGAAAAAGCCGCCGGCATCAAAGACTTGTCTTCTATCAGCATTTTATTAATCTGATACTGCCTTGAAAGTTCGCCCCGGAATGACACAAAAAACATTTTCGTATCTTCTTTAACAGGCAAAATGCCATGAACAACATGTACGGTCATTTTTGAAATTTGACTAAGGCGGCGGCGGAACATGGAATCTGTAAAAGCAATTTCAGGGTTCTTCGCGGTTGACATTATTTCCATCTTGCCCTGCGCCCACTGATCCCATTCACCGGACGTCTCTATTCCCGGCGCCCACGCGCAAAGGCGGGAGATATAAAGCCCTCCGTTCACGGTTTGCTCCGGCAGCATAAAAGCGAATAATCATTGGAACCAAGATTATGCCGCTCGTCAACAATTTCAAAGCCGGCTTTTTCTACCGCCTGCGCAAGTTCTCCGCAGCGGTACATTTTGCTGTTTCCGTTTGCCATGCAGGTAAAATAAAGAGACGTAGCCTGAAGCGAAAAAGAGGCCGCTTCAAACCGCTGTTTATCCCAAAAAGGCTCAAGAATATAAACATTCGCGGAAGGTCCTGCCGCAAGGCGCACCTTTTTCATTATCATGGTAACTTCATCAAGGGAAAAACAGTCCAGAAATTGGCTCATCCATATTATGTCCGCGCAGGACGGGACAGCCGTTTTTGCGTCAAGAACATTGCATGCAAGAGTTTTTATCCTGTCTGAAAAACCAGCTTTAGATATTTTTTCCTGCGCCGCGCTAATCTGCCCCGGCAGATCTACAATGGTTACTTCCACATCGGGATTATAGCGGCAGCAGCAAATAGCCCACTTGGCGGTATTCCCGCCTATGTCGATAATTTTTTTAGGGTTATGTGAAAAAACGATAGGCAGGGCTTCTTCAAATACAATATCGGAATAAAAATGATCAAAGGCAAACCAGCTTTCCTTTACTTTTTCAGGCAGAGTCGAAAGAATTTCATAAATTGTTTTTCCTTCGCTTCCAAAAACCTCAAGCCCAAAAGGTTTCCCGCTCTCTATCGAACGTTTAAGTTCAAACGCGCCTTTGTAACATACGTCATTTACAAAATTGAAATTCACTTTGGTCATTTCATCTTCAAGCAGAAACCAGCCGGTCTTTCCGAGAACAAAGCATGGTTCTTCCTTTCCGGGAAGCAGTTTAACCAGATTCATGCCTAAAGCTATTTCAAGAAGCGTTTTTGCGCCGTAAAGGGAAATACCCGCTTCTTTAGCCGCACTCTCAAGGGAAATCCCTTTTTCACCGGAATCGGAAACAGCCTTGAGCAATCCCAATTCCAGAAGAGCCCTTACAGCCTGAAATGTAAGAGGGGCAAAGGCGATTTTTTGAGCTTCAAATTTAGCGTCCACCGCCTTGATTGCGTCTTTTGTGTATTTTTCAGGCGTTTTTTCGGGCATATTTTATTCTACTTGTATTTCTGCGCGATTTCTTTGAATTGATCCTGTATTTGTACCACAGCATCCGTAAGAATGGGATCGAACTGGGTGCCTTTTCCTGAAATAATTATTCCCATCGCCTCTTCGTATGGCATGGCGGACTTATAGACACGGGCGCAGACAAGGGCGTCGTATACGTCCGCAAGAGCCGCAAGACGGGCGGTAAGGGGTATTTCTTTTTCTTTTAACTTGCGGGGATAGCCTTTGCCGTCCCATCTTTCATGATGGCCGTAGCAAATGTCTTCGCAATGTTTTAGATAGAGAGAAGAATTTACATCGCCAAGTTCGCCGATAATTTCCTTCCCTCTGGTTGTGTGGGTTTTCATTACTTCATATTCATCAGCGTCAAGTTTACCCGGCTTTAAAAGGATTCTGTCGGGAATCGCTATTTTACCGACATCATGAAGGGCCATAGACTTCATAATTATATCCGGTTGAAGCTTCACCAGCTCTTCCGCGTAAACAGAGTCAGTTTCTATAAGGTAATCGATAAGCGCTTTTACAAACAGCTGGGTTCTTTTTACATGTTCGCCCGATTCCAAATCGCGGTGTTCAATGGCGTTTGCAAGCCCCTGCAAAGCGTTGTCCAGAGTTTTTGTAGCTTCGGCTGTTTTTATCGCAACCATCTGTTCAAGGCTGTCGCTGTAATTTTTAAGTTCTATCTGGTTTCTTACGCGCAGTCTTACAATTTCAGGAAGAAACGGCTTGTTGATAAAGTCAACCGCGCCTGCCGCCAAAAGTTCGCTTTCGGAAGCGTTATCCGCGGTAATAAATATTACCGGAATCCTTTTGAGTTTTTCATTGGTCTTCATTAACTCAAACATTTCGCGCCCGGTCATTTCGGGCATTACCAAATCCAATAAAATCAACTTGGGCAGAGAAACTGCGTCTCCCAGCATCTCCAGCGCTTCCCTGCCGTTGCTGGCGGTTATTACATTAAAATCACTCTTAAGTATTTCTTCGAGGATCATGACATTTGTTTCAACGTCATCAACAACAAGTACTATAGGTCTTTTTTCATCCATTATCTGCTATTACCTTGTCTACTTCCGCCAATGTTTGCGTATAAACATCTTTTAATATATTAAACTGTCCGTCTTTAACTGATTTTTCCTTTATCTGCGCTTCAATTTCACGGCTTTGTTTGAATAATTCCGTAAGAGACAGGTTTCCGGAAAGCCCTTTTAAGGTATGCGCGGCAACCTGCGCCTTTTCATAATCATTCGCGGCAAGGGCGGCTTCCAGATTTTTAATATTGGGATCATCCTTAAATTTTACAAGCATTTTGACAAAAAACGCCTTGTTATTCATTACCCTTTTTATTCCGTCCTCAAAATCAATAAAAAAACTATTGTACATAAAAACCCCTCTTAGCGTTCCCGGTAAATAATCCGGCCTCTGCTTAAATCGTACGGAGAAAGGGCAATTTTAACGCGGTCGCCCGGGACAATACGGATATAATGCTTTCGCATTTTCCCCGACAGGTGGGCCAGTATAAGGTGTCCGCTTTGATTATCCAATTCCACCCTGAACATGGTGTTTGGAAGCGCCTCCTTTACAACGCCTTCTACCTCTATTGCCTCTTCTTTTGCCACTTTAGCTCCTTTTAAATATGGTACAGTTAAAGCCCCTTTATGTCAATTACACCTATATGATAAAATACCCTATGCGTTATTATAGTACAAGAAACAGGACAGAGACGGCTGATTTCGCCGCGGCCGCCCTTACCGGGCTTGCCCCGGACGGCGGGCTCTTTGTGCCCGAGGAAATCCCCCAATATTCCGCGCATGTGCGCTCTTCTCTCGGCTCGATGGATTTCCGCGATATCGCCGTTGAAACGATAAAACCGTATGTGCGGGACGAAATCCAGAACGGCGCATTAGCCGATATTATTCAATCGGCTTTCACTTTTACCGCGCCTCTGGTTCCAGCCGCGGACCGCTTTGCTTTGGAGCTTTTTCACGGACCTACCGCCGCTTTCAAGGATTTCGGCGCGCGTTTTATGGCGCGTTCTTTCTCTTATTTGCGCAGGGGCGAAAATCGCCCGCTTCGTATACTTGTCGCAACTTCCGGCGACACAGGCGGCGCTGTCGCTGACGGGTTTTTTGAAGTGCCTGGCATCTCTGTTACGGTGCTATACCCCAAAGGACGCGTAACACCCCTGCAAGAGCGGCAAATCGCGGGGCTTGGAAAAAACATTTCAGCCATTGCCGTAGAGGGTAGTTTTGACGACTGCCAGCGCATGGTTAAAGCCGCTCTTTCCGACAACGATCTTAAAAAGAAAATGGCTCTTTCTTCGGCTAACTCAATTAACATAAGCAGGTTAATTCCGCAGGCTGTCTATTATTCAGCCGCCGCGGGAAGGGCATTTGCCGGCAGAACCGATCCGGACGGAGAGGCGACTCCGCGCGTAAAAGGAGCGTCGTCCGCCGGAACGCCGAGAGGCGGCTTGCCTGTTACCCTGTGCGTCCCTTCCGGCAACTTCGGTAATTTGACGGCGGGGCTTTACGCGATGAAGATGGGCGCGCCTGTAAAACAGTTTATCGCGGCGACAAATATAAATAAAACCTTTCCCGATTATCTTGATACGGGCGAGTATCTTGCGCGCGCCTCTCAGGCGACAATTTCCAACGCGATGGACGTGGGCGCGCCAAGCAACTACGAGCGTATGGCGGCGCATTTTTCCCTTGATGAAATGAGACGGAGCATTTTGGGCGTTTCTGTTTCCGATGAAGAAACGAGAGAAACAATCGCGCGCGTCCGCAGGGAAGCGGGATACTTTATCGATCCGCACAGCGCGGTCGGCTGGAAAGGCGTTGACAAACTGCGCGCGGAAAATAAAATCGCGCAAGCCGGACCTGTTGGGATACTCTGCACCGCCCACCCGGCGAAATTTTCAGAGGTAGTCACCCCCCTTGCAGGAGAGCCGCCGGTTCCTTCTTCTCTTGTTACGGCGATGAAAAGGACTGTAAACGCCAAAACAATTCCGGCGCAAGTCCCTGCGCTTATTGAGACATTATATTCATATAAACAATAATGAAAATAAAAGCGATAATTTTATTTTTATTATTCCGCATATCTATTGTCTTTGCGTGCGATCTGCCGGGGCATTTTGAATTTGTTGTTTCCAACAACGGCGAAATTCTTTATTCCGGCTGTTACGACGCGATTAATTCAGGCCCGCACATAATTGAATATGTTTTAACAAAAGAGCGGGCGGAAGCGACAGGGACAAAAAGGCCTTCCATAATGTTTTCACAAAACAGGGACGGCGGCATACTTCAAAAGTTACTTGAGGATAACGGCTATTCGCTTCCCCACCATAACGACTATACACGTTCCGGCTATGACAGGGGGCACATGGCTCCCAACGCGGATTTTAACGACACTTATGAAAACGCCTCTTTTACTTTTTTTATCGCCAATATTTGGCCTCAAACGCCGGAGCTAAACAGGGTAACATGGCTTAAAACAGAGAATGAAACCAGAAAGCTGGCATCGCAGTATCAATCCGTAAAAGTTGTTATTATCGTGGACGAATTTACTGAAAGAAAAGTCGCGAAAATAAGCGTTCCGGCGTGTTTTAAAAGAAGGGTTTACGATTTAACAACCGGGGAATTGATCTATCAAATTGACGTTTATCAGCTTGAATAAAAATTTAACACATCTTCATTGTATTTTCCGTAATTGCCGCGATTGTCTTAAAAGCGCTGTGCAGTAAATGTACGGACATTTCATTTATATTATTATTTATCTTTCGCGGCCAAATTCTTTGCCTTAACTCTTCAAGCGCGTCTTTGGCTTCTTTCCTGTCAAATTCCTCGCACGCCGTTTTTATTACCGACAGTTTTTCCCGTAAAAAACCAGCGTCATCGTTTGATAATTCCTTATTATCCGGATATACAGCTTTGTCTTTTTCGTTTGATTTATATTTTTTAATTAATGATTCCAATTCATTAATAAATACAGGGGTCTCATTTCTAATTACCGAAAAATTTTTATCCATTCCGGCTTTTTCCAGATTACCGGCCAAAACGGCGTGCCCTGGCTCATAAACGTTATGAAGCGCGCTCTTCATTGAATGAACTTTTATAATGTAGTTTTGCAGATCCTCCTGCCTTTTAAAATTATTTTCCAGCAGTTCTTTAAGCATGGAAACGGCTTTTTCGGCTTCCATGACAAAAGCTTCCGTAAGCTTTATATCCAAATTCGGTTGTTTTATTTTATGGGGATTGCTCTTTAACTTTGCTTTAAGCTTGCGCGCGGTTTCTACCACTTGCGGCGATTGAGTATCGCGGACAAATTTATTAAGAATTTCATCCAACTGGCGGACGTCTATAGGCTTGGAAACAAATCCGTTAAAACCTTTTTCTATAAATACTTCCGCCTGCCCAATCATTGCGTTTGCGGTAAGCGCGACAACCGGTTTTTGATATCCTATATCGCGTATGATTTTTGTCGCCTGCATGCCGTCCATTTTTGGCATAAAATGATCCATAAATATAATATCGTAAATACAGCCGGCGTTAATCTTTTCTATCGCCTCAAATCCGCTGGTAACGGTTTCCGTTGACAAGCCGTAAAGATCCATCAGCCCCCGCGCGACATACAGGTTTGTTTCCACATCGTCTACGATTAAAATTCTGCCGTAAGGCATATACTCGCGGTCGATTTGAGGCAGATTAAGAACGGACGATGACTGCCCAATACGGAACTTTTTCAGTTTTTCTGCAGCTTCCTTGCCAAGAGGGGTAATATCCGCTATTACCTGAGGCAAACGGACGGTAAATACCGAGCCTTTATTTGGTTCGCTCTCAACGGAAATACCGCCTTCCATCATGTTCACAAGGTATTTTGTAATCGGCATTCCAAGCCCGATACCTTCTACGGCATGGTTGGCTTCAAGGTTAAAACGGGTATACTCTTCAAACAATTTATCAAGCTGTTCCTTGGTCATACCCTGCCCGGTATCCTGCACGCGGAAAATAAGCATAATTTTTTTATTAACAACTTTAACAACGCCGTTTTCCGATTCGACAGAAACCGAAAATAAAATCTCGCCTTTGTCTGTATACTTAAAAGCGTTTGTAAGCAGGTTGTTTAAAATTTGCTTTATCCTCATATCGTCGCCGAATAACGACGCGGGAATGATCTCGTCCGCGTGAATTACAAAATGAATCGGCTTATTGTCATAATGCATGACAAACATATTCAAAGTATCATTAATAAGGTCCGAAACATTATAATTAACCAATTCCAGCGCCAGCTTGCCCGCTTCTATTTTTGAAAGGTCCAGTATATTGTTGATGATTTTTAAAAGCAAATAGCCTGAATTGTAAATATTTTTTAACGCTTCTTTTGTTTCAGGCGAATTATTTTCATTTTGTAGCTGGATTTCCGTAATACCCAAGATTACATTCATCGGCGTCCGTATTTCATGGCTGATATTGGCGAGAAACGCGTTTTTATGGCGGCTTAACTGCTCCGCGTTTTCTTTTTCGTCAATTAATTTTGTCATCTCGCGAAGATCGCGCGTGTAGCCGGTGACAATAAAATCTTTTTGATACTTGACGCGGACAAGCGTAATTTCGCATGGAATAATTTCCCCGTTTAATTTTTGATGATGCCATAAAAAACGGCAATATCCCTCATCAAACGCTTTTTTTATATATTCAAACGCTTTGTCTTTTGATAAACTGCCGTCTTTCTGGTATTCCGGGGAAAGGTCAAAAAATCTGTCAAGATATTCCTGCTTGCTAGACAGCTCAAAAAGTTTTACCGCTTCTTCATTGGTTAAGATATTTTTAAAATCCCTGTTCCAAAAGTTCATGACAAGGGGAGTCGCGTCCAGTAAAACCTGCAGTTGTTCGTCAGCTTCAAATGATAAATGTTTTTTTATTATCCTTGTCAGTATTTTATTTATGAACGGCCGGATTAAAGGCATGAATCTACCTTGGTAAATTGATCCCTTATCTCATAAAATACATCTGTTATTACCGGATCAAATTGCTTACCTTTGCTTTCCATTATGATATTTATAACCTGATCGCTGCTTAACGCCGGCTTGTACGGACGTTTCGACGACAAAGCGTCATAAACGTCAACAATCGCCATAACGCGCCCCTGCAACGGAATTTCCTCTCCTTTTAATCCGTGCGGGTATCCTGTCCCATCCCACCTTTCGTGATGGTAGCTTGCGAATAATTTCGCAAAATGCAGAAAATCTTCATCTCCCGCCTGGCTTATTATTTTGTCAATTATACGCTCCCCTTCCGCCGCGTGTATCTTCATTATTTCAAATTCTTCTTTTGTAAGAATGGCGGGCTTGTTTAAAATTAAATCGGAAACGGCTATTTTGCCTACATCGTGCAGCCTTGCCGACGAGACAGCCAACTCAATATCCCATGTGCTCAATTCGTTATTGTACACATCTTTTTCTTTCATTGCGTTAATAAGCAGCCGCAGATATTCAGTCGTACGCTCTATATGCCCGCCTGTTGTTTTGTCGCGGCTTTCAAGCATTTCCGCCATAACAGACACCATGCTGGTTTTTAACCTTTGAAGGCTTTCGGTTTTCTGCTCAAGCAATGCCGTCCTTTCGCGGATAACTTCGTCAATATTTAAATGGGTTTTTATCCTGTTTACCAAAACAGCTTCGGAAAACGGCTTGGAAATAAAATCTACCGCGCCCATTTCAAAGCCCAGGGCTTCTGTTACAGCGTCATTTTTGTTTGTCAAAAATATGACGGGAATGTCCAGATAACGGGTATTGACTTTTAATTTAGCCATAGCTTCCAAACCGTCCATTTCCGGCATAATAATATCCAGAAGGATTAGATCCGGGATAATATTATCCAAAAGATCAAACATATCGGCGGCGGACGGAAGGGTATAGATATTGTAGTATTTTGATAAAGCTTTTTCCGCGGCAATCAGGTTAACATCATTATCATCTACAATAAAAATTGTTTTCAAATTTTTTCACTCCCATTGTCAACAAATGAAAAGTAATATTTTTTACAATTTTACGTTAAAAAAGGCATTATTTCAAGTGGAAATATTGAATAAAACAGGCATATAATAAGATTCAATGGAGTTAATTACGCGGGAGTTGCGATAAAACAAATAAATAACCGGAAAGTTTGTTTAAATAAACGCCGGCGTCCGGGCATAACTGTATCTGTTCATTCACGGCTGTAAACATGCGCTCAGCTCTTCTCGCGACAGTTCTGGCGATATGGATTTGGGCTTCAATAGCATCGCGTCCCGGCAGAACAAATTGTGATTTTTTTGGAATTAAAGCCGACAATCTTTCGATTTCTTTTTCCAAACAGGCAGTCTCGCTTCCGGTAAAAATATATTTATCGTCGGCGGTATCGGAAACATGCGACATAAGTTTCATAAGATTTTTTTGAATTTCCTCAATAAACAGGCGGGTATCGCCGTCGTCCAGCAGGGCTTTAACAAGCCCCAAATGTGAATTAAGCTCGTCCGCCGTTCCGGTAAAATGAATTATAGGATCGTTCTTTGATACTTTCTGTCCGTTTAAGAGCGTTGTCATTTACAAAGTATCCGGCGAATCCAGCCACGCGGGTAATTGCATGCTGGTCTCAAGATACCCCATTTTGCGTTTCTTTATCGAAATCTCCAGAAGGGCATAACCGTCATTTTCCATAACACGCAAACGGTTAATTGATATCGGATCATCTTCCGAGATGCCGGCTTCATCGGCAACCGATCCCCGCACAACTTTTTTTACTACATAGTTAGACGAAAAAAATCCGCTGTATACAGGAGAAAGAACCATGCCAAACAGGGGCGCCGCAATTCTTTCGCGCTTGTCCACCTTTGCCGCATCCGACAGCGGAAGATCCGGACGGCGGACGGTCATAAGAATATTTTTCTTTACAACGCCTTCGGCGTCAACTGTTTCCAAAGCGACAAGTTCTCCAGGTCCCGCATTGAAAACAGCGTTTTGCATCGCGGGAATAAGCGTACCCTGCGGGGCCGTTATTGCTTTTCCGTTAATTGATTTTATATACGAACCTTCGCGAATCAGATGACGCGCCGCGGGGGTATTCGGCGCGGTATAGATGATCTCTACCCCCTTTAATGTTTCACATAACGTAAGCCCAAGCCACGGCCTCTGCGCTTTTCCGCCCTTTATCATCGCGGGAAGGGCGGCGGCAAGCGTTTCCGCGGGAATAGCGAAATTCAGCCCCTGGTGATACGCGATACCGGCAAAAACAATTCCCACAAGCCGCCCTTCGCTGTCTACCAAAGGACCGCCTGAATTGCCCCCGTTTACCGCGGCGTCAATCTGATAAACATCGCCTATCTGTAAAAAACGCCTGCTGAGAGCGGAAACAATTCCCGATGTTACTGTTTTTTCCAGCCCCACGGGAGAACCGATTGCCCACACGGAGTCTCCTATTTTAGGAATTACGCGATCTACAAGGGAAAATATATATTCAGGCTCATATTCGGTTTTTATAAGGGCAAGATCCAAAGCTTTATCCCAACCGATAACACGCGCAGGGTATCTGGGACTTGAGGCGTCTCCCAAACGGATATACATGCGGGAATACCCTTTGTATTTGGGATCTACCTCGCTTGCGATAACATGGTAATTTGTGATTAAAAATCCTGAAGCGTCGACAAAAAAAGCGGAACCCAATACCCTGTCGGGAACCCCCATTCCCCTTTCAACCTTTATTCCCTTGTCGATAAGCACCGTCGCGACTCCGTTTACCATATCGGAAACAGTGTCGTGCCCTTTTGCGTACTCAAGTAATTCGGTGGGAATATTCTTAACGCCCGCGTTAAGGGCCGCGGAAAGAAAAAACGCGGCGGCGCGGCGCTGTCTTACTTTTACCGCCCTTTCAAGGAAAAGAAGCGCGTCGGCGGAACCAAGCGGTTTTAGCTGTTGGGTTTTAACCGCCGCCAGAAACGCGCTTAAATTATTGCCGTCCGCAAGTTTCTTTTTTGCGTCCGCAAGAACTAAATCAGGCTCAAACCCCGTCTTTTCCACAGTTATTCCGATACTTGCAAGAGACCTGCTGTAAGAAACAGCGTCGTCCCATCTTTCTTCTTTAATGGCTTTTTCCTGCATTTCACGCAAATTAAGCACCGCTGATTTTTCATATTCCAAAAGATTATTCCAGTCGCCGTCTTCATTATTCTGCTTACTGGAATAAACTTCCTTGTATATGTAGATCATGTGCAGGGCGCTTATGGGATTTTCCGTAATTTGTTTTTCAATATCGCTAAGCCTTATTGAGCTTGTCGATGGCAACGAAGACGAAAAATCATCTTCTTGCTTTACAGTACTTTTACACGAAAAAGACATTAAAAGAATTACAGCGGCTATTATTAACCGCAGGGTTTTATTTATTTTTTTCATTTTTTATCCGTTTCTGAATAATTCATTTCGCCGCCGCCGTCCGTATCCCATGAATAAACAATCGAACCGTCCTTTTGATACACTTCGCCTGTTTTAAATTTCCCCTGCCCCGTCCAATCGCTTTCCGAAGAGGCGATTAACCGCCTGTAATTAAAAGTTTCATCTAAATTGCTCCATGTGGAATCGGAACGATGGAAGCGGCGTATTGTTTCCATTCTTCCGTCCATATCCATATCAAGGCGCTGTATAACAGGCGAGCCTCTTTCAAATTCCGTAACGGAAATCTGTTTTCCGCCTGAAGTTTCTTCGGCCCTAAGAACAATCCCTTTTTCAAGAAACAGTTCCTCCGTTGCGCCTTCAAATTCCATGCTTGGGCGCTGTATGACCGAACAAAATGAAACAATCGCATTCCGCGTCAATTCCGCATATTGAGGCAAAATAACAGGGTACTTGGGCCCCGCAAATTTTTTACTGCCGCCGAATATAACAAGATTGACCGGCATATATTGAAAATCCGCGGGGCGGAAGAGAAAACGCTCATTTGAAATTTTTATTTGTTTTATAGAAGGATACCGTTCCCACTGGATTTCAGCCGTTTTGTTTCCCATAACCGGGACACGCGCCACGGCGGGAACGCCGTCCGCAGAAAATGAAATATTAAAATCAAAAACATTATCCTGGGTTATGTCAAACGCAAATTCCCTTACTACGCCGGATTTGTACAAAGATTTACTGTCAATATATCCGTCATTGTCGTCATCTGAAATTATAGTCCCGGAAAAAGAAAGCAATTTCTGCGTAAATAAATCCCGCCCTTCTTCGCCGCGCAAAAGACCGTAAACTTCGTTCATTACGCCCGCGTCCATAGGTTCGCAAGAAAATAATTCTTCTATAGCGCGGGCATCGTCAATCAGCCCCAAGTTAAGCGCAATGGGAATTGAAGCCTGTACCGGCTTAAAATCCCCGGTTTGAACAGATGGTATGCCGCCCGCGCGGTACGTAGAAACATAACGCTTTGCCTGTTCCGTATCGCTCATAAAATAAGCGGCAAGCCACGCAAGATCGCTGTCCGCTTCCAGAAGAATAGGAAGCCTTTTTAACGCTAGTTCAAGCAGTTTACGATCGCTTTGCGTAAGTTCCGACGGTTCTGATTTTCTGTTACGCGCATATTCAAAAAAAACGCGAAGCGGGCGCGGGTCGCGCGAATATCTGTCCATAGCGGCAAGAACATGGCTGCGAAAACGCGACAGGGCAACAACAGGGTCAAAACCCCGCGCCGAGCCGCCTGAAAAAGCCATTCCTCTTAACGCCAAAAGACGGATTACAGCGGAATCCGCGCTTTCTTCCGCCTTGTCCAAAGCCGCAAGCGCGCTTACAAACTTCCGTACGGCGGTAAGCTGCCGCGCTTTAAGAAGCAAAGCCTGATTTTCGTTATAAATTACCCACCTGTTAATTTCCAAAGCGCGATCCAGCGCGTTAATTACGCCGGTTCTGCTTCCTCCCTCATGGGTCACGGCAAGGGCAAGCTGATATGAAATATCCGAAGATACGTTTGAAAAATCCGCCGCCCTCTGCGCCGCGGCAAGCGCTTCGCTCCAGCGCCCTTCGTCCATCGCTTTTTTTATCCATTCAACATACTTTTGCGCGGCTTCCCCGTCGCCCCAGCCTTGCACTCTTCCTTGATTTTCCTGAGCGTTTGCAAAAACATTGGCAAATATAAATAAACACAATATTACGCGAAGCTTCATGATTCAGAGCTCCCTTTGGGCCCAAGCCCCAGGATTTCCCTTACTTCGTCGTCTATCAATGTTTCACGCGCAAGCAAAGCGTCGGCAAGTTTTTCAAGTTCTATTTTATGGCTTTCTAAAATTTTAAAGGCGTTGTTTCTCGCGCGGTCAAGAATTTCCATAACCGCCCTGTCTATGCGCTGGGCTGTATCTTCCGAATAATCCTTATGCCTCGCGATTTCCTTGCCTATAAAAATAGGTTCGTCTTCCTGTCCGTATGCGACAGGCCCTATATCGTCCGCCATGCCCCACTCGCAAACCATGTTACGCGCCATTTCAGTAGCCTGCTGAATGTCATTTTTTGTTCCGGTAGTAGTCTCGTTGTAAAAAAGTTTTTCCGCAAGCCAGCCGCCGTAACAAATCGCAATGCGATCCTCTATCCAGCCCTTAGCGCGGCTGTAAGTGTCTTCTTCAGGGAGGGAAAGAGACGCACCAAGCGCGCGCCCGTGGGGAACAATGGTAACTTTGTGCAGAGGATCTGAGTTTTTTAGGAAATAATGAAGAAGCGCGTGCCCCGCCTCGTGAATAGCTGTCATTCTGCGTTCCTTGCTTGATACCGCAAGGGTTTTTCGCGCGACTCCCATCAGCACCTTGTCCCTTGCTTCCTCAAAATCGGACATCTGCACTTCGTTCTTGTCCTTGCGGGCGGCAAAAAGAGCCGCCTCGTTCACAAGGTTGGCGATATCCGCGCCGCTCATTCCCGGCGTAGCCCTCGCGACATGGGTAAGATCGATTTCCTTGTCCAGCGGAATCTTTGCGGCGTGGATTTTCAGTATAGCCTCGCGTTCATTAATATCGGGCATTGCGACAACAACCTGCCTGTCGAAGCGGCCCGGCCTAAGGAGAGCCGGGTCAAGCACATCGGGGCGGTTTGTGGCGGCTAAAATAATTACACCGTCCTTTGAGTCAAAACCGTCCATTTCAACCAACAACTGGTTTAACGTCTGTTCGCGCTCGTCATGGCCGCCGCCGTAGCCCGCGCCGCGCGTGCGCCCTACCGCGTCCAATTCATCGATAAAAATTATACAGGGGGCGTTTTTTCTTCCCTGTTCAAAAAGATCCCTTACCCTGCTTGCCCCGACGCCGACAAACATTTCCACAAAGTCGGAGCCGGACATATGAAAGAAAGCGACGCCAGCCTCTCCGGCGACGGAACGCGCCATCAATGTTTTGCCGGTGCCGGGCATGCCTACAAGAAGCACGCCTTTTGGAATTCGCGCGCCCATCTTTGTAAACTTTTGCGGGCTCTTTAAAAATTCAACTACTTCTTCAAGCTCGAATTTCGCGTCTTTCTGACCCGCGACGTCCGTAAAGCTGACTTTTTTCCCCTCGTCATGGTAACGTTTCGCCCTGCTCTTTCCAAAATGGAAAGTCTTCGCTCCCGCGCCCTGCATGTTTCTGAACATCAGCATAATAATAATAAAACCGATAATCCACGGAAGCATGTCAATTAACACCTTTAAAAGGGTAAATTTTGCGCCCGCGCCGGAAATGATAATGTTTTTTTCTTTAAGTCCCGGCAGAAGCTCGGGATCTGTGTAGGGGATACGGGTTCTAAGCTGGGCGCCGTCTTTTGCCGACGTTCCCTTCAGAAAAATATCCATTACGTTATTATCATGAATGGTAACGGACTCAATCTGGTTTTGTTCCACAAAACGGTTAAAGTCCGAGTATGGGATTTCCCTTACCTGCGGGGACGACCCCCTTAAATAAAAGGCAAAAATAAACCCGGCTATAATAAGGAAAAAGACGATGGTAAAACCGTTGGGACCGCTTTTCGCCGGCCCCCTGTCCGGCAGATTATCATTAGGATTAAACACCATCGCCCTCCGATTTAAGGCTCTTTCTCTGTAATTAAAAAGACAAACCCGCTTTTAGCCGTATCGCCGCCGGCAGGGCTGACTTCTATGCTTATATTATTAAGATTATATAAGCCGGGCTTATTAATCAACAGTGAAAAGCCTTTTTCATAAAAATCCCCGTTTTTGGGGGACAGAGCCACTTTCCCGCCCTCTCTTTTGAGCGTAAATTGCCCCAAATCGGCGGCTTTGGACGAACCTGAGCAAAAACGCCTTATTACCGGGCGCTTTATAGAGCGAGCCGGTTCCCCGTCCGGGAATGTTTTTTTATTTTGGGTTGATAATTTGTCTATGGCGCAAAAAACAGCTTCTTCGCGGATTATTTTTCTTACGGAAAAAAAGTTCTCTTCGTCCGTAACAAGCCCGCCTGCCGTTTTTTCCCATGTAACGCTTTTTTGCGCGTCCTTTGAAAAATATTCCGTTACAAGCGACTGGGTAGCCGCAAGGGAGGAAAGGCCG
>Ga0268262_10003845_pt1 | contig 15906 bp, 12 predicted proteins | sample TergutNc150P3_FD_190354 | JGI IMG/M metagenome (GOLD analysis project Ga0268262, IMG submission 190354) | Nasutitermes corniger P3 segment gut microbial community from laboratory colony in Florida, USA - Nc150 P3 (SPAdes) (version 2) | ecosystem: Host-associated > Arthropoda: Insects >... | reverse complement strand
GTCAAGACTCAAAGTGCTGCCTTGCGGTGTTGCGCTGAACGTCCTACAATGAAATTTTGGGGGCAATGTGGTGCCAAGCGTGCTAGTTAGCCTTAGAACAGCAATGCTGCTGGCCGGGGATGCGTCCGGCGGCGGCATTCTGGATTCCCTGCCGGACCCTATGAGGCCGACGCTGTTCGAGGTCGGATTCGTCATCGTCCTCTTGGCCATTTTGTACTTTTTCCTAAAGTCGGCCCTCTTCCGCCCACTGATAAAAATGATGGACGACAGAGAGGCAGAAATTTTGGCGGGCGCACAAGCCAAGCTGGATGCTTCAAAGGCCATAGAAACCCGCCAAGCGGACTATGCCGAAAAGCTGAAAGGGCTGCGCACACAGGCTTTCGAGCGCAGAAAAGCCCTCGCCTCGGCTGCTTCAGATGAAAAAACCAAGCTAATAGAGAAGGCCCGACAGGAAGCGGCAATAGTGCGGAAAGACGCGGCCGAGAGGCTGGCCACCCAAAGGGAGGCCGCCAAATCAGAACTGATGGCTCAAGTAAATGCGCTGGCCGAAAGCATGGCGCATCATTTGCTAAGGCAGGCGTGAAAGATGCAGAAATTTTTTAGAAATTTCCTTTTTTCAGCAATCGCCATCGCGCTGGCGACCTTGCAGCCCCAAAGCGTAGTCGCACAAGAGCGTGGCGATACACAAACAGAAATACCCTCTATTCAGAAAGCCTCTGCTTCCAAAAGCGACGCCCATGCCACCACCAAAAATGAGGGGCAAGTGGTGAGTGGCGGTGCTGAGGCCCACCACGGCGAGGAAGTTTTGCTTTTCGGAAAGCATTTGGGGCCGACTGCCCAATTTTTGCTGAAGTTGCTCAACGTACTGATTTTCTGCGGGCTGTTGTTCTGGGTACTCAAAGGCGTGCTTGGTGCTGCGTTCAAGGCCAGGGCCAATGAGATAGAGGCGAAATTGGCCCAAAGCGAAAAAGACAGGGCCGAGGGCGAGGCGCAGGTTCGCGAGCTAGAAGCCAAGATGGCTGGACTCCAAGCTGAACTGGGCGGCATCATGGCCAAGGCCGAAGCCGATGCAGAAGCTGAAAAGCAGCGCATACTTGAGGCCGCTAAGCTGGAGGCTGAACAGATCCTTGCCACAGCCCGCTCGGAGATCGAATACCAAAGGCGGCTGGCCGAAACAGAGCTGCGCGGACTCATTGCCAACCTGGCAGTCGAGGGTGCCGAAAAGCGCATACAACAGCAAATGCAGGGCGAAAATGTGGCGCGGGTGATGGATCTGGCCATAGAGCAAATTGGAGGTGCCGATTGAGCCAACTCTTAGTCGCGCAGAGGTACGCCAAAGCATTGCTACAAATAGGCGAAAAGCAAAATATTGTCGGCAATTTGCAGCATGAGCTCGATGAAGCAATCAGCCTCGTAAGGTCTCAGCCAGACCTTGAAAGGCTTTGTATGCACCCATTGATTCCGCCAAGCAAAAAGGCGGCTGTGTTCGATGAAATCTTGGCCAATGCGGGTGCCAGCGAAATTATAAGGCGGTTTTTTGTGGTGGTGGCAAAGGCGGCCAGGCTGAACTTGGTTTACGACTTGGCAACCGCTTTCAACGACCTTGTGGATGCGCATCAAGGGATCGTATCTGCAAAAGTCATTTCGGCGCAGCAACTTTCGGAAACGCAGACGCACAAACTGGCCGAGTCCTTTTCTAGGGCCTCTGGCAAGAGGATGCGCTTTTTCATGCAGCAGGACCCAAGTTTGTTGGGCGGCCTAAAGGTTCAGGTTGGCTCAACCGTTTACGACGCTTCCCTCAAGGGCAGGCTCCGCATGCTCAAAGAGAGGCTGCTATCGGCATAGTGTTTCAGTTGTTTTTGGAGGTATGAATGGACATACGCGCGGAAGAAATTTCCCGCATCATCCGCAGCCAGATTGAGAGCTTCGATGCCCAGGTGGACATAAGCGAGATCGGCACCATCATCAGCGTCGGCGATGGCATAGCCCGCGCCCACGGTCTTGAAAAAGCCATGGCGGGCGAATTGCTTGAGCTGCCCCACAATGTGATGGGCCTAGCCTTCAACCTTGAGGAAGACAACGTGGGGATCATTCTGTTGGGCGAGGCCCACCTCATCAAGGAGGGCGACACCGTCAAACGCACGGGGCGCATTATGAGCATCCCTGTGGGACCCAACTTTATCGGGCGAGTCATCAACCCCCTTGGGCAGCCGCTGGACGGCAAGGGTCCCATCGAGGCAGCCACATTTTTTCCCATCGAGCGCATCGCCCCTTCGATAGTCGAGCGGAAGAGCGTCAACCAGCCCGTGCAGACCGGGCTAAAGGCGATAGATGCGCTCATCCCAATTGGGCGCGGACAGCGCGAGTTGATAATCGGCGACAGGCAGACTGGAAAGACTGCCGTCGCGCTGGATACCATAATCAACCAAAAGGATTCTGGAATCATCTGCATATATGTGGCCATCGGGCAAAAGAGGTCAACGGTGATGCAGGTGGTCAAGGCATTGGAAGAACATGGGGCCATGAAGCACACCATAATCGTCAGTGCCACAGCGTCTGAAGCCGCGCCAATGCTCTACTTGGCACCATTCGCTGGGGCTGCGATGGGCGAGTACTTTATGTGGCATGGCACAAATGGGCAACCGGCCGGAAAAGACAACCCTGGCCAAAACGCGCTCTGTATCTATGATGACCTTTCAAAGCAGGCCGCCGCGTACCGCGAGATTTCACTTTTGATGAGGCGACCCCCCGGACGCGAGGCGTATCCTGGCGACGTCTTTTATCTTCACAGCCGCCTTCTCGAGCGCGCAGCCAAACTGAGTCCAGAAAGAGGAAGCGGCTCGTTGACCGCCCTACCGATAATAGAGACGCAGGCGGGCGACATTTCCGCATACATCCCCACCAACGTCATCTCCATCACGGATGGGCAGCTATTCCTTGAGGCCGACCTATTCAACTCAAACGTGCGCCCTGCGATCAACGTTGGCATATCCGTCAGTCGCGTGGGCGGTGCTGCCCAGCTCAAGGCCATGAAACAAGTTTCCGGCTCCCTAAAGTTGGACTTGGCCCAGTACCGCGAGCTTGCAGCTTTCAGCCAATTTGGCTCCGACTTGGACAAAGCCACCCTAGCCCAACTGAACCGTGGGCAGCGAATGGTTGAAATACTGAAACAGCCACAATATCAGCCCATGCAGGTGGAAAAGCAAGTGATCATAATCTGGACCGCCTCCAATGGGTACTTGGACGACATACCAGTCCCCGAACTGCACCGCTTCGAGACCGAACTATCCGCTTACTTGGATGTCAACGCGCCTGAATTGTTAAGAAACATCAAGGATTCGGGCCAGTTGCCAAAAGAGGCCATGGAGACACTAAAGACGAATATATTGGGGTTCAAGGAACAATTCAAAGCGACCTCGGCCGCCTCAGCCGGAGCCTAAAAGATGGCATCCCTCCAGGACATCCGCCGCCGAATCCGCTCGGTGAAAAACACCCAACAGGTGACAAAGGCTATGAAGATGATTTCTGCGGTGAAACTGAGAAAATCGCAGGAACGCCTATTGGCCCTCAGGCCCTTCGCCACTATGCTGCACGAAATGGTCGGGCGCGTGCTGGGCCGCTTTGAGTCGGTTGACAAAATCCCGCACCATTCGCTCGCGTATGCTTTTTTCTCGCCTCGAAAAGAAAAATGCATCCATATTGTGGTCATCGCCAGCGACAAAGGGCTATGCGGAGGTTTTAACGCTGGCTTGCAAAAAGCCGCAGACGCGTTTATCCGCCAGTGCTCAGGCCAAGTGGCCGTCTGCGATGTCATCGGAAGGCGCGCCGCCGACTGGGCCCGAAAAGCTGGCATTAAAACCAGCTTTGAAGCCAATTTGGCGAATCCAGGCGACTTCGCGAAACTGGCCAGGAGCATCGCGGAAAGGGCTTCAAAAGCATATACCGCTGGCGAGATAGACGCACTGTACTTGGTTTACAACCATTTCAATTCTGCCGTCTCTCACTCCCCTAGGGAGGCAAAGGTGTTCCCGCCCGCAGAGAGGCCAGCCGCTGGCAGTGCCGAAGGGGTCGAACACCTCCTAGAGCCTGACCCAGAGACAGTTTTGCAGGAACTTCTGCCGCAATACATAGAAAATGAAATTTACCATGCGCTGCTGGAAAGCTCCACCAGTGAACACGCGGCCCGCATGGCCGCGATGGACAAAGCAACCAGTAACGCGGCCGACATGATAGACAGTCTGACGCTGCACATGAACAAGGTCCGCCAAGCCGCAATCACGAGCCAAATAATCGAGGTCGTGTCTGGCGCGGCCGCTTCCTAAGCCACTTGACTAGAGAGGTACCTTAAATGTCCAACGAAAACATCCAAGGCCGCGTGATAGCGATTGTAGGGCCGGCCGTTGACGTAGAGTTTGAAGGCAACTATCTGCCCGAAATTTACAACGCGCTTGTGACCGACATTGTTGACGCTTCAGGCAAAACGATCAGCGTCACGCTAGAAGTGCAGCAGCATTTGGGCGAGGGGCGCGTGCGTTGTGTCTCTATGCAGCCCACCGATGGTATGGTGAGGGGCCAGGCGGTCAAAGATTCATGCGGACCCATCAAGGTTCCCGTAGGACCCGCCACGCTAGGGCGCATAATGAACGTGGTTGGCCATCCCGTCGATGAGATGGGTCCAATCAAAACCGACAAGTACTTGCCCATCCACCGCGAGGCACCTTCGTACGAAGAACTCTCCACCGGCAAAGAAGTGCTGGAAACGGGCATCAAGGTCATAGACCTACTTCAGCCCTTCATGAAGGGCGGCAAGATCGGGCTGTTTGGCGGAGCGGGCGTCGGCAAGACGGTGCTGATAATGGAACTCATCAACAACATAGCCAAGGCCAGGGGTGGTTTCTCCGTCTTTGCTGGAGTGGGCGAGCGCACCCGTGAGGGCAACGACCTCTGGTACGAGATGATGGATTCAGGCGTAATAAACAAGAAAAATCTCACCGAGTCAAAAGTGGCCCTCATCTATGGGCAAATGACCGAACCTCCAGGTGCGAGAGCCCGCGTCGGCCTTACGGGGCTGACCGTCTCCGAATACTTCCGTGATGAAGAAGGGCGGGACGTGCTTTTGTTCATTGACAATATCTTCCGCTTTACACAAGCAGGCTCGGAAGTTTCCGCGCTCCTCGGCCGCATGCCGTCAGCAGTCGGCTACCAACCCACGCTGGCCACCGAAATGGGCGAACTCCAAGAGCGCATCACCTCCACCAAGAAGGGTTCGATCACCTCTATCCAAGCGGTCTATGTCCCTGCGGACGACTACACGGATCCTGCACCTGCCACCACCTTCGCCCACTTGGATGCCACCACCAACCTCAGCCGCGACCTGACCGCGCTTGGCATCTATCCAGCGGTTGACCCGCTGACCTCCACCAGCCGCTTGATGGACCCCCGCGTCTTGGGCGATGCCCACTACGACACAGCCATCAGGGTAAAGGCGATTCTGCAAAAATACAAAGAACTTCAAGACATCATTGCCATCCTTGGCATGGAAGAGCTTTCAGATGACGACAAAAAAGTCGTCATGCGCGCCCGCAAGCTACAGCGCTTCCTGTCACAGCCATTCAACGTTGCAGAGAGCTTCTCGGGTATCCCCGGCGTCTATGTTTCTCTGCAGGACACCATTAGAGGGTTCGCCGAAATATGCGACGGCAAGTGGGACCACTTGCCCGAGCAGGCGTTCTACATGGTCAGCACCATTGAGGCCGCCGCAGAAAAGGCAAAGACCATCGGCGCGACGGCGTAAGGGGGCGGCATGAGCGGTAGCCTTCGACTTGAAGTGGTCACGCCGGAGGGCAAGGTGTTCTCCTCCGATGTCACCGAGATCCAGTTCCCCACGCGTTATCGTGGCTACTACGGCATCCTGCCAAACCACACCCCTGTGTTGGCCCCGCTGGGGGACGGTTTGATAACCTGCCTGGCTGGCGGCAAAAAAGTAGTCCTGACGGTCTTTGGCGGTTTCGCCGAAGTGGGTTCAGCTCAGGTGAACATCTTGGCCCGCGAAAGTGACGCAGCGGACAAACTAGACCAAAAAGAATTGCTCGACCTGCTGCGCGGTGCCGAGCAGTCCCTCAAAAACGCAAAAGACTCTGAAGAGCAGCAAAAGTGCCTAGGCGAGATCAACGCCTGCAAACTGAGGCTCCAAGCCATCGAATCAGCGCAGTGACCTAACTGGCACCGATCAGAGAAAAGAGAATTAAGGGCGAGGGCGACCCAAATGTCTAAAAAGGACCGCCCCCACTTTTCATGGCTCGAGCAAACGATGTGCCGATTCACAAAGCCGTTCTGGCTTCGTTCACCATCCCTGAACACCAGTATAAAACGGTTTGCCCCAAAAATTGGTTACAGTTTTGTACTAATTTTGGCGTCCTTGGCAGCGGTCTCCCTTGCCATTATTCATTTTTTCGTGTATGCCTCCGATAGCCGGCGCAATTTGCCTATTGCAATCTAAAAAGTGCAGCTTGGAACTTGCATCCTTCAATTTGGTGTGCGCCAGTGGCACAGAGTCCGATAAATAAAGTGCAAGGGCGGCCCAAATTCCTCCAAATTGGACCGCCCCTGTTTTTTGGCTCGGCAACTGCATACCGATTCACAAAGCCAGTCGGGCTTCGTTCACCATCTCTAGCTACAAATATATGGTATTTGGCCATCAAAAGGTGATAACAGTATTGTAATAATTGCTAGCACTTGATACCGGCACCATGCTGTTATTCAATTGCCCTGTGTGGTGCCTTTAGAATGTGCTGCGACTTGCCTTTGGACGCCAAAAACTTGCATCGGCCGACCAGCGTCCAAGATTCCCATAAAAATCATTAAACATAGGACAGGGGCGGCCCCAAATGTCTCGAAATGGGTCGCCCCTGTTTTTATGGCTCGGTAGCTGCATACCGATTCACAAAGCCAGTCGGGTTTTGTTTACCATTTTTTGTTAGTTTAATACAGTTGTGGCCCAAAAAGTGGTTACAATTTTGTAACAATTTGGATGCGCGGGACCAATTTTTGGTCTATGTGCTGGGTACATGGAATTCCTACATTTGAAAAACCAAGAAAACCAAAATGCGCTTAAGGGTCCACAAACACGGATTGCCATGATTTGCGCTCAATCCAGCATGACATGGTATAAAATGCTCTTTGTTCTTTAGGCATTTTTCGGGGGCTGGACATGTCAAATATCACTGCTCGAGTCGCGGCACTTTTCGCCCGAAAGCCATTGGCACTCCTCCTCGAAGAATCCAAGGACGAGCATAGGCTCAAACGCGCCCTAGGGCCTGTGCAACTGGTCGCGCTGGGGCTAGGTGCTGTCATCGGTGCCGGTATCTTTGTTGCCACTGGCGCGGCGGCCCACAACATCGCCGGGCCAGCCATCATGTTGTCATACGTCGTCGCTGGGCTGACCTGCATTTTTGCGGCCCTCTGCTACGCAGAATTTGCCTCTATGGTACCCGTGGTCGGCTCTGCATACACATACGCATACGCGACATTGGGCGAATTTTTTGCTTGGATAATCGGCTGGGACTTAGTTCTGGAGTACGGAGTTGCCAGTGCCGCAGTGGCCACAGGGTGGTCTGCTTATTTCCAAAGCATACTCTCCAAGTTCGGCCTAGCTATCCCAAAAATTGTCTCGGAGTCCCCTTGGCGCTACGACGTCCAGACTGGCGAATTTGTCTCAACCGGCTCTTTCATCAATCTGCCGGCAGTGGCGGTGGTGGTGGTAGTCACATACTTTTTGATAAAGGGCATCTCTGAAAGCGCCACTTTCAACGCTATCATGGTCTTCATTAAATTAGCCGCCGTGCTATTTGTCATCGGCGTGGGTGCCTTTTTCGTACAAGCGGCCAACTGGGAGCCATTCGCACCATACGGGTGGACGGGCATAAGTTTCTTCGGCCACCATGTAGCGGGGCAGGCAGACCCCAGCGGAGCCCCCGTGGGCATGCTGGCCGGCGCAGCGATAATCTTTTTTGCTTACATTGGTTTCGATGCGGTCTCGACATACACCGAAGAGGCCAAAAACCCAAAAAGGGACGTACCCATTGGAATCATCGTCTCGCTCATCATCTGCACGGTGTTGTACGTCGGCGTGTCATCGGTGCTTACTGGCATGGTTAAATATAACGAATTAGACATCAATGCGCCGGTGTCAATCGCATTCAGGCAGGCTGGCCTTGGCTGGGCGGAGGGCCTGATAGCCGCAGCGGGGGTGGCTGGCATAACGTCTGTCCTGCTGGTGATGATGCTGAGCGGCCCAAGGGTGTTTTTGGCGATGGCGAGGGACGGCCTTGTCCCTAAGTCCATATTCGGTGCCGTACACAAAAAATTCCGCACACCTTGGATTTCAACATTATTGATTGGGATCTTTGTCATCGGCCTGGCCGCCTTTGGCCCCATTGATTTCCTGCTGCACCTGACGAACATAGGCACACTGCTGGCATTCGTCATCGTCTGCGCCGCTGTGCTGATAATGAGGCGCACCCACCCCAACGCCGAGCGCCCTTTCAGGTGTCCGTGGTCGCCCGTAGTGCCATCATTAGGCATACTCTTTTGCCTATTGCTGATGTTTTCCCTGCCGGTCGGCAACTGGTGGAGGCTCATTGGCTGGCTAGTGTTGGGTTTCGTCATTTACTTCGCCTACGGATCAAGGCACAGTGTCATGAGGAAATACAGAACAGTTGACAATTGACAGTCGCAAATGCGAATCATCGCTGGAACATTCAAGGGCAGGTGCCTAGCCGACTTAGACCCCAGATCAAAGGACATACGCCCAACGTCAGACATGGCCCGCGAAGCCCTGTTCAGCATATTGGCGCACTGGCCTAAGGGTCCATTCCTAGACCTTTTTTCAGGCACTGGAGCAGTTGCGCTGGAGGCAGCCTCCAGGGGCTACTCGCCCATATGGTGCGTAGAAATGGACAGGCGAGCACTGGAATACATCAGGACAAATGGGGAAGAAGCTGGCCTGAACGTCGTCCGCAAAGATGTACGAAACATCAAAGAAGGGGAATTTAGCGGCTTTGCGGTAGTCTTCGCCGACCCGCCCTTTGACAAATCCCTTGAAATGTGGAGACTGCTTGCAGAAAGGCTGGGCGGTTGTTTGTCCCCGCATGGAATCCTTGTGTGGGAATGTCCAAAAAAGGTAGATTTGCCTGAAACGCCCAATCTGTTGTGCGTGGACAAAAGAATATATGGCGCGGCAAAGTTCATGTTCTTTGAAAGCAAAACTTAGGCCCTTACGAGCTACGCTGTCCAAGTCGGATAGGCCATAGTCGAAGCCACTGCCCTTTATCCTGTGCTTGGCTGCGTAGTCCCACAGGTATCGCCATAAATGGTCTGTGATCTGGCACATCGGCAATCTACAAATTTGAATTTCGCGGTTTCCCCACTTTCCAGCACACTAGCTCCTCGGCCCGCTATATTGAACACTGCACATCATGCAAGGTACTCTAATTCCATTTTTAATTCAAAATTGCGTCCATGCAATTTTGAATTAATCGGCTGCGGCGAGGCGCGGCTCGCCTGGCCTCACGAAATGCTACGCATTTCGGGCGCGACGTCCGTGTCGCGCATTCCAATTCCAAATAGAATCAGTGCTGATTCTATTTGGAATTGGAATAATATTATCTATGGCTTCAATTTCCATCAAGACCAAGCTGAGCTTTGCCATCGGTGCGATAGTCGTCAGCTTTGCGGCGTTAAACGTCTATTACATGCCGCGCCGCTTCGAGAAGCAGCTTACTTCCATGGCCACCGAGAGCCTAAAGCAGACGGCCGAGATAGCCAGCTATGCCATAGCGGCGACAATGGAAAGAAACAGCCAAACGGACAAAAACAAAGTATGGCAGGGGATAAGGGGGATACCCTGGTTTGCATTTGCGGCGGTCTATGATGGCACTGGCAAGCGCATAGAGGCCACCGAGGGATGCCCTGAATGGATAGACGAATTGGCGGCAAAGGCGCGCAACGAAGAGGAGGCGGAGGCAATCAGCCGCCAAGGCTTTTTGGTGTCCACCTCTCCCATCCCGCTGCGCCGGAGGTCGGGGGACGGCCTGTTGGTGCTGTGCGTCTATACCAACGACATCAAAATGGTCTTTGATGCAAACATGAACTTTGCTTCCATCTTGGGCCTCTCCAGCTTGGCGTTCGGTCTTTTGGCTGCATATTATTTAGGTTCGCGCTACACTCGCCCGCTGTTGGAGCTGAATAAGGCAGCGCAGCAGGTGGCGGCGGGCAATTTTGAAAACGTTCAAATCGCCGTGAGAACTAGAGACGAAATAGCCATGCTGGTGAGAAGCTTCCAGCGGATGACGCTGAACCTGAAAATAAGCAGGGACGAAATAGAGCGCCAAAACAAGCTGCTGGAGTTCCGCGTCCAAGAGCGCACTAGACAGTTGATGGAGACCATTTGGGAACTGGAGGACATCAGGGCCAATTTGGAAGAATTGGTCCAAGAGCGCACGAAGGATTTTCTTAAACTCCAGCAGGCCGACCGCATGAAGGACGAATTTTTGGCAAACATCAGCCACGAATTGCGGACACCGCTAAATGCAGTGATAGGCTTCTCCGGCCTGCTGATACAAGAGGAAAAAGACCATCTGCCGCCCGAAGTCCATGAAGACCTGAGCATCATTTATCAAAATGGCCGCAGCCTGCTGGACATGGTGGAGACCATCCTAGACCTGTCAAAGATGCAGGCGGGCAAATTCGAGCTGGAGCTAAAAAAAATAGACCCTATCCCCGTGCTGGAGGAAGTAAGGTCTGTGGCCCTGGGCCTGATACTGGACCGGCCCATCAAACTGATATACGACGCACCCTCATGGGAGGCGTTGATAGAAGGCGACACTGTGCGGCTAAAGCAAATATTGGTCAACTTGGTCGGCAATTCAATAAAATTCACCGAAGAGGGCGAGGTAGAGATACGGCCGTACATCGAGTCTGGCCAATTCAAGGTGATGGTGAGGGACACTGGCATAGGCATGAGCGAAGAAGAAATGGAGAGGCTGTTCAAGCCCTTCCAGCAAGTTGACGGAAGCATCACTAGGCGCTTTGGGGGTACGGGCCTAGGCTTGGTGATTTCCAAACGCCTATTGGAACTAATGAAAGGCGGCATATCCGTCGTGAGTTCCAAGGGCGAGGGGACTACATTTACCATTGAAATACCACTCGCTTAGAGGCACCGATGAGTTTTGATTCCGCAATAAAAATACTCTGCATTGAGGACAATGCCACCAACTACAGGCTCGTTCAACGCCTGCTGTCCCAGGCTGGGTTTGAAATGTTTTGGGCCGAAGAGGGCATGAGCGGCTTTGACCTGGCACTCCAAGTGGCCCCCGACCTTATCCTGATGGACATAAACCTTCCGGGCCTCAGCGGTTTCGAACTCACCAGCAAATTTCGCAGCAGACAGGAATTCGTTGACACACCAATCATCGCCCTTACGGCAAAAACCCAGAAATCAGACAGGGAGACGGCCCTGGTGGTGGGGTGCAATGGCTTCATCCCAAAGCCCATCGACCCTTTTACTTTTGTCGGCCAGATCAAAAACTACTTAGGCGGCCGCCAAGAGCGCCTGGACAAAGGGGCAGAGGGCCGCGCCCTCAGACAATACAACGTGCGCCTCGTCGAGCAGTTGGAGCAGCAACTACATGAAGCCCGCGATGCAAACAAAAAACTGACAGAGGCCCAGCGGATACTGGAGGCCACGAACAAGAGCCTGACTAAATTGGTGTCTCTCAGCCAGACCATCATGCAGGAGCGCGATGCTTGGCAATTGCTGAAAAAAGTGGCTAACTCGCTTCTCTTGGAAGTCCCCTGCGACAATTTTGCGATATACATGCAGCACACAAGCCGCAGTTATTGGGAGGGACTCCATTTGTCGGGCGGCGGGCTGGAACCAGCCCCTATACTTCCAGAGGGCCACCCATTCATCCAAAAGTTGCTCAACATGGACGCCCACAATGAGTGGCTGCAGGGTCCCGCTCTTCATTCCTTGCCGATCTGGAGCGAAGGCTATCAAATGGACATCTGGAGGCACAGCGGCCAGCCCTGCTTGCTGCTCCACATGAACAGGGAAAGCCATGGAGAAAATGATAGCGAAAACATTGGCACCCCCTGCGGCTTTTGGGCATTCGACAGGGCCGCCGACAGGCCATTTCTCCAATTGGACTTTGAAATGATGCTGCTATATGGCCGCCTAGCTAAAGTGTGCCATGAAAATTCAGAGATGATCCTTGAGATGGAAGAAAAAAACCTAGCCATCGGCACCAGCTACGAACACCTTGAGCAGGCATACCGCGACCTCCAGAGCGCAAGGTCTGAGCTGCGGGAAAAAGAACGCCAAGATATGGTCAAAGACCTTTTTGTCAAAACAGCCAACCACCTTAGAGAGCCAGTGGAGACGCTGGGCAAGAGCTGCGGCTTCCTTTTTAGGGAGATCAAGGAGGACAGCGGCCCGGCGTGGGACGCACTGCTGAGTCTGAGCCAAGCTGCAAGCCAAATAGAGGCCGTGTTCCAAGGGCTGCTGAGGCGCACCCAGTCCGAAACGGCCAACTTGCCCGAATGGATTGATCTAGAGAGTCTTTTCAGAGACGAAGTCGCATTCATGGAAATCGAGGGCATATTGCAGATAGGTCAAATGCAAACAGACATAGCCCTTCAAGGAGCGCGCATCTATGGCATCAACTCGGATTTCGCCCGCCTGCTGCGCACAATGGTACTCAACTCAATTTGCAACAATGAAGCGGGCCAGAATACCGGGCCAATCCAGTTCCGCGCTTGGCGGGAAGGAGGCACGGTATTTCTGCAAATCCAAGACAGCTCCGGTCCAATGTGGCCAAGCGACGTCGAGAGTGCTTTTGAGCCATTCCAGAGGCAGAGGAAACCGCTACAAGGCACCCGTGCCCCGCACCCCGGCCTACCCCAGTGCCGGCAGACCCTAGCGACCTACGGCGGAACTATGGAGATGGAAAGCCTTGAGCAGGGCGCATCTTTAAAGGCCACTGTCGCGCTGGGGGGCTGACGCGCGAAAGGAGTCCTCTCTACCAGCATCGGTCGCTGGCGTACCCGCCGCTTCCGGTCGAACCACCGCACCCCCAGCGGTTCCGATGGACACCAATAGGGTTTTACATAAGGCTCAATTGAACGCAGCGTGGCATTGGCGTAAGATTAATAGCAGTTCAACTATTCGTGGTTGAACCGCTATGCCGTGATTTGCATACAAAACATGGCTGCGTGTTGTTTGGTAGGCGGGCTTCGCTGCGGATAAGACACTGCAAGTGTTCCAAGCCCACCGTTAAGCAAGCAACACAATCGCAAATTGCTATTTAGCGTGGAGGTTATTTGCCTAAGGGTCAAGGTTGGATTGTAGTCAGGGGCTTGCTGCTGCTGCTGGCCTCCCTGATGTTTCTCTCGCTTTTCAGCTTTCATCCCAACGACCCTACGCTGTTTTCCAAAGGAAGCGTGGGCAGCAGTTACAACAATTGGTGCGGGTTCATCGGGGCTAATTTCGCCGGGCTGCCGGTAGCGTTCGTGGGCCTGGGTTCATGGCTCCTGCCCACATACATCGCCTGGGATGCCCTATCCCACGAGCCAAGGCGTAACCACAGGCGCGTGGCCTGGCTGGTCTTCGCCCTTTCCGTGTGGACAACGCTAGGGGCATTTGGGACAATTGCTTGGCCCCCCAGCTACGCGACAGCCGAAACGATACAGTGCGGCGGCTGGGTGGGATACGTGTTTTGGCCGAGGCTGAGGGCCTTATTGGGCCCCGTCGGTCTACCCATTACGCTCTCTGTGCTGGCCATCCTCTCATTCAGCGTCATGGCCCCCAAGCTGGCCAAGTTGGTTGCCAAAAAATTATTCCAGTGCCTTGAGGGCAAGGTGTGGCCCTGGCTGAAGCCAAGGTGTCACAAGCTGCACCAGTCGTTTATCGGCATGGTCAAAAAACTCTTCTCGGCGCTTGGCAAAGGCCGACCGAAAACGATGATAGAACTGGACCCATCGGACGGTGAAGACCTGACCGCGCTGGAAGCGAACGTTCAGGCCATTCTGGCATTTGAAAGGGCAGAAAGGGAAACCGCAAACGCGCGCCGATCCAGCAAAAAATCTGGCGCAAAATTTGGCCCCCCGCTTAACTTCGGTGCAGAATTGCCGGGCATCGAGTCAATGAATTTGGAAGGTAGGGAAATTCTAGACGAGGGTGGACTCCCTCAAATCTACTCCGTGGCAGTCGGCCAAACGCCTCCAAACATGAACAGCTTCAGTGACCCACACGCATCTGGCTCTGAACAGAGGCCAAGGTTCCAGACAGACACGATTTCCCCGACAATGCTCAAAGACCGGCCCCCTCCCACAGACCACAGACCCCCGTTGGTGAAGCCCAGACATATGCACAACTCTTCTGAGCGTATGCCAGAACAACGGACATTGGGCCTTTCCGAGCCAACGCCCAACCCATATATAAATGACGCAGGTGGCCAAAGTGCCAGGCAGCCATCGAAAATTCAGCCGCTCCGCCCCGACCTGCCGCCAAGGGACATATTCGACCCAATGGGTTTAAAGGTTAGGCTCGACCCAATCCAGTTGGAAGAAACAAAGGCCCTCATCCAGCAGAAACTGACAGAATTCAAAGTGAAGGGGCGCATTTCTGGGATGCAGCCTGGCCCGGTCGTGACGGTTTATGAATTTTCCCCCGATGCGGGCGTGCCGTTGGCGAAGGTCCTGAACATGGAAGAGGACCTCGCGCTTGGCCTCAAGGCCGAAAAAGTTCGCATCGACCGGGTACACGGCAAAAATGTGGTGGGGATAGAAGTCCCAAATTCTGGTCGGGAAACCATCAGCTTTAGGGAAATCATTGACAGCCCCGAATTTATGGAAATCTTTCAAAAAGGGAAAAATAGCCTTTTGTCTATGGCACTGGGTAAGGACATTGGGGGAAAACCAGTCGTGGCCGACCTTTCCAAAATGCCTCACCTACTCATTGGCGGAAGCACCGGCAGTGGCAAGAGCGTCGGCGTCAACGCAATGATATGCTCCATCCTGTTATCGGCTCGGGCAGACGAGGCTAAATTCATCCTCGTCGACCCCAAGATGGTGGAGCTTGGCGTCTATGAGGACATACCGCATCTCTGGGCCCCCGTGGTGACGGATATGAAAGAGGCGGGCCGCGTGCTGAAGTGGGTGGTGGCCCAGATGGAGGATCGCTATAGGCGCCTCACCGTGCTGGCCGTCAGAAATTTGGAGCAATTCAACGAAAAAGTGATAGAGGCCGGCGGCTCGATTGACCTGTCCAAAAAGACACCCAACCCCAAATGGCCAGACAGGCCCTCACAGCTTGAGCCATTGCCTTACGTCGTGGTTGTCATAGACGAGCTGGCCGACCTAATGATGGTCTGCCGGAGTGAAGTCGAGGACAGCATAGCCCGCATAGCCCAAAAAGCTAGGGCGGTGGGCATACACTTGATTTTGGCCACACAGCGCCCAAGCGTGGACATCGTGACCGGAGTGATAAAGGCCAACCTGCCGGCTAGGTTGAGCTACCGCGTCAACACCAAGATCGACAGCCGCACTATATTGGATTCGGGCGGCGGCGAGCAGTTGCTGGGCAAGGGCGACGCGCTTTTCTTGGCCCCAGGCACGGCACGCCCGAGGCGTATCCACGCGCCCCTCTTGACGGAAGATGAAATCCTCCGATTGGTGGAGTGGCTGCGGGGAAGAGGGCGCCCCGACTACAACCAAGCCCTGATCCAGGCCATGGACACAGAAGAGAACGGGGCTGCGGCAGCCAGGGAAGCGGGCGCGGGCGATGACATATACGCCCAAGCCGTGGCGCTTGTCATGCGCGAGCGCAAAGCAAGCACCAGTCTGCTC
>Ga0268262_10003844_pt1 | contig 15923 bp, 14 predicted proteins | sample TergutNc150P3_FD_190354 | JGI IMG/M metagenome (GOLD analysis project Ga0268262, IMG submission 190354) | Nasutitermes corniger P3 segment gut microbial community from laboratory colony in Florida, USA - Nc150 P3 (SPAdes) (version 2) | ecosystem: Host-associated > Arthropoda: Insects >... | reverse complement strand
GATGGAGGAAGCTAATGGCAAATTACGGGAATCTGACCAGGGTCCTGGAAGAGCAAATAAAAAACTGGACCAGCAAAGCCGTAACCGAGTCCACGGGATTTGTGGTACAGGCGGGATACGGAGTTGTTACCATACACGGGATTTCCAGGGCAATCTACGGAGAGCTTTTGGAATTTGCCTCAGGTGCTGTCGGCATTGCCCTTAACCTTGAAGAAGACGGCGTAGGATGCGTTTTGCTTTCAGGGGAAGACGAGGTAAAGGACGGGGAAGAGGTTAATGGCACAGGCCGCGTGGTGTCCGTGCCGTCAGGCGAGTCCCTTATCGGCAGGGTGCTAAACCCGCTGGGCAAACCCATAGACGGCAAAGGGCCAATCCAGCCGGAAGAATGGCTGCCCGTGGAGGCCCCGGCCGCGCCGGTAATAGAGCGCGGCACCGTGGATACGCCAATGCAGACCGGCATCCTTTCGGTAGACTCGATGATCCCCATCGGGCGCGGTCAGAGGGAGCTTATCATAGGCGACAGGCAGACTGGCAAGACCGCCTTAGCCATCGACGCCATTGTCAACCAGAAGGGCAAGGACATGTATTGCGTTTACTGCGCCATCGGCCAAAAGTCATCTTCGGTTGCCGCGATAATCAAAAACCTGGAAAAAGCGGGGGCCATGGCTTATACCTTTGTGGTGCTTGCTTCGGCATCGGATTCGGCGGCCCTTCAATACCTGGCACCTTATTCAGCGGTGGCAATGGCCGAGCACTTTATGCACAAGGGCAAAGACGTACTCGTCATTTATGACGATCTTTCAAAGCACGCCGTGGCATACCGGGCCATTAGCCTCCTTCTGCGCAGGCCGCCGGGCCGGGAAGCTTTTCCCGGCGACGTGTTCTACCTGCACTCAAGGCTTTTGGAAAGGGCGGCCAAACTTTCAGAGGCGCGGGGAAGCGGTTCCATTACAGCCCTGCCAATCGTAGAAACCCAGGCTGGGGATATTTCGTCTTATATTCCCACCAACGTAATTTCCATAACCGACGGCCAGATCTTTTTGGACACGGAGCTTTTCAATTCAGGTTTTCGCCCGGCAATTGACGTGGGCCTCTCGGTCAGCAGGGTGGGAGGCTCCGCGCAGTTCAAAGCCATCCGCAAAATAGCGGGCAGGCTCAGGCTGGATTTGGCGCAGTACCGCGAGATGGCGGCCTTCGCCCAATTCGGAAGCGATCTGGACAAGGCGACGCAGACAAAACTGGCCCAGGGAGAACGGCTTATGGAAGTCCTCAAGCAGCCCCAGTTCTCTCCTTATAGCACGGCAAAGCAATACGTTATCCTCTTTACAGCCGTAAACGGCCATCTTATGGATGTGGCGACAAAAGACATCCCTTCTTTTATAAAGGGCTTTCTGGAATATCTTTCAATAAACAACGGGCAAATTCTGTCGGACCTGGACAAAATCGGCGAATCCAGCGTTGAGACGGATCAGTTAATAGCCGATGCCATTGAAAGCTATAAGCACGCTAACCATCAGGGGTAAGAGGTCAGAATGGCGAATTTAAGGGATGTTCGCCTCAGGATGCGGGCCATTGGGCAAACCCTGCAGGTAACAAAGGCGATGAACTTAATCTCAACCGCTAAGCTTCGCAAGGGCCGCAGAACACTAACGGACGTAGAGCCTTTTTTCACCAGAATCCAGAAGTGTATGTTTGATATACTCGCGGGCACAAGGATGGTAAAAAACAAATTCCTTGAAGCGTCTGAAAGAGTAGAATCATCCCGCACCGCGATAATCGTGATAACCAGCGACAAGGGCCTTGCGGGCGGCTACAACGCGAATATCTACAGGCAGGTGGAAACGCTTTGCAAAAGGGTGAAGAACCCGACTCTCATTTTGGTTGGCTCGGTCGGGTACAGGTACTTCATCCATTCACCCTGGCTTGTTATGGAAAGTTTTTCTTTTAAATCCAGACTGCCGGAGCTGGATGAGGCAAAGGAAATCGCCGACTATATTATTTCTCAATTCCAATGGGGTATTTTTGACGAAGTACATATCGTATATACCCATATGTACAGCTCAATCAAACTTGTTCCAAGAGAAAGGCAGATTCTGCCCCTTAACATTGAAAGTATGCAGGAAGAATTTGAAAGAACAGGCGGAAAGCGGGAGAAACTCCAATTTGAATATGTACCTTCGAAAGAAGCGGTGTTTGAGGCCCTGGTTCCCATGTATGTAAAAGGGCTGATATACGGCTCCCTTGTGGAGGCTTATGTTAGCGAACAAAGCGCCCGAATGTCCGCAATGGACGAGGCCAGTAAAAACGCCGAAGATATGCTCGCCAGTTTAAAGATTAACTATAACCGGGCAAGGCAGGCTGGCATTACCCAGGAGATGACAGAAATTGTCGGCGGTGCCGAAGCGTTGAGCGATTAAAGTATAATCGAAGTAGATTGGAAAAAGAAGGAAAAAAATGGCAAATGTAGGTTCTATCATCCAGGTTGTAGGTCCAGTAGTGGACGTGAGTTTCAGCGCGACAGGCGGCACGGAATCCATTCCGGGAATTCTCAACGCCCTGGAAGTTGATGCCGGAAACAGGAAGGTCGTGCTGGAGGTCTTGCAGCACATAGGGGACAACCGTGTCCGCTGCGTTGCCATGGAAGCAACGGAAGGCCTTTCACGCGGCATGGAAGTAAGCGACACGGGACACGCGATTCAGGTTCCGGTGGGCGACGAAATCCTGGGAAGGATGTTCAACGTTACAGGAAGATCCATCGACGACAAAGGGGCTTTCAGCGCCAAACAGTACGCGTCCATTCACCGCAACGCGCCGGACTTTGCCGATCAGAAGCCGGCCACCGAAGTTTTTGAAACCGGCATAAAGGTCATCGATCTTATAGCCCCGTATGCCAAGGGCGGCAAGATAGGGCTTTTCGGCGGCGCGGGTGTTGGCAAAACCGTGCTCATCATGGAGCTGATCCGAAACATAGCCACCGAGCACTCAGGCTACTCGGTTTTTTCGGGCGTCGGCGAGCGTTCCCGCGAAGGAGCAGATCTCTGGAAAGAAATGAACGAGTCCGGGGTAATAGATAAGACCGCGCTGGTCTTCGGTCAGATGAACGAGCCGCCCGGCGCAAGAATGCGCGTTGCCCTTGCCGGGCTTACAATGGCGGAATATTTCCGCGACAAGGAGGGCCAGGACGTGCTTCTCTTTATCGACAACATATTCCGCTTTATCCAGGCCGGTGCTGAAGTCTCCGCCCTTCTTGGCAGAATTCCAAGTGCCGTAGGCTATCAGCCTACTTTGGCCAACGAAATGGGTTCCTTGCAGGAGAGGATCGCCAGCACTTCCAAAGGTTCCATCACCAGCATTCAGGCTGTGTATGTCCCGGCAGACGATCTCACCGATCCGGCGCCGGCCACGACCTTTGCCCATCTGGATGCCACCACCACCCTAGACCGCAAAATCGTGGAGCTGGGCATCTACCCGTCCGTAGACCCGCTTGCTTCCAGCTCGCGGATCCTCAATCCGGACATTGTCGGCGAGGAACACTACCGTACCGCCAGGGAGGTACAGCAAATACTCCAGCGTTACAAAGAGCTGCAGGATATAATCGCGATTCTCGGAATGGACGAGCTTTCGCCCGAGGACAAACTTACAGTGACCAGGGCCAGAAAGGTACAGCGCTTTTTTAGCCAGCCCTTCTTTGTGGCCGAAAAATTCTCGGGGACTCCCGGCAGTTATGTGCCGGTAAAAGAAACCGTCCGGGGCTTTAGAATGATCCTGGACGGCGAATGTGATTCCATAAATGAACACGCTTTCTTTATGGCCGGTTCCATCGATGAAGTTGTGCAAAGGGGCGGAACCTAAGAAAAAATGGCAGCCTACTTTCGCTTTGAAGTGTATACCCCTCACCGCGCTTTTTTTGCCGACTCGGTAGAAGCAATAGTCCTTACCCTGCTCGACGGGGAAGCCGCAGTCTATGCCAACCATTCGCATTTTACGGCCCCTGTTATCCCCTGCCTTTTAAAAATCAAAGACGGCAAAGGCGTCTGGAAAACCGCGTTTGTTTCGGAAGGACTATTGGAGGTAACCAGCCACAAAACCGTTCTGCTCTCCGACGCCGCCGAATGGCCAACTGAAATTGACTACGAGCGCGCAAAAGAAGCAAAGGAAAAGGCGGAAGAAACCCTTAAGGGGGCCATGCTCAAGTTTGAAACAGAAGCCGCCGCCGCTTCCTTTAAGCGGGCGAATATGCGAATCAGGGCCAGGGACGAGAGCGTAAAGTAATACGGTTATTATAAATATACCACGCGAAGACGGGAAGTTGTTGTTTGTTATTCTATCTTTACAATAGAGCCATGTTGCAATAAAATAGCATATAGGTTTTAATCCTGCCTATAAAACCCGCCGTTATTCAGGCATCGAACTGGAAGATATAAAGGTTGAAGGGCGGGTTGTGGCTTGTTTTGTTGTAGGATGTAGATTGTAATTGACTATAAATAAGTAAAATTGCTGGTACCAAATTAGATACTGCAAAAGGGAGGGGTATAAAATGGCAAACAGTAAATTATCTCAGGCGAAAAATGCAAAGAACGATGAGTTTTATACACAGTGGGCAGACATTGAGAAAGAAGTCCAAGCATATCTTGATTTTGATCCCGACGTTTTCTGCGGCAAGACAATTTTATGCCCTTGCGACGACCCTTATGAAAGCAATTTTTTTAAATATTTTGCTTTGCATTTTCAAGATTATAAACTAAAAAAGCTTATTGCTACATGTTATGTAGGTTCTCCAATTGCCAATACGCAACTGTCTTTATTTACTGATGAGAGCGAAGAAAACAAAACTACCAGAAAGCCGCATAAAATTGAAATCACTGAAATTCCAGACCTGAATAAAGATGGAGCAGTAGATTTAGTCGATGTTAAATTGCTCCTTGCCAGCGATAGAAATCATTTAACCCGCTTACAAGGCGATGGGGATTTTAGAAGTGAAGAGATAAAAAAATTGAGGGATGAAGCCGATATGATCATCACTAATCCACCATTTTCACTTTTTCGTGAATTTTTGGAATGGATAATTGAGGCTAAAAAAAAGTTTCTTATAATCGGCAATATGAACGCGATTACCTACAAAGAAGTTTTTCCATTAATTAAAGAAAATAAAATATGGTTAGGAGTAAGTATACATAGTGGGGATAGGGAATTTCAAGTACCACAAAGTTATCCCTTAAATGCGGCAGGGTATAGGGTTGATGAAAACGGAAATAAATATATAAGAGTAAAAGGAGTACGTTGGTTTACCAACCTTGACCACGGACGCCGCCATCAAAATTTAACAATGATGACAATGCAGGACAACTTAAAATTCAGCAGGCACAAAGAAATCAAGGGAAAAAAATCATACGATAAATATGATAATTATGATGCTATCGAAGTTCCTTTCACCGATGCAATACCTTCCGACTATGACAATATTATGGGCGTTCCTATTTCTTTCCTCGACAAATATTGTCCTGATCAGTTTGTGATTATAGGAGCGACACAGCGTGGCTGCCATGATGAAGTTCCAGACACAAGAAAATATGATGACTACTGGGAAGCTAAGCCTGACGGTACTCCAACTGGTTCTTCTGGCGGGAAAACCAATGAAAACGCCAATTTACTGGGAAATGATGGGAAGAAAAATTACTTTATAAATAAAAAGGGAAGAATTATTCAGTCTGCTTATCAGCGTATTTTTATTAAAAGAAGGGATATTTAAATGAAAACAGAACTTAAAAAGTATAAAGTAAGCGAAATTGTGAACGGCTTTGTTTATAACGAACTCGAAGGTAAAGGCCTGTTTGGGTTATCCGGTAAACTAACTATACAACCTGAATATCAACGCAATTACATTTATGCTAAGGAAAAAAAAGAAGTAGCGGTCATTGATTCACTTCTAAAAGAATATCCATTGGGGTTAATTTATTTTAACAATGTTGACGAAAATAATTTTGAAGTATTGGATGGTCAACAGCGAATTACTTCTATCGGCCGTTTCATTACCGGAAAATTTGCGATTAAAGATGAAAACGGTCATGAGCAATCATATTCCTCCTTGCCTACCGACAAGCAATTAAAAATTATGAATAGCGAACTTTTGGTTTATCATTGCGAGGGAACTGAAACCGAGATTAAAGACTGGTTTAGGACAATAAATATTGCAGGTATTCCGTTAAATGATCAGGAATTACTTAACGCAATTTATTCAGGAACATTCGTAACTTTAGCTAAAGCCGAATTCAGCAATTCGAGTAACGCCAATATTCAAAAATGGAGCGTTTATGTTTCAGGATCAGCGCAAAGGCAGCAATTCCTTGCAACGGCATTATCTTGGGTTGCTTCCTCGAAAGGGCAGGAAAAAGAAGGCTACATGGCGGCACATCGGCTTGATACAAATATCAATGAGCTTAATTCATATTTTAACAGCGTTATCGATTGGGTTTCCGGTGTGTTCCGTGATATAGAAAAAGAAATGTGCGGTCTTGAGTGGGGACGATTATATGAGGAATATCACAAAAAGTCTTATGACCCTTCCAAAGTATCAAAAACTGTTCAGAAATTATACGCAGATGTGTATGTAAAAAGTCGTCGTGGAGTTTTTGAATACATTTTAGGTAGTGAAAAGGACACAAAACTTTTGGAAATTCGTGTTTTCGATGACGCTACTAAGCAAACGGTATATAAACAGCAGACCACCGCCGCTAAGAAAAAAGGGGAATCAAACTGTCCTCTCTGTGCTATCGGACACGATGCCAATAAAAATAAAATATGGGAGCAGAAGGAAATGGACGCAGACCATGTAACAGCATGGAGTAAAGGCGGTGCAACTAATATTAAAAACTGCCAAATGCTTTGCAAAACGCATAATCAAGCAAAAGGGAACAAATAAGAAATATGAGACTTAAGGCTATGTATCAATTATACAATTTGCATCCGAACAAGATTTAGGTTTTGGAGGGACAAAATGAATAGTATTGATTGGGATAAAATAACTGGACAATTAGTTTTTATATGTTTAAGAATAGGCAGAAACATACAAAGAACTAATTTTGAAATAATTTTGACGCAACTTAAAAAACCACTTTAATAACTATTTTGCTTACAAAGGAGAATTAAGCAATGACAGATATTACTATCAAAACAACTAACCAAATTCTTATATTAAGTTATATGAGATTTGTAGATTGCATAAAATATCCTGTTCAACAAAAATGTATCGAACGGGAACTTTGCGCCTCTGCGCCTTTGCGAGATAAAATTTTGAGATAATTTTTATTAAGACTTAGTTGTCACAGACTACCAGAGGTTATTGTGAAAGATATCCAGGACAGAATATTAACACCGCAGGACATAAGAGAACGAAAGGGGTCTTTTTTTACACCCCAACAGTGGGTAGAACTGTCTCAAAAATATATCGGCGATGTTTTAGGCGAAGACTGGCAGGACGAATACTATATATGGGATTGCGCCGCTGGTACTGGCAACCTTTTGGCGGGGCTTACAAATAAATACAATATATGGGCTTCTACGCTTGATAAAGCCGATGTTGATGTGATGCACGACAGGATAAAGAATGGAGCTAATCTTCTTGAAGATCATGTTTTTCAGTTTGATTTCCTGAATGACGATTTTTCAAAACTACCAAAAGGGTTACAGGATATTATTAGCAGCGAGAAAAAACGAAAAAAATTAGTTGTTTATATTAACCCTCCTTATGCGGAAGCAAGTAATTTAAGAACATTAGAAGGCGGAAAGGAAGGTAATAAAGGCGTAGAGCAAAGTGAAATAAATAAAAAATATGGCTATTTATTGGGACAGGGTAAAGCCGAAATATTTGTTCAATTTTTTACAAGAATATATCAAGAAATGCAAGGTTGTATTCTGGCTGAATTTTCAAAATTAAAAATTATTTCCGGTCAACATTTTGTTGATTTCAGGAAATTCTTTTTAGCAGGAATTAAAAAGGCTTTTGTGTGTCCTGCTAATACATTTGATAATGTTAAGGGGCAATTCCCTATTGGTTTTTTTGTGTGGGACACCTCAAAAAAAACAAGCATAAATAAAGTAGCTACAGATGTTTATGACGCTGACGCCGTTAAAATTGGGAAAAAATCATTCTATTCTTATGATAACAATAATTATATAAACGATTGGATTAAACCATTTAGGGGCAAAAAGAATGGAAAGAATATTGCTAAATTTCCTTTCAAGGGCAATGATTTTCAAAATCAAAAATTAATTGCCATTGTTCATCCCAATATGGATTATAATGTAGAAGCAGGTCAATTTTTAATAAATGCTAAAAACCTTATTGTTGCTTCGGTTTATTTCGCTGTCAGAAAAGTAATCCCTGCAGATTGGTTAAATGACAGAGACCAATTTTTATTTCCCAATAGCGCATGGGAAACAGATACAGAATTTAAAAATGACTGTTTTACTTATTCTGTATTTAATAATCAAGTCCAATTTAAATATGGCACAAATCACTGGATACCTTTTACTGAAGAAGAAGTAAACGCGAAAAATAATTTTGAAAGCCATTTTATACTTGACTTTATAAAAGACAAAACAATACACGATGAAAGCATGGAACTGTTTGAAGAATTAACAGAAAAACATAAACCGCTAAAATTTTCAGGCGAAGCCAAAGCGGTTTTTAAAGCTGGGAAAAAGTTATGGCAATACTACCACTCTCAACCTACCGCTAATGTAAATGCTTCTTTATACGACATTCGTGAATTTTTTCAAGGCAGAGATGACAACGGAAAAATGAACAATACAAGCGGCGATGATACATACAATAAATTAATAGGTGATTTACGCTCCACCTTAAAAACATTATCACAAAAAATGCAACCGAAAGTATATGAGTACGGGTTTTTGGTGGAATAACACTACGACGCCTTCTGCCGTAGCGGCAAAAAAGCGTGCAGTCTTTCTATAACATCGTTAAAATCCAGCGGCTTTCCGATGTGGCTGTTCATACCGGCCTGGAGGCACTTTTCAACATCTTCGCGGAACACATTCGCGGTCATGGCGATTATGGGTATGGTTTTCGCTCTTGGCAGATCAAGCGCCCTGATACTGCGCGTAGCCTCATAGCCGTCCATTTCGGGCATTTGCATGTCCATGAAGATCACGTCGTACTTTTCAGATGACTGCCTGAACATGCTTAGAGCCTCTTTGCCGTTTGTCGCGCAGTCAATCTCCACCTGCGTTGGTTCAAGCAGGGCTTTGACAATCTCGCGGTTTACTTCCACATCTTCGGCTATAAGGATGCGCCGCCCGGCAAAAACGCCTTCGATGCCAGCTTGCTCTTTTTCTGCCTGTTTGTTGCCTGTAACCGAAGAGCACGCTTGGGTGGTCGAAGAGCTCGCAAGCGAGCTCTTACGCGTCTGAACTGTAAAGGCAAAAGTAGAGCCTTTCCCAAGCTCCGATTCAATCCATATCTTGCCGCCCATCATTTCCACAATTCTTTTGGAAATCACAAGGCCAAGGCCCGTACCGCCGTATTTGCGCGTCGTGCCGGACTCAGCCTGCTGGAAAGGCTGAAACAAGCTTTCCTGTTGTTCGTCGCTTATGCCGATCCCCGTATCGGTTACGGAAATCTGTATGGAATAAAGACCGTTCTCTTCACCCATATTGCGTGCGGCAAGACTGATGCAACCCTGCTCCGGAGTGAACTTGACCGCGTTTCCCAACAGATTGGTTACAACCTGGGCCAGCCGTTGTTCGTCCCCAATCATGATTTTCGGGATATCCTGATCAACATATACCGAGAATTTCTGACGCTTTTCGTCTATCCGAAAGTTGATAACATTTACCGCGTGTTGCAGCATATTCTCGAAATTGAACTCCTCCGATGAGAGTTCAAATCTATCGGCTTCTATTTTGGATATGTCCAGAACATCGTTTATCACCCCGAGCAAATGTGTTGAGGCATCCTCTATTTTCTTAAAGCAATAATCCTTGCGTTCGAGATTAGGAGCTGCCTTTCCAATGGTTGTCATGCCGATTATCGCGTTCATCGGTGTGCGCATTTCATGGCTCATGTTGGCCAGAAACGCGCTCTTATGCCTGCTTTCCAGATCAGATTCTTCCCTGGCCGCGTCGACATCAATCAAGACAACGATCAGTATCGCCGCAAGTACTATGCCAAATAGACTTAAAGTTGCGGCCATCTCGCTCAGGCTTTTGTAATAAACATCATTTAGCGTCAAAATAATCAAATACCATCCATTCGAAAGCTTTCTTGTAAAGGCGAGGGTTTTTTCACCCTTCCAATTTATCAATGGGGCCTCTGAAATAATTCCCTTCTCCAGTATTTCATCCTTATAAATCGAAACGGGAACCGCCGGATCGTACATTTTTAATCCGATAAAATCCGGGTTGGAATGGGTGATTACGGTCAAGTCCTGGCTAACCAACATTCCATAACCGTAATCGGTAAGGGCCGAATTAATGACCCTGTCACCGATATAGTCCAGATGAACATCAATACTGACAACACCTAAATAGGCGCCCTCATCGTCAAAAATGCAGCATGAGTATGAAACAATGTTAGTACCGGTAATTAAATCTATATATGGAATTGTTTCGGCAATACCGCCGTCGGCTGTAATAGCGGCCTTATACCAGGGACGATCTTCGAGGGTATAATCGTCCGGCGATTCCATATGAAGGCCGTGAAGAAAAACAGGCCCCCCCTGGATTTTTTCAATATAGCCATAAAAGCCGCAAAACCTGCCTATTTCTTTCATGCATGTATGGTTCGATACTTCAGTTGTATAGACCTGTAGCCTCTCGGCGTCATCGCCGTGCAAAATCATGCTACGCACGGTTTGCGCGAAATCGGACAGCATCGTTTTCGGTTCCAACAGGTCGAATTTTATCTGGTTTTCTATAGAATTAAACACGCCCTCAACATTATTTACTAAATTGGCCCGCATGGTTTTACCCATGAAATTGTAGCTCAAGACAACCATGAGGAAAAAAGCGAAAACTGTAAACAGCACTTGTATACATAGCGGGCGCTTCGGTAGTATCCTCTGTTTTAAAACATGGCTTTTTGTCATATTTATATTATACAAAAACTGCTAAGACAGGCCAAAAGCGTAACTTGTCTATTGTAGACTTGTTTTATTATTTTTGGTAAATTTATATTATGCTTGATTATCGTTTTATCATAGAAAACCTTGATGCGGTTAGGAAAAATATCGCAAACAGATACATGAAAGCCGATGCCGACGCTGTGGCAAGACTTTTTGGGCGGCGTACCGAGCTTAGTACTGCCTTGCAGGGGCTCCAGCAACAGCGCAATGCCAACGCGTCGGCTATGAAGGGGAAAATGGAAGCTCCTGAGAGGACTGCTTTAGTCGAGGAAGGGAAGAGGCTAAAAGAGTCAATCGCGGCAGCCGAAGCGGAATTGGGCCAAGTGGAAGCGGAGCTTGAAAAAGAGGCTCTGAAGATACCCAACATGGCCCATCCTGCAGCCCCTGTCGGAAAGGAAGAAAAGGACAACCTCGAAGTTAAGCGCTTTGGAGAGCCAAAAAAATTCGATTTTGAGCCGCTGGATCATGTCGCGCTTGGGCAAAACCTGGACATTATCGACTTTGATTCGGCAACTAAAGTGTCCGGCATCAAGTTCTATTATCTAAAAAACGAAGGCGTTTTTCTTGAGCTGGCCCTGGTGCGCTATGCCCTGGATATTTTGCAAAGGAAAGGCTTTACCCCCTTTATTACACCCGATGTGGCCAGGGAAGAAATCCTCGAGGGTATAGGCTTTAACCCGCGCGGCGCGGAATCCAATGTTTACGGCCTTGAGGGAGAGGGAACCTGCCTTGTCGGCACGGCAGAAATAACCCTGGGTGGCTATTACTCAAACATGATTCTGCCGAAAGAAAAACTCCCGATACGCATGGCGGGGATTTCCCACTGTTTCCGCAGAGAGGCCGGAGCCGCCGGGCAATTCTCAAAGGGCCTTTACAGGGTACACCAGTTTACAAAGCTTGAGATGTTCGTCTGCTGCCTCCCCGAGGATTCGGATTCCTTTCACGAAGAACTCCGCACCATAGAGGAAGAGATTTTCTCCGGCCTTGAGATACCGTTCAGGGTGGTGGACACCTGCACCGGCGACCTTGGCGCGCCTGCCTACCGCAAGTGGGACCTTGAAGCCTGGATGCCGGGTCGCAACGGCGGCGAGTGGGGCGAGGTAACTTCCACATCCAACTGCACCGATTACCAGGCCAGGCGGCTCAACGTAAGATTCAAGGACAGCGACGGTAAAAATAAATTTATTCATATGCTAAACGGAACGGCAATAGCGGTGTCCAGAGGCATCATTGCCGTATTGGAAAATAACCAGCAGAGCGACGGTTCGGTAAAAATCCCGAAAGCCCTCGTTCCCTACTGCGGGTTTGAAACTATTAAGAGGAGCAAGATATGAAATGTGCAAAGTTTATTGCTGCAGTATTTTTGTTTCTGGCATTAACAACCTGCCAGACACTCAATTCAGTAATACAGGAACCTAAGCTATCTTTAAGATCGGTTGACATCGCAGACATCACTCTTAGCGGTATTGAATTGATTACCCATATTGACATTGAAAACCCAAACAGCTTTGCGCTGCCAACGCCGAAAATCGACTGGGCAATTTCAATAAATACAAACCATTTTTCTGATGGCGTTTTTAAGGCCGATAAATCCATCAAGAGCCTGGGTAAAACTACCGTCGATCTTCCCCTTAAGATTACTTACGACGCGCTTTACAAAAGTATTACATCCATTTTTGATAAAAAGGAAGCGGCTTACAACATTGCGTTGGGAGTATCTTTTGCTCTTCCTCTTTTGGAGAATAAGGTTTTCCCGCTTAGCTATTCCGGGCAGCTTCCCCTTCCGCAACTCCCCAAATTGCTTTCCGGTTCGGTTGGAATTGAAAAAATGGACTTTTCAGGGCTTACTCTGGCCTATGTTGCCAACATAGAAAATCCAAACGATTTTCCGATTCCGCTTCCAAAAATGGACTGGGATTACAGTGTCGGCGGGAAATCGATGCTGAAAAGCAGCAATGTAAATGCAGGACAAATTGCCGCTAGTTCTACCGGGCCCGTTAATTTTGAAATAAGCATAGCCTACGCGGATATTTTTAGCGTTATAGATTCGCTAAAAAACGCCACGGAAGCAAAAAGCAACCTCCTTCTGGGCGCGGATTTCTCCATGCCCGCCGCTTTTGACGAAACGAAAAACACCCTGAATATTCCGGGAACCATCCCGATACTTCAAACGCCGGCCATCGCTTTTCAGGGAATAACCAGGAAGTCGCTTGGCAGGACAATGGAATTTGATCTAACTTTGGAGGTTGACAATAAAAACAACTTCGCTTTTAACCTGGATAATTTCCTATACGATTTTAAGGTAAACAACAGCCAGTGGGCCCAGGGTAAAATAAACAATCCCCCAACAGTTAAAGCAAGCGGCAAAACGCTTATTCCCTTTACCGTTTCAGTCAGCTCTACTCAAGTTGTTGCAGAAATAGTAGATATTATTAACCGCGGTTCAGCTATAAATTATATTTGTTCGGGGAGTGCAAATTTTATCAGCGATCTTCCGGGCATAAATATACCGAACTACCTTCTGGATCTTCAGGGAAGTACAAGGATACGGTAGAAAAGAGTAATCCGCATAGGCTCAAATATTGTAAAACTGCCTCTCATTTGTCGCCTTTTTGGCGACCTTTTGCATCCGAAAAAGGCGTATTTTTATGAAAATGAACAGGAGGTTCAACATGAATCAAAACTTAACGGAAATCGTTTTTATTCTTGACCGCAGCGGCTCTATGGGCGGCCTTGAGAATGACACTATTGGAGGTTTTAACGGGTTTGTCAAAAAGCAGGCAGAAGCTGGGCAGACCAGCCTTACCACCGTGCTTTTTGACGATAAATACGAGATTTTGCATAACGGCATTGACGCACGGGATATAACTCTTACTGAGCGCGAGTATTTTACACGCGGCAGTACCGCCCTGCTGGACGCGGTGGGCAAAACCATCAACGATGTAGGGAAGCGCCTCGATGAAACGCCGGAAGCTTCAAGGCCCGGCAAGGTTATCTTTGTCATCACCACCGACGGCCTTGAAAACGCAAGCAGGGAATTCAGCTATGATCAGGTCAAAAAAATGATTACCCATCAGAGCGAAAAGTACAGTTGGGAGTTTGTTTTTATGGGTGCCAACATTGATTTTGCCAAGGAAGGAAACAAACTCGGCATCAGCGCAGATCGTTCTTTTGGTTGGACAGCAAATTCAGCGGGGGTTAATGTAATGTACCGTAGCGTTGCGGCACTTTGCAATACCATCAGGACTGACAAACCCAAGCAAAACAAGAAGGGAAAAGCATAGAAAACATCCCCACCCGGAGAACAGCTTCTTCGGTTGGGGGTGCTATGCTGATTGTGGGGATATATTATGATTGACGAAAAGGTAATTAAGGGCCTGCGGGAGTATCTCAAGGACCACTATACCCCTTCGCACGGTTTTATGGAACTCAACTGTGCCTGTTTTCCAATGGCCGGTTTACTTACTGGCGTTTCATTAATCAAGACTGATACAGTTGCCAGAAAGGTTCTATCGTTACGCAATATTTCCGATGAAGCGTCCGAATATATAAAGAAGAATCGGAAACCCGGAGGCTTTGCCCATGCCCTTGAGCAGAAACGGAAAAAAAAAGGGCTTACTCCCGCTGAATTATACAAAGGGGCCAATGTTGACCGAAGGCAATACTCGCGCTTGATGGGGCCGGAAGGGAGGCATCCCTCTATGAATACCGTCATAAGTTTTGCCCTTGCCCTGCATCTTGAAAGAACGGAGTTTGACGAATTACTGCAAACAGCCGGCTACTCGCTCAGTAATGCGTCCAGCCGTGACGTGTGCATTATGTACTGCCTTGAAAAAGGCATTTATGACATTGACGAGGCTAATGCCCTGTTATTTGCAATCGGCATTGAACCGCTGTCGAGGGATAGCAACGCTTGAGTTAGCATTGCCTCTTTTTTGAATTTATCAATAGCTGTAAAAAAACAATCCGCATAGACTAATGTGATGCGCAATGAGTACCATCACACAAACACCGCATCAAACTGACGGCAAACCAACTGCGCCGCCATGCGTCCGGCAGCCAGTGCGGAAGGATGCCCGCCAGGCGGCATAATCCTGTGGCCGGAAAAATATAAGCCGCTGACGCTTACAGACCCTGGATAGCTTTTCATTTTGTCACCGGGGCCTTGTATAGTCATCCAGGAACCGTGATATGCCCCAGTATAACGCTCGTAAGTTAGAGGGGTGGCAATGTCAATCACTTCGATATTATTTTCCGCCTGGGGATATTTCCGGCAAATTGCGCGGTTGACTTGCTCCGCCAGTACGCGCTTTTCTTCATCATAACGGCCTTCCTCTTTTGCTTTTTTCCAAAAATCATAAGTGTCGCCAATGAACGCCGTGGTAAGCGCGGTACAGCCTTGTGGCGCATAACCTTCATATCCGGCGTAATTGCCAAATCCGATTTCAGTTACTTCTGTACCAGCGTATTTGATCGGCTCCTCAAGCTGCCACATCGGTATAATTTCAGGGAATTGCGCACGGACACCTACACTGATAAAAGTACACACGGCAGGTTTTGTTCTTTCGCGAAGTTCTTGCAGCCACGCGTCGTGCAGAGGAGTGTCGAATAACCTCTCAAGCGCGGCAATAGTTTCCTGCGTAACGATTACGGCGTCGGCGCTCAGCGTTTCATTTTCCAGCTTTGCGCCGGTAACGGTTCCGTTTTCGATTAAAACCTTATCCACCTTCGTATTAAGCAGAAGCTTACCGCCCAGTCCCTTATAACAACGAGCCATTCTTT
>Ga0268262_10003843_pt1 | contig 15924 bp, 13 predicted proteins | sample TergutNc150P3_FD_190354 | JGI IMG/M metagenome (GOLD analysis project Ga0268262, IMG submission 190354) | Nasutitermes corniger P3 segment gut microbial community from laboratory colony in Florida, USA - Nc150 P3 (SPAdes) (version 2) | ecosystem: Host-associated > Arthropoda: Insects >... | reverse complement strand
TCGCTTCGCTCGCACCGTGTTTATCGCGGTGAAGCCAATGACGGTCATTGCGAGGAGCGAAGCGACGAAGCAATCCAGTCTTTTGACTTTGACTTTGCCGTTGACTGAAAATCGGGGGTTTAGCCCCCGATTTATCTATGAAAGGCGAAGCCTTTCGTCTAAAAAAGACTTAAAGACTTTGACTTTGCAGTTGACTGAAAATCGTGCATTTAGCGCAGGCGACGAACTATTTGGAGGCGTATAATCTACAAACAGGGCTATTAATTAATTTCGGCGCTAAAAGTTTACAATTTAAGAGACTGTTTAACAAGAAATATAAATGCTAATGTGGTACCGTCCATCGCCATTCGCGAAGTGGTGTTGAAGAATCTGCAAATCACGCGCGAGCATTTTCAATAAGGTAAAAAATTGTCGGGATTACAAAGAAAACCCCCGTAAATCATTGACTTTACGAGGGTTTATGGAAGTACACCATTCAGGACTCGAACCTGAGACCCGCTGATTAAGAGACATCGCCCGCTTTTGTAAGCTGTTGATTTTGCTGTAGTTACAAAGTTAAAGTCACTACAACCCACTACAAACCCGCTACAATCGTTACCGTGTACGCTTTAAAACACTTCCCTTTTAGTCAGTGGTTGACCTGTTTTATGCCCGTCTTTATTGGCTCGGATGGCATTGGTCTTTATCGCTTCTCACTACAACCCGCTGACAAAAAGTCAGCGGTTCGGCTGAAAAGTCATCTGCTCTTTGCGGTTTTCCTTAGTGTTTTTGAGCTTTATGTCGCTACATTTGTAGCGGCGGCCGCCTTTGCAGGCCGCTATTTTTGGCTCTTCGCCTCCGCCGCCAGCCGCCTCCGCTCCAGCCTCGCGGCCTCCCTCTTCGCCGCCTTCTCCTCCTCGAGCCCGCGATTCGACACGCGGACGACCCTGCCGAGCGGGGCGCCTACGAGCGGCAAGCCGAGGGCCTTTTCGAGCCACCATTTGTCCTTAAAGTCGAGCGGCTTCCTGTCGAGCCGCCATAAGGTAGCGCCGCCCAGATTGTTCCAAGCGTACCTGCCAAGGTGTTTGAGGTCGTTGGCGGTGCTCACGCGGTATTCCTTTTGAGGGATGATCGGCGTCTTGTAGTGCGGGTCTACCGGGTTTTGGTGGCCGGCGTACTGACCGAGCGCTGCTCCGACCTTTAGGAGGGGATGGGCGTTTCCGGGAGCCGCGCTGTAGATGTCGGAAAAGACATCCATAAGATCGTCCACGACGGCCTCGCCGCGCTTCTCGAACATCATATTAAATAGATGATACCACATGCCCTGCTGAACCGACCCGACCTCGGACGTTGGCAACGGCAGGTAGAGCGTCTTATCGTCGGCGGACGTTTCGCCCTTGACGGTGAAAAGCGGGATCGCCCACCGGTATACCCGCTCGAATTTCGGTATCCTCGCGTAGGATTCTTCAAAAAACTCCCCGGCACGTATCCACCACCGCTTATTCTCTTTATCGTCATCTCCGCCGAAAAGCCGCGCCAACGCCTCCGAGAGGAGGCCGCGCTCCGCCAGCACGTTTATAAGCGCCGGAACCATGCTGTAAAGGCCCATCATAAACATCGCCCGTTTAGGGTCTTCCCGTGCGGCGTTCAGGCTCTCCCGCAACCCTTGGATATTCACGTTCGAGAACATCAATATCCGGTTGAGGATCGGCGTGGCCGTCCCGCCCGACAAGAAGTCCGGCGTCCCTATTCGCGTCCTGACGGTGTGCGCCCGTTGCTCCGCGCTCATCCCGCCCTGATCCCGAAGTAGCTCATATCCAGCGAGCTTCGTGGTTAGTTCTAAAGTATCGTTTATAGTGTCGAGCAAGCGCCCTATCTCCTTTAACCGCCGCAAGCAGAATCCGGCCTGCCCCTCTTCCGTTTCAAATCCTTTGAGCCTCGTATCAAATGAATTGCTCAAGTCGTCGAAGTAGTTATCTTTTGCATAGGCCGACGACGGGAGCATGGCCCGCTCTCGTAACGCCGCCCTGACGACCGCATCCATCTTGCCGTCCCACGTGTACCCCTTAATCTTCCAAAAAGCCTTCCACCAATACATCGCCTTTATCACAACGCTACCCCGGACGTTCCGGTGAAAACTGCGGAAGTCGCGCTGTATGTTCCACACCCAAAACGCCGGATTTTTCTGCGTAAGGATTTCACGCATAGGATTGCCGGCCAGTTTGTCCCATATCTTCAACAGTATGTTGGGCTTCCCGGCGATCGTGAACATCGGGACAAGCTCGTCGCTTACCTGATACGCCACGGTTTTACCCTCGCGTATGACAAATACCGTGTTGTGGTATTTCTCGTAACCGCCGCCCCGCCTTTGCTCTTGTTCTTTCGCCTCAAAGCCGATCGTGTTTTTGTGGTTCAATAACAAATCAACAGCGTTGCGGGCGAAGTTCGCGCGGTCGATAAAGGCCAGCATTTGCATGTCGTTCCTAATAGTAGAGACGAACGGGTTGTGAATATCCCTGGTCGTGCCCATCTGCTTGTGCGCGCCGACCGGAAGACCGGTAATTCCCGATACGGTATTTCCGCCGTACTCCTTTTCAAGCTCTTCTAATACTTCAAACGTGGCGTAGTTTTTATTGTTTAATACCTTTTCGACATACTCTTTGCTGAACGTGCCGCTGTTTACTATCTCCGGGATGATGTGGTCGAAGCGTATCTCTACAAATTTCTCTGCCGCCGCTTTCACAAGGGCGAAACGCTTCGCGCCCAACCTCCTTTTCAAACCGTCAAGGGCCTCCTTGGACGTCTCGGACGTTTCCCCGCCGGGATTCCAGATGTCGCCGCGATCTCCCACGGCAATACGGGCGTTTTCCAAGTACTCGCCGATGTCGTCCATCGTCTTTACGTCCAACTCGCCGACAATCTCCGATACGGCGTTGCGCACTTCGAGTCTGTACGCCTCTTGTTGCGATTTAACAAAAGGCATAGCGCGTTTGTTGAGGTACGGGTTCACCTTGTCGGCGATCTTCGCGCCGTTCTTTTTTACGTTTTCCACCAATTGATATAGCGCGCCGTTGCGGTCCCAAAGCGCGATTCTAATCGCGGCCAGCACGCGACCGAGAGACGTCTCCGCCTTCTCCTCCTCGCGCCGTCTTTTAGCCGCCTCCCGGTCTTGCTCTCTCCCCTTGGCATACCCGGCGCGCCGCCTGTCTGACCGGCTGTCTACGACTGCGTCCCTCCCTTTCCCGTAGAGTTCTTGGATAGCCTTGTACACGCCTGTAAAGGGGTTGCGCTCTCCCTCCCAGCCGTGGAACACGCGCCAAAAGTTCGGGGCCTCCGCCTCCAACATGGCGGGATCATTCAAATAAACAGAGATGGCGTCCGCAAATACTTCCTCGCCCTTCTTCCTGTACTTGTCATGCTTAGGGTCTTTGCCTTCCTCGAACGGCCGCCACTTCTTGGATAGCGCGTAGAGTTCGTCGTAAATAGTTTTGATTTCCGCGCCGGAATCGTCCTCCATGAGTTGCGCGAGCGCGTCCGCGGCGTTCTTGATCTTCGTCGCGACGGCTTTGTACTTGCCGTCCCCGCCGTACTTGGTCATGACGTGCCCGATCTCGTGGGCCAGCGTCTTCAACGTCTGCCCCGCGTTCTTTGGCAGGTCGGCGGCCACTTGTATGTTTATCCACTTGCCGTCTTTGTCGTGAACGGCAAGGCCATAGGCGCCGCCCCTCAACGTCTTCCTTACCTGCGGGACTTTGCCAAGTAACTCCTTGACCATTTGGACAAGCTCCGGCATCTCGACGGGGCGGAGGTCGGAGGCTTCGGGGGCGGCCTTGGGGGTATCGGCGAAGGGATCGGTGTTGGCTTCGCCGGAGCGGCTGGAATATTTTTTTGTTTGGCTATTGACTTTTTCGTCCGCATGTAGTATCTTATTAGTGTTGGGGCTTTGTGGCAGATTCTCGGCCGCGGTATCGTGAGCGCGTGTCCCCGTTTCTGCCCGATCACCAATTTTTTTTGTTATTATCAATTTTGGGGCTTGAGGCGTGCTGCGTTCAGTCGCGGTCTTGAACACGCCTTGAGCCTTTTCTTTTATCTCAACCTCATGTAAATAGTACCTATTCTTTCCATGAAGGCTTTGCTCGACAATCACCTCCATGATGTACTCTGTCTTCCCAATCGATATAGGAGCGTCGATAACATAGGTGTCATATCCCCGCCCTTTCCAATTTGTTTGACGGTCTATGATCTTCCCATGCCTAATTACATCGGGAACGGCCATAAATGCCGCCGCCTTTGCCCTGCCGATCCCGTGCGACATACTGTCCTTTACACCGCGTCTCGTTAGTTCCACCTCGCCTAAATCATCCCGCTCTACTTCCCCGCCGATGCTTTCAAAATATTGCGCGACCTGCGTGACCAAATCCACGTCGGATTTTGAAAACTCAGAACCATCTAATCGCCTGACCGGCGCGGCACCGAATACCCACTCCGCGTTCTTTTGAAAATCATCGGCTTTCACTCTATCTCGCCCCTTACTTTCTGTGGTTTGCGACCCTTCCCCCACCTCTCTAATATAATCTTCGCCCCCACCCTCCGCAAACCTGTCCTTGCTGTACTCCGCGCCGCCGTCGCCACGTCCGACGTGGAGTTCGCTGTCGTAGTACCCGCGCTCGCCCTTCGTCCAAGACTTCATCTTTGTCCGGTTCTTAGTTTGTTCCGGCGTCTTGTTTATGTGCGCCGCCATCAACTCGGAGGCTTCGTCCAAGTCCTGCGCCTCGCCGATGTGTACATCCTTGCCGCCGGTGGTCTCGTACACACTGCCGCCGATTGCCCGGCGCGTCTCGTGGCGTAGCTCAAACTTCCGGGCCTTGTACGAGTGCGGCGTGATATATTTTTTCGTCCGCTTATCCTCGTAGCCGGAGAGGATGTCTATATCGTCGGCCTCTACCGTCTTTACCTTTTTCGTCCGCTTGGTCGGGGCCCCCTCTTCTTCATCGGCGTCGGCATCGTCGGCGTCAGCTTCCTCCGCCACGGCCCCAGCGTCCCGTTCGGCGGCGCGTAAGGCCTCTTGGTCTTCGGGGATGGCGTCGCTGTCGGCGACGGGCTTTGCGGATGAATGATAGTCCGCCGCTATCTCCCTCTTCCGCTGTTCAAGCCGTTCCTCAAGCTGAAAATATTTGTCCTTAACGCGTTTGGGTACGGGCTTTTCTTGCTCAAGGTATTTGGCGCCCATCTCCTTCCGCATACGGTATACTTCGTTCGTAAGCTCTTTTACCGTTGCGTCTCCATAAATAAGGTCGCCCGGAACCCCGTTTAAAACATCCAAGAGATCGTCCTCTTTGGGCGGCTCGGAAACTTTTTCTATTTTTTTGTTGACTTTCGGCGCGGGATTAGGTATCTTATCCGTAAGAGCGGGATCGGCAAGCTCGTTTCGGACGTTCTGTCTGGGGTTTTGTTTACCATCAGACACTTGCCCGCCGCTCTTTTCCGCTATCTTTTTGCGATTTAGATGTCTTTGTACGATATTTGAAATAGTATTAGGGTCTTCGGGCAGATTCTTGGACGTGGATTCTTGGGCACTTATCCGGGATTCTGCCTGATGCCCATCTTCAACACGTATCGCATGGTCGTAATACCGCTTTCCGTTTACATCATCTCTTACAACAAAACCTACTGTACTCGGTACCCCATCAATCGTGGCTTTTGCCGCAAAAATATGGCTATCAAGCCCATCTTTTTTTGAAATAGTTTCAAGGAATACCCCGTTTTCAATTATGTCGGGGACGTGTTCAAGCAATGCAACTTTACCATCCCCCGCATTGTGCCCCAAAACACTCCGGGCACCTTTTTTGTTGAATATTATATCCCATCCCTTATCTCCGTTCGTATATTCTCCAAATACGTCTTTCTCTGTAAGCCATCCAATTGCGCGTTGTTTAAATCCCTCTCCACGCCCAAGCGATTTTACTTCCGTGCTGTTTACCTCCAGCGTCTGTAAAGCGTCGAACCTCGTGCGGATATTATTAGGTTCCGTCTCCACCCCTTCCGCCTTGTTTTCCGCTTGCTCCTTTGCTTGCGGTGCGCTTTCTTCGGGTTGGGTGGACACTTCCTCCACCTCAACATTCGACGCGCTTGGCGGCGTGTTTTCTTGCGTTTCTGGCGGGGTCTCTTCTTCCTCTCCCCAAGGGGTGTCAACATCGTCGTCCAACCATTCGAAACTGAAATCGTCGTCTAGCGGCGACGGCTCCCCCTCAAACTCGCTCCAGTCTCTCGCGTTCCCGTTCTCGTCCTTTACCCCGAACTCCGTTACCGGTCGGTCGACTACGACTTCGACGTTGTTGTGTTTGCGTAGCCAACCGCGAATGCCGTCTCTAATTTTGCTCCGACCTGCTCCGGGCTTCGGCGTAAAAACCTCTCCAGTTTCCGTGTCCCGTATCTCTTTGCCATCGATGGCGGCGCTGATGAAGGGGGCGTCCTGTTGCTTTTGCTGACTTGCCGCTTTCAGGTGTTGGTGACCGACCTTGCCTGTCCCCAGCGTGGCACCGCCAACTGATAACGCCCCCATTGCGGCGGCGGCACCTTTCGCCGCCTTCCACGCGGCGCTTCCGACGTGTTTAATCATTGACCATAAATCTTGGTCTTCCAATAACCCCTGCTTCTTCAATTCGTGAAGAGAGACGGCGACAAGCGTGCCCTCCTGAACGCCTTCTTGCGCCGTTTCAACGGCCCAATCTTTTGCCTTCGCCATGATGACGTGCGCGATCTTTTTTTGCAGGCTGTCGGCGGCCTTTTTGGTTACGCCCAGTTTTTTCAATCGACCGATCTGCAATAGCTCCGTTGCCGCATAGATCGCGCCGCCTATCGCCGCCGCCTCCTTTGCCATCATCGGATCGCCGCCCTCTTCAGCGATCTTCTCCGCCAAGCTCCCGCCGCCTTCCCGCGCCCAGAAGTCAAGGTTCTTGTACGCGCCGACCGCCGTTCCCACCAAGCCGCCGACCGCCGCCCCCGCCGGCCCGGCCGCCGCACCGCCAGCCGCCCCCGCCACCGGGCCGCTCGCGCCCCACGCCAAGCTCTCCGCAAGAGGGCCGCCCATCCTCGCGACGTCATGGGCCGTACTGCTGATAAATCCCTTGTGCGTTTCGGCGTCCGCGCCGGTAACCTGTCCCGCCCTCTTCTGTAATTCGAGGGCTTGCGCATACGCCTTGTGGTGCCCGCCCTGAACGGCATCGAAAGCCAGCTGACTTGCCGCCACGCCTATCTTGCCAAGGTCGTAGCTTTTGCCGAATCCGGATTTTGATTTTTCGATGCGGTCTAATTCTTCCGCCTTTTTACCAATGCGGTCTATTAAAAGCTGTTCTTTGACATCTTTTGCGAATTGGTCATTCCCCGGCATACCGCCGCGTTCCTTGACGGGAACTTGTATCTCGCGCCCCGTCAACGCCAAGGGATCGCTCTCCGGCGTGTAGCCGGTACGTGAATTGTACATCTGTATAAGCTCTGCGGCGCTCGCGTCCGGGTATTGGTCGTGGAGTTGCGCCATTGCGGTCTGCGGATCGGCGGCCAAAGATGTCTCCGGCGTTTCCGGTGCTGACGGCGTGGCGGTGAAGTTGAGGGTGGGCGCAACACTATCTCTTGCGGAGTACTCCGCAAGTATCTCGTCTTCCCAACTGCTGATGGACAAAGAAGGTGCGGTCGCCGCCCCGTACTCTGCAAGTATTTCGTCTTCCCAACCCATAACGCCGCTCCTTATTTTGGCACCATATCACGAACGAATTTCTTGGCCTTCTCTCCATCAAGACCGCGCGACTTCGCTATAGCAATGGCAACCTTGACACGATCACCGTCGCTGGCATCTGTCCAACCTATACCATAGCTCTTCCAAAACATATCCGATAGCCCGCTGGCCGTTAGTTTTGGGAACTTCTTGGCGTCGGCTACCATGGCAGCAATGTCCTCGCCGCTCATTTTAAGCGGATCGTCAGCGACCGGGGTCACACTAGTCGTAGTTTGTTGTGCCGGGGCCGCGCTTTGCGACGGTGTGGCGGTAGTCTTATTGGACGCGGAGGAGATGATCCCTTCTTTTGCCCACTGCCGCTCCTTTACGTCCCAATCACCGAGATTATTCTTTCGCCAAAGATTAAAATGTTCGCCGGACGTTTGGTGTTCCCGCGCTATTTGAATGGCCTTGTACTTGGTCTTCTTTTGGCGCTTACGGTTATTTATCGCCTCCTTGATCGCCGCATCGGTTATTTCGCCGTTCTCGCTGACAAGATCGTCTTTCTCCTTGAGGAGCGCTTTCAGTTCTGCCTCCTGCGCCGGAGTTCGGTTGCTCTCGCTAATCTTGTCTAAGCGACTAATATCTTTTATTATTTGGTCGTAGCGCGGCTTCTTCTGTTGGAGCTTTTTCACCTTGTCGTCTGCGGCAGTAATTGCTTTGGACGCATTTTCCACATCGGCCATAATAGTCTTGTCGTCGCTCGCCTCCCTTTTCAACGCCTCGGAACGTGCCCTGTCGCCGCTACTTGATTTTTTGGGTTCACGATATTTCGCGTCGATCTGCTTTTTCGCCTCATACTTTCCAAGCCAATCATCAGGCTTCTCCGCATTGACATATTCCATAGCCTCAATCTCTCGACGTTCTTTACGAATCCTCGCATTGTCCTCTTGCAAAGCCTTTATCGCGTCCTCCGACTTTTTTACCAGCCCGTGCCTCCCTAATCTCCTGTCAAACTCGGCTCTCTCCCTCAACGTTGATATTTGCGCGTCGTTCTCCGCCTCGCTGTTGTTGAGGCGGGACAAGTCCTTCTCTTTACTCTGATACTTCAGCTTCTCCCGTTCTTGAGGCAAGGCGAACACCGACGCGCTCGGCGCGGCGGATGAAGCGTTAGCGGTGGTAGGCATTAGTGCCGAAACTCCACTCGTCGCAGTAGAAGTCGGAGCGACAGGAGGCGCGTTGGGATGTGTAGGCGTTACCGGCGGAGCGTCGTGGAGTATAGGATCGTCAGGATCAAACGGTATTTTGGGCAGACCTTTCACCTGCTCGGCCACGTTCGCTTGGGTAAACGCATTGTCCCCGCCGCGATCGTCGCCCCACGAATTTCCAACCTTCCACAGAGTAGGATCGTGATCTTCCGGTAGCGGTGCGCCAGGATCAAAATCTCGCCACTGGTCGTCTACGGGTTGGGCGGCCTGCCTTTGAGGGACAACGTCTAACGGCGTCCTTATGTTTGCCCTCAACGCACCTTGTTCGTTCCGCATTGCCGCCGCTACCTCTTGATTCGCAATGTCCTCTCGCGATTGCGGAGGGCGGTTGGAGGTGTGGATTGCGGCCCACGCATCGGCATTTTCGTTTTGCATTTCGTTGCGTACCTGCGTATCCGCCCCGTACTGCTGTAGCGACGGCAACGCGGCGGTACGCGTCATCTGTACGCCGTCTTTGCCTGTCCGCATCTCCTTTGCCCAATCCATGCCATTCATTCCCGCCTCGGTCTGCGGTTGCCATATGTCCGCAGATGGGGTCGGTTGCTCCCCCTGCGCCGCCGCCTTTTGACTGTCCATGAGATTGTTGGCAATAGCCTTATATGCCATCGGATGAAGGCCTTTTACGAACGCGTCGACCGTCTCGTTATAATTTGTCTCGCCCGGCTTGGGCGGCCTCAAATCTGTCTCACCGCCTTGCGCTTTGCGTACCATCTCGTATGCCGCCATATTATCGGCGTCGGTCGCCGCCCGCTGATTATTCTTCGCCGTCCAGTCTTTCGACTGCTGTACCACCTCCGGCAGCTTCATTAGGCCCTGCCCAATAGTGTTACCCACCGCCGCAACGGCGTTGCCCATGGGCGATACATATTTCGACGCGCTGTAATTGCCAAAGCTCGCGTGCATATTATCCTCCACACATATAGTTAAAGTTTAATCAGTCGGCGCCTTGCTATTTCACCGGCGCGAACATCGTCCTGAAACGATCTTGTAACGCGACATTGTTCTTGAGCGCGTTGTTTATCGTTTCGAGCTTTGCCGCGTTCATTTTCATTCCCATGTCAAACGTGTCCATTTTTTTGCCCCAATCGAATTGCTCGCGAGCAAGAGCAAGGTCTTCCTTGTGAGCCTTCTCTTGGCTTGAGTTGGTCATGGCCGCGCCGCCAAGAGTAGACAAGGCGCTCACGCCTACCCCGATTCCGAACAATGCTAATGTTAGCGGATCCATCTTAATCTCCTTTCTATATATTTGTTAAATATCTATCAACTGCTAGCCTTGGGATCAGGCACCCAATTGTACCCATTCCACATATAATCCGAACCAATAGCAGTATTCATATCCGGTTCTGTTGGCCCGCCGCCATTACCGCCTGACGAAACATTGTCATTGTCGGTAGCCTTAAGTTGAAGGTCTCCATCTTTGTCTAACGCCACCTCAAGCTGTCCCGCCCTAAAGGCCTGTATTGCCGCCTTCCACGCATCAACATCACCGCCAAACCCTGCCAATGAACGTGCCGCCGTTTCTGTGTCCGACGTCGCGAGCATCATGTTCTTCGTATAATCATATACGTCCTCCGCCGTAGGCTCCCTACCAAGCACTCTCGCAAAATCCGCCCGGAGTTTCGGGTTGGATTGGAGCAAGCTACCAATTTCCAAGAGAGCGGCATTAGCGCTTCCTGAACTTATAATATCTTGCAACTTGATATTGCTTTGCAGTGCCGCCGCCACATCGTTCTGCGCTTGAGCATACGCCGTTCGCTCCTCATTGGCCTTGGCAGTATCAAGCGCAAATTGACCGGCCTCTCGCTTCATCTGCGTATCAATCTTCCCGTCCTCCCAATCCCACTTAGTCCTATCAAGATCGAACACGCTTTTGGCCCGCGTCAAGTCATCGTTCTGTAGCTGGCTCACCGCGTCCCCGTACTTCATGGCGTTTCCAATGCCGGTGTTCTTCATGTTCTGCCGCTCTACCTCTATTCCAAGGTTCGTGTCAAACCGGTTACGTAACAAATCAGACTCGACGGCATTCCCTGCGGAAGCGCCAAGCGGCGTACCGGAAAAGCCCGACGAGTGAATGGCGCTGGCCGTCTTCGCCCGCTGGTTCGCCTCCGCCCTGCCAAGCGCTTGCTGTGTTTGAAGAGCGTAGGGATCATAAGCCTTGCCGGTTATTTGGTCATAAATGTTATTGCCGGCGGCCAGTAGATTGCTCGAAGCCTTGTTGTTTAACTCGGTAAGCGACTGCGGCGCGACGTAGGGATTGGTGTCCGGGCCGGTTGGCTTTGCGGCCACGGTGTAGGACTGCGGTACGGGCATAGCGTCCTTAACCGGAAGCATCGTTGTTTGATTGACGGCCATCGGAAGCGAGTATGACTGCGGCGCTGGCGCGGCGACCTGCGTCACCGGGGCCATTCCCCCTGTTGCCTTTCTCTGGGCCACTGCGTCTTTCACGTTATTTTTAATATTATCCATAGGCTTCGCAGACGATGAGGTTGCCATGATTACTTACTCCCCTCAATGAATTTGTCAGGCGTCCCATACATAGCGATCAGCGCCTTAACATCCCCGCCGACACTCCGATCCTCGAAGTGCGGCTTGTCAGGGAACGACGCCCAGGAACCGCCCCACGTGAGACCGATGGATTCGCCGACCTTGCCGACCTTCTCGAAGAATCCGCCCGACTCGTTAAAGGCTCCTTGCCCGTCGTCGCGGCAAAAATCAAAAGCGACGCTCCAATTGTGCATACTCGACGGATACTGCACCTTCGTGACTACGTTGCCGGGCGCGGTACGGCCCTGCGCGTACAGCGCGTCCTGCTCCGCTTTCGTGCGCAACGTGTCCGTTATCTTGATCTTCAAACCGGCGGCGGCGCACTTCTCGACCAACAACTCCGCTTTGGCACGGACGACTTTGTGTAAATGCTCTAATCCTCTCATAATTATCTCCTCTCTTTACGTATTGATAATAACATTGCGAGTATTCCCGCAACGACAACTAATGCCACACCTACAGCCTCGCCAAGCGTAAGTATCATTTTCCACCCTCCACGCACGTTTTAAGTAACACTTCTAACCTCTCCGCATACTCGCACAAATCAACAACGCCCATTACCGGGTCGTGATTATACTCCGGCCTTGGCGGAACGCCCACGTTACACCGAACCGGTACCTTCACGTCACGGTATTCGATCTTTGTCACCACTTTCGGAGCGCAATGTAACCCCGTGAAAGCGGCGCATAACAGCGTCAATATTGCCAATCTTATTTTCACAGCTACTATCCCTTTCGATAGATTGTGTGACTGTCTCACGCACCTCAACGTATTTCTTTTCCGCTTGTTTGATTAAATGTTCAACGTATACGGTATCAACTCGCGCCGCCTCCACCGCCGCGTTCTGCCTCTCGATTGCTCGATCTGCGTCGCGCACACGGCTACCGCACTCCGACAGCGCCAATTCCAAACGCGCTATCTCCTCCGCCCTCCGGTACAACTCGGCGGTTATCCTGGCGTAGACAATAACGGCGACGACTAACGCCGCGATGAATAACGCCAATATTATCTTGCTAGTCGTGCTCATGTCTTTCCCTTCCCGCTTTCGTCATTTCCATCGTTATCATTATCTTCGCGATATTGATGTCAACGCTATGAATATTGTCTTCAATTTTGCATAACCTGTCGTGTATCCGGTTATCCAATGTCTTGTGCGACTCCAAGTGCGCTTCAAAATCCCCGCGCAAATCCCTTATAGCCGCGTCGAACCGGGCGGTTATCCCGTCTCTCTCCGCATCGCGTTCCGCCTTGCGGTGCGTCGTGCGCTCTATCTCCGCCTTCTCCTTCTCTTCCACGAGCTTCTTGCCGTCCCCGGCGATCTTTGCCAAGTACAGCCCGAACGCGATAAGAACGCAAACCGCGATAAGCGCGGCCAGCTGTAACTCGCTGTTCACGTGTTCTATCGCTTGCGCCGCCGCTTTTGCCGCTTCGTCCATTATAACCTTATCCCCAAAATCTCAAGCGCGTGTAGCGCCCGAAAGTTATCCTTGCACGCCCGCTCATTATCGGGGTGCTTTTGTAAATACTCCGTAGATTTACGGAGACGAATCGCCCAAAACTCCTGCAAAAACTCTTTTTGTTTTTGGTCTATCACGTTCCGGCTCCTTTCAAAGCAGTTTTAAACTGCGCGACGTCTTCGGTGGTCAAAACAATACCGAAGACCTTTACCTTGCCTGCGCCCTGCATGACTTGGTCAAGCCCCGCAAACAGCGCATCCACGTTCACGTTCTCTCGCGCCTCATCTATAATGCCAAGTTTCTGCGCAAGCGGTATATACTCGTCAAGCAAGTTGCGCTCCCCGCTCTGCGCCCCGTGCTTTACGACTCCAATGACAAACATCAGCTTCAAGTAGTCCGGGTTTAAACACCGCTCAAGCAAAGGTACCTTCGCGAAAGCGGTGTCCACAAGCCCGGCGACGTGTTGAAGCGTAGTATCGTAAAAGCTACCGAACTTCATCGTCGCCACCTCCTTACATAGGTTTCACGTCAGGAGTGGTTCCGGTCGGGGTAGCCCCGTCCGAACTGCACGTGCAACTCGCCACGGGCGTAGTAGTAACCACGTGCGACGCGGGCATAACCAACCGCCCCGGAACGTAGTGACTCCCGACAAACGCGAGAACGTCTCTGTCCTCGTGACCCCGACGCTCCTTCTCGAACGCGAGCTCCTTTTCGAGAAGCGCGATCTTCGCCTCAGTCTGTAACTTCGCGTTTTCGATACGGAGCGCCGTGTTCTCGTGCTCCAGCCCGAAACCAATCGGTGCGCCGACCGGGACGGGCATAGGGGCCGCGAAACCGACGGGGGCGGCAAAGCCGTGACACCCGCCGTACCCGCCAAAGGGCACCGGCCCACCGCCGCGGATCGCCCCGCCGATGTAACCGGCCACGTTCTGGAGAGCGCTATTCAAAAAGCCGCCGATGAGCGAAAGACCCGCACCGCCAAGAGCGACCCCGCCAAGGGTGCGCCCGACGCCGTCTACTTTACCGCCTTCGTAGTCAGCCATACAAACCTCCTTCTAAAAAAGTTTTAGGTTATTGTTTTATACTACATACAGCGCGCGCTCTACTTCTCTACGGCCTTTTTAAGTGCGGCCAACTCTTTTCGTAACTCTATCACATCCAATTTGTCATTTAGCATGAATTGCGCTCCGGCATATCCCTTTATCAACGGCGGAGCGCCTGTAAAGTTCTTCAACATCTCTTTAATCTTTTTCACGTCTTCAGACAACCGCGACAGACCCTCCTCCATCTCGTCCATTCTCTCAACGAAAGAACTCATAACTACCTCCACGTGTTTTGCAGTGTCCCGCCTTTGGCCAAGCTTTCGCGCCCCAACTGCGGACGCGGAATACATTGCATTTCTACTCCGTAGAAATTAAATGTGCCGTTACTGTTAAAAGCCTTTGTTAATTGATACTGAAAGTACTCGCCGATAAAATCAGCCTTGACCGCAAAGTCCACGTTCCGCCGCACCGTATCTGCCGAATTCGGGTACGCCGACTGGAATACGGTGTCGCTCAAAAAGTCCGTACTTTGGTGTCTACGGTTACTCGTAACCTCGACAAGGAACGGAGCGTACTTGTTGGTAAACTCGCAGTATGCGACAAACCTGAATAGCTCCGAGACGCTCCGCTCCTCCGGGCCGGGGTATATCTTACGGGATCGGAGTTCAATGGTTATAGCGAAGTCTCCGCTGATTGCGCCGCTATAGCTGTCAATAGAAACCCCGGCCCCCAAAAAATCTACAAGAAAAACGTAACCGGACACTTCACAAACAGACAGCGCCCGGCCGGCCGTTGTGATCATTAGCTGATTCAAAAGAGACGAATAAAAATGCGTAACCTCAAACGCGCCGTTATCCTCGCCCGACGATAAATACCCGAAAATCTTATTACTGCGGCTCGCCGTCTCGAAGGATAGCCACAACGTGTTACTCCAAAACGACGCCGAACACGACTCCGGCTTAATCCACCCGCTCCCCGCCTCCGGCCACAGGTCTTTGACCTTGAACTCATCAAACGGCTTGATATACCCTCCGGCGGTTATCAGCATAGGCCCGGCGCTACTTAAAAAGAATAGCGCTTCTTGCCCGGCGACTATACACTTTGTAATCGCGTTGGGATACGGACACCCAGTGTTGTCGGATATCGCCCGCCAAGGGGCGGTAATCGGGTCGCCGCCAACAACAGTATAAACTCTGTTCTGTTTAAAGATATAAAGATCGTCACCCAAAGACGCGAGGCCGGTTATCGGAATACCTTCCTCGACATCAAGATCGAGATGGTAGTCCATCGGTTTAAACCACAGCGCGTACTTACCCTTTGCTGTCTGCGCAAATCCTACATCGCCGCCGCCGTCGCCGCCGGGAACCTCCGAAAAGAACACCTTCCCGTCGTCGGAACCCATAAACAGCCTGTCCTTGAAGTATAGCATGTTACGGCCAACACCGGGCGGCATCGTATAACCGAATGAGGCCAGCTGATTCATCTCTCCAAGGTGTGCGCCTATAGATACAGTGTCTTGTACTGAAATCGAAGCGCCTACACCAACATTCGACGGGATAGGAACGTCCATCAAGAAATACTTGTCCGCGCCGGCGGCAAACTCATGTGCGCCGTCTGAATTTAAATTTCCGCTGTACCCGCCTATTAGGTTCCGCGTACGATATAAACGGATATGCGTAAACCCGTATTGCTCCAAATTAATAGGGCGCACGATCTTCATATCAACAAAAAGATTTGCGACCGGCGACACGTTTACACTTGCGGGGCGGGCGAACGCTATTCTCGAAGATACCGCCTCCGCCGTCTCCATGTCGCCCGAAACGTAATCTGTGCGGTGCTCGCCCTGATTCCCGCGCCTTACAAACGTATAGGTGTAACCAAAAAAAATCTCGCCGCGGAACGTCCCATCGTTCACGTCTTGG
>Ga0268262_10003842_pt1 | contig 15926 bp, 10 predicted proteins | sample TergutNc150P3_FD_190354 | JGI IMG/M metagenome (GOLD analysis project Ga0268262, IMG submission 190354) | Nasutitermes corniger P3 segment gut microbial community from laboratory colony in Florida, USA - Nc150 P3 (SPAdes) (version 2) | ecosystem: Host-associated > Arthropoda: Insects >... | reverse complement strand
CCTTCAAAACTTTAACCCTGTGTCGATCCGTCCCGATGTGGGCGTCCTCTGGGAGAACTGGCTTGTGATGGAACGCCTTAAAAAGCTCGCCTACTCGAAATCTGCCGCAACGCCCTACTTCTGGCGTACCTACACGCGGAGCGAGGTGGACTGGGTGGAGGCGGAAAACGGGAGTCTGCACGGATACGAATTCAAGTGGGGAGACAAGGCGCGGCCACGCTCCCTGCGCGCATGGCGGCAGGCCTATCCGCAGGCCGCCTGCACGCTCATCAACCGCGACTCATTCCTCGGTTTCGTTACGGAGGACGGAGGAATCCCACCCGTGAAACTGTGAGGTGTTTTTGTAATTGCTGTATACCGAGAAGTTTACGCCCAAGTGAAACGACTAAATCGCTCGCCGACGGCCTTATTGGAGTACGGAGGCCGGAAATTAAAATGCAGCTTTCCGGCCTGTCCGTACTTCATTGTTACTGATCATAATTAAATGTGACTATTATTTTCCCGCTTTGTTCGCCTGGGATAACCTGCAATTCCAATTTGCCAAGGATTTTGGTTCCCTTGCCGAGTTCGGTCAGGAAAGCCGTTACCGTAGGCTGGGAACCATCCCCTATCACTTCGGCTTCCGTCAGCGTGCCGTTCCATAGCACCGGCCCAAACGAATGTCTTAACGTGTAAGATCCGGGCGTGATATTATCAAAGACATACTCGTTGGTACCCTCTTTGTACATCACTCTTTCCGCCGGGCCGCCGCCAAAGCCGCCGAATTCGGCGCCTCTGCCCGCTCCGCCGCGCGACAACTCTATCTCGGCGCCCGTTCCCAGCGTTGCGCGCGTATTCTCTTTGAAAAATTCCGTCCCGCTGTCGAAAGCCTCCACTTCAAAATAATATTCCGGATCCGAATTCAAACTGTATATCGTCAGGCTGTTAGCGTCGTAAACCATATAGCTGTTGTACAGTTTACGCGGTTCTACGCCGTAGCGGACAACATAACCGTCGGCGCCTTTAACCGGTTGCCAGAGAAGAGATGCTTCGCGCCGGTCTTCGGGGTTGCGCACTACTTTTACATCGCTAACCTTGGTGAATTTTGCGGCGTCAGGATTGCCGAATATGCGCAATTCCTTGATGGCAAATTTTGCGTCTTCGTGCGTAAATACATTTTTCACCTTCACATACCTTGCTTTGGACGGCTTGGGAAGCTCTATATAATCGTGACGCAAGTCTTGCCTGTTATCACTCCTGTCAACAAGCGGCGACCAGTTGCGATTGTCGTCCGATACTTCTACGATATATGACTGGTAGCGCTCAATGGGCGCAGCCATGCCAAAGCCCATGCCAAAGTTCATGCCTGCCTGCGCAGGCGCGCCCAACCGGTCGAAATTAACCTGCAAAGCATAAATATCACACGCTTTTCCAAGGTCGACCGTCAGATATTCGCCCGGCGCGCCAGTTTCGGCGCACCAGAAAGTCATAAAGTTTTCATCAACGGCATTCTCAGGCTTGTATTTATCAAAGGTGGAAGATACCTCCACGCGCTTTTTATAGGACAAAAGCATCCATCCCGTAAAATTATCGTTTACCGCGTCTTTTTTAACGCCCGGATAATATTGCGGATAATCGCCAAAAGCCGTATTGGCGTGCATAACGCCTTGCGCATCAACCGCCGTCGGGAACAGGGCGATCTCCCCGCCGCCCCTTTCGCCGTACCATGACGGAATCATGCAGATCGTCCATAATTGACCGTTCTTGTCGTGGAACGTACTGCCGTGTCCGGCACCCGGCGCGAATCCCGTCGTTTTAAAAGTCAGCGGATTATGAAGCGAATATTCAAACGGACCCAGCGGGCTGTCCGACACGTAAACGCCATGCGAATACGACAGCAGTTCGAGGCCGATAGCCGCATATTGCAAGTAGTATTTGCCATTGTGCTTGGTTATCCACGGCCCCTCTATCCACGGATTCTCCTCGGGCAAATAGTTCCGGTGATTGAAAATGGAAAAAATGACATCCTCGGGTCTCCGGCGCTCAAATCCATGTTTCTCATAGTCGCCGAAAAACAGCACGACGGGCTTCCCTTTTTCCTTGAAAGTTTCCGGATCCAGTTCGACGCCCTTGATCGGCATGATCTGCGACCATCCGTAATACAAATATAACCGGCCGTCGTCGTCCAGATACATGTTGGCATCGCCGTAGCGGTTGCTGTCGAATGTGCCGGCTTTTTCCCATACGCCCTCTTTTGGAGACGAACTGGAATACACATCGTACGAGTTCATCGAACAAGCGTACATTTTATCGCCCTTTACGATCACCGATATGACGCCGCCCGGGAATCCCGGCGCATTAACATACGACCAGTCCCGCAAATTGCCTGAGATCCAGTATCCGCGGCTTCCGGTAACAAACAGGTAGTATTCGTCATTGTAAATGAGAACGACAGGCTCGCCGCCTCGCCGCGCCATTTCCGAACCAACCACAAGGTTTATCGGGTTGCAAAACGTCAGCGGCTTATCGGTTATCTGGACTTTAAAATCCTTCTCACGCGAACCCGCGCCGCACGAAGCCACAGTAATCAAACTTACTATTGCCAGCAAAATCAAACTGCATTTTTTCTTCATTTCAGGACGTATAATCTGCAATTTCTTCCCGGCTCCCAGTGTCACAACTTTCGATAACAGACATTATGTCGACTTTTCCGGCTCCGGAACCGCCGAAAGCGACTCCGTCACGCGCGGAAAGTGAATCCTACGCTGAAATTTTGCGGACTGTCAATTATTCAGCGCTTCCCTAAGGAATTTGCGCTATCGCGTTTCTTCCGGCTTCCAGAAGTCCGGTTGCGGTGTTCTTGCATGTCGCGGATGTCACGGCGTCTATTTCAAACGAATTAGCCTCTACAATGAGAGGTTTTACCCGCTCAATAAATGCGCCGCCGATATGGTCAGTTTCGGTGTGCGTAATATCCAGTTCCGTAATAGCACCTTTTTTCAGCGTAAGGTTAACCCTGATTTTCCCGACAAATCCGTTTCCCTGACCCGACACCTGGCCGGAAAATTTGCCGCCGCCATAGCGCGGAGTATTATCGAAATTTACACAGCCGGAAAACGTTAAGCAGATTATCGCAAACATAATTATCGCGGCCGCCGGATTTTTCTTCATTTTCATCTCCCAGAGTAATAAGCTATCAAAAAACGGATGATTACAAATGGTACTACAATCATGGGGAAGTATTTATGCTGAAACTTCAAAATCAAGTTAAAAAAGCGCTTTTATTGTCGGCGGCGGCGCTGCTGGCTTTTACAGCCTGTTCACGGCCGTCCGGAGATGGAAGCGGAAGGCGGACGCGGGTAAAAGACGGGCGGTTTATCACCTACGGCATCGGCAACAGTGTTCATACCCCCATAACGGTGGCCACCACCTTTGTCAACAACACCATTGTCGACATCAGTATCGGCGCAAACAGGGAAACGCCGCCAATCCTTGACACGGTGAAAAAGCTGATGCTTCCACGTATCGTCGGGTCGCAGTCCACCGGCGTTGACGCGATTTCGGGCGCAACCCTGAGTTCCCTGGGCGTAAGAACCGCCGTTGAAGCGGCCATAGAAGAGGCGGGCGGCAAGGCCGCCGAGTGGAGAACCGCCCCGCCCCGCAGCGACAAAAAGGTCGTCCTATCGGGTTACGATGTCATCGTGGTCGGCCTGGGCGGAAGCGGAACGACGGCCTATCTGAAAGCGGCTGAAAACGCAAACCTCAAGGTATTCGGCATTGAAGCGGCCGGGAAAACCGGAGGCACTTCGGCGCAGGCAGGCGGCCCAATGGCGGTCAATTCGAGTTTTATCAAAACCCTGTACGGTTTTTCCGGGGATTATGTAGACCGTGACGCGCTGTTGCAGCAATGGTACGCCGACATGCAGGCGGAAGTACCCGCCGCTCAACGCGCCGGACTGGAAAGGACAAGGTTTACCGCTCCAAACAACAACCGGTCATATGACCTGCCCAAAATTGGTCAATATGGAACGACTCCGCCGTACGAGGGCGGCCCAAAGTGGGAAATAATCAAGAAGCTGATTGACGAATCCGGCCAGACGGTCACATGGCTTGGGCGGGATTATCAGTTCAATTTTGAAAGACCGTCGGGGCTGTCTTTCCCCATGTTCACTCCCGTCACGAATTACGGCAGGGCGGCATGGATTCCAGGCACGGGCTATCAAAGCGACAATTTCGACATGGAGTTTATCGGCGGAACGATGTCGGCGGAATTCAACAACAGGCACAAAGCCGTGATGTTCGCCAACGCCGTTGAAAAAGCCAAGGCCCGGAACAAGGACAACGATTACATGCTTGAGCTGAGAGCCAGAAAACTTCACAGGCTCGAAGACGGCCGGATTACGGTTGAGGCCGATTACCGGAACGGCACGGCGACCTATATGATAACCGGCAAGGCGGTAATCCTGGGAACCGGCGGATATATTGGAAACAGGGACATGAAGCTGCAGTATTTCGGCGGCAACCTGAGAGAAGACGCCGTGCTGACATCAAGGGGCGACGGCATTACAATGGCCATGAGCGACATGAACGCCGCTCCTTATAACATCGATACGCCCGGCATGGTTCATGAAAGCAATATATTGAACATCGTCCGAACTCCGGTTTCCGGCGACCCCGGCAACTGGAAGCCGACGCTTACAAGCCTGCTCCTGAAGCCCGACAATATAATAGTGGGGATGAACAAGGGAAACTCAGGCGCCAATCCGTATTCCGGTTTGCCGGATCTGCGGGGCAGGCGTTTCGCGAACGAAGCGGCCGGCGGTCTTTCTATGGAGAGCGTCGCCTTTATGAACTGGAAGGCGGGCGGATTCTTCGCCGCCATTTTCGATAACGATGAAATTGCCCGCATGAAATCGGCGGGCGCGAAATTTACGGCGGCCCCGCTGTTTCATGGACAGGGAGCGCCCATAGGCGCAAATACCGCCATCGCCGACATCGACGATATTCTTGCCATGGGAGAGCGGCACGGCAACGTGGTGAGGATGGACACTCTTGAGAAACTGGCGGTGGAACTGGGAATTCCGTCGTCGGTGTTAATGGAGGAAATTACAAAATACAACGGATATGTTGACGCCGCCGCCGGTTTGCCCGGCAATAGCACAAGCGCCGATCCTGAGTACGCCAAAGCCGCGAACAGCCTGACGACCAAAGTGAAGCTGGGCTGCGCGTCCGGCTACACCGCGATTCTGGGCGCGGGATACTACTATGGCACGACCGCAGGGGTGGATGTTGACGATCAGTTGCGCGTCCTTGACGCCGACAGGCGGGTAATCCCCGGATTATACGCGGTGGGACAGGATTCCGCCGGCGTGCTATTTCACGCTCAGAAAGCCTACGTCGGTTACGGAGCGGCCGCCCAGGGCTGGGCTATCACTTCGGGACGGCTCGCGGGACAATACGCCGCCGAATACGCCGCGGGATTCCCCTCGGATTCTACCGGCCGAAGATGAAACAATAATGCAGACATCAGAGATGCTTGGTAATAGTATGGGAAATGTAGACTATCCATCATATTCGTTTCTTTATTAGCCCGGATATTTCATACCTGTTCCGCCGCTCGTACGGTGCAAAACAGGCGTAGATACGAGGCGCGCGCCGTGAAAGCGACGAAGACTATGATTTTTTCAGCCCTTCAAATTACCGCCGCATCCTCATATACTACTGAAATGCTTGACAGAAAAGTGAAAGTAAAGGAAGTTCAGGATCTCGGCGCGCGAAATTATCTTGTATCGCTCCACGCGCCGGAGCAGGCACGTCTTGTGCGTCCGGGGCAATTCATAATGATAAAGTGCGTCGAGGATACGCATGAAAGTCCGCTGCTGCGCCGCCCCTTCACAATTTTTAATATTCACCGGAACGCGCGCGGAGGACGGCCGGACGGCATGGACCTGCTTGTAAAGGACGTCGGCGCCGGTACGCGCAAACTGGTACGGGCAACGCCGGGGTTGATGCTCGATTGCATGGGTCCGCTTGGACGCGGATTTCAGGTAAATCACGAACTGCGCGCCGAAACATCAATCGCCTGTCTTGTGGCCGGCGGAGTGGGAATCGCGCCGCTTCTGCTGTTGGCCGAGAGCCTGAAGGCGCAGCGCATACGGCCCATTCTGTTTTACGGCGGCGCGGGTACGGCGGATATTGTGCTCCGTGAGCATTTCGAACGCCTCGATATTGATATCATCTATGTCACCGAAGACGGATCGCTGGGAGAACGTGGCCTCGTAACCGAACCTCTTGACCGGTATCTAGAACTGAATCCACGCAAAGACATACGTATCTATACCTGCGGACCATGGGGAATGATGAAAGCCGTCCATGACATCGCGGTTCGTCATGAACTCACGTGCGAGGTCAGCCTTGAAGCCCGCATGGGATGCGGCATGGGCGCCTGCCTCGGCTGCGTCGTCTGCTGTTGCGGCGAACGGGGCGAGAGGCAAAATCTGCGTGCCTGCATCGACGGCCCGGTCATGGACAGCCGTCGAATCGACTGGAATATCGCGCCGGTATAAGAAATAGCAATAAAATATCAGGGCATGGTCACTATTATTATATATACCGCAACAACGATGCCGCTTGAGTTGGTTGCTCTCACTATATACTCGCCCTCGCGGGACATGTTTTCCGGCATTGTCTGCCGCGCAAAGACAAACTGACCGGAATTGTTGATCCATGGCGCCGTCCCGCCCAAAGTCGGAGGCCTGCTGATGATTTCATACGTATTTTCAGACCCGTTGTAGCCTTCAAGGTATTTCGGCTCTGAATAATAGCCCCCGGCAAGTCGCCTCTGCTGTGAGTTGATTTCCACGTACTCACTACGGTTCACATACACAACGGTGAACGTACCGGCAAGTTCGCTCCCGACATGTAACTTGTACGTGATCCTGTCGCCGTGATTAAACGGCATCCCGGCATCGCTGAAATACCTGCCAGGGGTGCCTGTTTTTTCGGCAATATCCGAAAAAGGCAGTATGTTACCATCCTTCTCCGCCTCAATCGTCGGATTCGTCCCAATGGGTACATTATTAATAATGTATTCGACGCCGTATATCGTCAGGGTATTTGCATTTTCCTCAAGCGTCAAAAAGAAGTTGCCGGTTCCGTCACCCGCGAGTTTTTCGGGAGCAATGTCAATGCAATCTTCTCCGTACGGTTCAAAGCACAGGCGGACGATACCGGCAAGTCCGGGCGGACCGGTAACAGGATTACTCGCGGCAGGGTTTACCGTAATGTCGAAATCCTGCGCGTAATCGACGCCAACCGCGCTGCCGTTGGTAATAGTCGCTCTAACGGCCGCGGTTCCAGCCGCCGTGGTGTAGAGAATATTGCCGCTTATGTACGCGCCCGTGGTTCCAGTATCTTTTACGATCCAGTCAATTTTCTGATTCGTCGCGTTATAAGGAACCACCGTCCCCGTCAGCGCAAGCGGCGTTCCCGCCGTGGCTGTCGCAGGTACGCCGTCTATATTCGTTACAGCTACAAAAATTACAGATAAATTACCACCTCCCGGCATTCCCTCCCAGTCCGTATCCGATCCTAGCTGGACGGGAGCTTTGCCAAATTTGCCGGCGCCGTTTGTGCCGTTGCCCAACTGACCGTATTTATTATCTCCCCATATCCAAAGACTTCCGTTCGGCTTCAGCGCAAGCGTGTGATAACCGCCCGCGGACGCAGCTTCCCAGCCGCTTCCAACAGAGACGGGGGTTTGGCGGTTTGTGGTCGTACCGTCGCCAAGTTGCCCTACATCATTCCCCCCCCATGCCCACAGGCTTCCGTCCGATTTCAGCGCCAGCGAGTGTCTGTCCCCGGCGGATACCGTTTCCCAGTTGCTTCCTGTTATCGCGACAGGGGCGTTGCGGTTTGTGTTGGTACCGTCGCCAAGCTGGCCGTAAAAATTCCATCCCCATGACCACAGGCTTCCGTTCGATTTCAGCGCCAGCGAGTGCCAGCCGCCGGCGGATACCGACGCCCAGTTTGTAGCCGTTCCAACCTTTAGAGGAACGTTGCTGTTTTTGTTCGTACCGTCGCCAAGCTGGCCGTAGAAATTATCCCCCCATGCCCACAGGCTTCCGGCAATCCCTGATTCATTTTTAAGCGCCAGCGAGTGAGAATCGCCCGCGGATATATCCAGCCAGTTCTTTTCTGTTCCAACCCTTACAGGAGTTTTGAGAAAGTTTTTGACGCCGCTTGTACCGATTCCAAGCTGTCCAACGCTGTTCAGCCCCCATGCCCACAGGCTTCCGTCCGATTTCAGCGCCAGCGAGTGATAACCGCCCGCGGATATCGCCGCCCAATCCGTATCCGTTCCCACTCGAACAGGGGCGTTGTGCCTTGTGGTCGTATTGTCGCCAAGCTGGCCGTCGTCATTCAGCCCCCATGCCCACAGGCTTCCATCTTTTTTCAGCGCGAGCGTGTGCCCACCGCCGGCGGATACCGCCGCCCAATCCCTTTCTGCTCCTACCTGTACGGGGGCGCTTCGGAAGTCTTCCCATTCATTTGTGCCGATACCAAGCTGGCCGTAATAATTAAATCCCCATGCCCACAGGGTTCCGTCTTTTTTCAGCGCGAGCGTGTGATGACTGCCCGCGGATACCGAAGCGTTTGATTCGCCGGCCCTAACATCCACCATAAACAGCGCCAGGTTTATCGCGCCGAAAACAAGTGGCAGTATCAACACAAAGGCGAAAAGTTTATTGCTTTTCATTTTTCTTTTCCTCGGTTTTTGGGGATGTCAATGGCTGCGCCCATTTTTCTCCAAAAAACTAAGCACATTGCGTGCCAGTTTTATTTTATCCGGGGCGTCGAAAATTCGCGCCAATCATGGAGACGCTGAAAAAACGGCCGCGCCGGATGAAGCGCGCGGCGCGTAGAAATCCAAATATGTATAATGATATGTTGATGTTACAATCACCATGCGACACGGCGCGCCCCTCGCTCAAACAACTGTTCAGCGTTTCCCCAGGTGTTTTTCGTGTTTTATTCAGGACGTAGTCAGATTATAGAGCAGGGCAAAATCTGCCTATTGGCAGGCAATTTTAAGTTCATCCAAAGAATCATTTAATACTGAATTTTCCCATGGACCTTCGAGTTACATGAAGATGGGTTAGGTAGTAAAGGTAACAAATCGGTGTCGTTTCCTTTAATCCGGCACTTAAATAGTATAAATTAACTGTTCCAGATATTTCAGATTATGGTTGTTCGCGATTTGGTCAGGGTGGAGAAAACAGACATATGAGCCGCACGAAGCATGGTAAGCAGGATACGTGGAATTCATTCTATACCCATAATTTTGATTTTTCTCACGCCGCGCATGAACTGGATCGTCAAAAGCAGCTTTTATATACTGTAAACACAGCGGCGACCGTGCTGCTTTCGGAGGCGGATGAGGAAAAGTTCGAATCTTCTCTGCTGGAAAGCATGGAACTCTTGGCACGCTGCCTGGATGTCGATCGTATCAATGTCTGGCGCAATGAAACGAGAAACGGCGTCATTCACTATGTAATGCAATATGGATGGATGAACGGCGTCGGCATACAGGGAAATTACTATCATCCGGGCGATGCCGTGCCGTACAGACCGGATGACGGCAAATCCGCGAACGGACGGACGGACGATTCTGACAACGCCTCGAATGAAACTCAAAATCAAGCTCCAGACGCATTTGGTCCCGGCGGGTCGCCGCCGGAAGACGGCTCCCATGGATTAAGAATCAGCGCGTTGTTGAACGGCAAATGCTTAGACAGTTCCGTTTCAAGCCTGCCGCATGGTACGCGTGAGTGGCTGGAACACTATGGCGTAAAATCCGTTCTGATTATACCCGTGTTCACCCATGAGTCATTATGGGGATTTGTCAGGCTTGACGACTGCCACAGGGAGCGCGTCTTTACAAAAGACGAGATCGGCATCCTGCGCTCCGCAAGCCTGATGATTGTCAGCGCTGTAACCCGCAACGCGCATGCCGCCGAAATCCATGCGGCGCACGAACGCGCGAAGCTCATGCTGGACGCGACGCCCCTTGTATGTTCCCTGTGGGACAAGGACGCCAACGTTTTTGATTGCAATGAAGAAGCCGTCAAATTCTTTCAGTTGCGCGATAAAAAAGAATTTTTGGATCGTTTTTTCGATTTTTCGCCTGAATTTCAGCCCGACGGACAGTCTTCAAAAGAACAGGCACACGCCCTTATAAGGAAAGTGTTCGAGGACGGCAGATGCGTCAAGGAATGGACGCATCAACTGCTGGACGGAACGCCGCTTCCGGTTGAAGTCACGCTTGTCCGGGTAAGCTATGAAGACGACTATATAATCGCGGCGTACGTGCGCGACCTTCGCCAATATCGTCAAATGATAAAAGCGATCGAGCATAAGACCCATCTGCTTGATACGGTGAACCGCGTGGCAAATATTCTACTCAAGGCGGAAGTGGACGATTTCAGGGATGCCTTGTGGTATTGCATGAGCCTGCTGGCCGAAGCGGTGGACGCAGACCGCGTGTACATATGGGAAAACCACACAATCGAAGGCAGGCTCCACTGTACCCAAATATACGAATGGTCGGAAGGCGCCGAACCGCAGCAGGGCAACAAATTCACGACCGGCATATCGTACGGCGAAAACATCCCAACATGGGAAAAGATCCTGTCAAACGGGCATTGCGTCAACGGCCCGGTGCGCGGCATGCCTCATGAGGAACAGGCGCAGTTGCTTCCACAAGGCATATTGTCAGTCCTGGTAGTACCGGTACATTTACATAACAGTTTCTGGGGCTTCATGGGTTTTGATGATTGCCGTAAGGAACGTGTATTTTCCAAAGACGAAGAGTCCATACTGCGCTCCGCCTGCCTGCTGGTCACACACGCCTTGCTACGCAACGATATGACGCGAAGCGTTCGCACCACAGCCGCCAGGTTAAACGCGGTAATTACCAACTACCCGGGCATTATTCTGAGCGTGGACAGTAACTGCGTTATTACTCTGCTGAACGGCCTGCAGATCGGCAGGCTTGGAATAGAATCCGCCTTTGCGGAAGGGAAAACGCTCGACGCCGTTTTTACGGAAACCCGGTATTCGGAAACCATCGCGAAAATACGGGAAACCTTTACCGAAGGCGCGCAGGACTGGATTTCCGGGATCAACGGCGCGGTGTTCCACATGCACACAACCCCCATCCTTGACGAAAGCGGGCGCGCGGCCGGCGTGGTGTGCAACATCGACGATATTACCGATATTATCAGGCTTCAATCCGAACTGGAGTCGGCGCTCAGCAAGGCGCAATCGGCAAACCGCGCCAAGAGCAACTTCCTTGCCCGTATAAGCCATGAAATGCGCACTCCGCTCAACGCGATTATGGGTTTGTCGGAGCTGTCGCTTGCAAACGGCGGTCTGGACGCGGAAACCGCTTCAAATATTGAAAAGATTTACAGAGCCGGCAATACTCTCCTTGGTACGGTCGATGATCTTCTGGATGTTTCAAAAATCGAAGCGGGCAGGCTGGAACTTGCGCCGAATGAATACGGCATAACAAGCCTTCGCCGCAAGCACGGTATGCACGCGCAGCCGGCGCCCGTCAGCCTGCCTGACGCGCGAATTCTGGTGGTTGACGATATCGCCGTGAATCTGGATGTAGCCAAAGGTATGCTTAAACAGTACGGGATGCAGGTTGACTGCGTGAACGGCGGACAGCAGGCGATAGACGCCGTTCGGAACGAAAAGGTCAGGTACGACGCGATTTTCATGGACCATATGATGCCGGACATGGACGGCATCAAGGCCGCAAGAATTATCCACGAGGAAATTGGAACCGAATATGCCAGGAACGTACCCATAATCGCCCTGACGGCCAATGCCTTTCCGGGCAACAAGGAGAACTTTTTTAAAAACGGTTTCCAGGATTTTTTGAGCAAACCCATTGAAACGGCCAGCCTTGACGCGGTTATCAGGAAATGGGTGCTTGGTGAAAAAACGGAAGAATCTCCGGCCGGCCGGCACACCACGGCGTATGAACAAACGCCGCCGGACTGGATCGGCGAAAAAAACAGCGATGCTGTTTTAGACAGAAGAAGCGGAATGGATCGCCGGCAAACATCCGATAAGAAAATCGCGTGGCTGGATGTCGAAAAGGGCATGCAGCGTTTTGGCGGCAACAAGGAATCGTATATGCAAATTCTGCGCTCATTTGCGTCAAGCACGCGTTCCCTTCTTGACGCCGTAAGGGGAGTAACCGGGGACGACCTGGCTGATTACGCCATCACCGTTCACGGGATAAAAGGCTCAAGCCGCGGGATTTCCGCGGACGTTGTCGGGAACATGGCGGAAGCCCTGGAAAAAGCGGCAAAGGCCGGAAATTTCGACTTTGTGTGTGAACACAACCAGGATTTTATTAAAACAGTCTATGACTTGATTACGGATATCGACGGCGTACTCGGCAAAATGGCCGAGAAAAATCCGAAACCGAAAAAAGACAGGCCGGACATTGAAACATTGACTGAGCTTCTCGTCGCATGTAAAGAATATGATATGGACGGCGTGGACGAAGCAATGGAAAAGATAGAAAACTTTGAATACGAATCCGGCTACGAGCTTGCCGCCTGGCTCAGGACGAATGTGGATTGCATGAATTTTGCGCAAATAGAGGAAAAGCTTTTGTCTTTGGAAGACGTCGCGGAGGCGTTAAATGGAAACCGGCCGCAGTAAAATTATTATTGTTGACGACATCGTAGCCAACCTGACCGTGGGCAGGAACCTGTTGAAGGTTTACTACGAAGTCTATCCGGCGCCGTCCGTGGTCAAACTTTTCGAGATACTCGAGAACGTCATTCCCGACCTGATTCTTCTGGATATCGAAATGCCTGAAATCAACGGCTATGAAGCGATCAAAAAATTAAAGGCCGACGCCCGCTTCTCAGACATCCCGGTTATTTTTCTGACATCGAAAAGCGATGAAGGCAGCGAACTGGAAGGTTTTAACCTTGGGGCGGTGGACTATGTATCAAAGCCTTTTTCCGGCCCGCTGCTGCTGAAACGCATCGAGAACCAGCTCCTGATAGTCCGCCAGAAAAAGGATTTGCTGGCAAGACAGGCGGTGATCAAGGACTACGCCGACAACCTTGAAGTCAAGGTTCGCGAAAAAACCAGCGAGGTGCTCAACCTTCAAAACACCGTGCTCACCACGGTGGCCGACCTGGTGGAATTCCGCGACGGGTGTACCGGCGGGCATACTTCACGCACCAGGCTTTATCTTGGGGCAATGATCGGTGAGCTGACCCGAAAAAAAGTATACGAGGAAGAAGTTGCCAGATGGGACATTGATATACTCCTGTCGTCCGTACAGCTCCACGACGTGGGAAAAATCGCAATAACCGATCTCATCCTGAACAAGCCCGGCAAACTCACTTGCGAAGAATTTGAGATCATGAAAACCCATGTAACAATCGGGGTGGATGCGATAAAGCGAATAATAGGCAATACAAAAGAGCACGATTTTTTACGCCATGCCCTGTTAATCACGGGAACGCACCATGAAAAATGGGACGGTTCCGGCTATCCTATGGGGCTAAAAGGCACGAATATCCCGCTGGAAGGACGCCTTATGGCAATTGTTGACGTGTACGACGCCCTGATTTCAGAACGCCCGTACAAGAAAGCGTTCACGCACGAGGAAGCAAATAAAATCATAGAAGAAGGATCGGGAACGCATTTTGATCCCGCCCTGGTGGATGTTTACCGCGGCGTTGCGGGAGAGTTCGCCCGTATAGCGAAAGAAGTGGTGTCATAAAAACGTGAATTTAACGAATATCAACTGGGGCGCCGTCCTCATCCAATTCGCCGTACTGCTGTTTTCACTGAGCATTCATGAAGCGGCGCACGCATGGATGGCCGACCGGCGCGGAGACCACACGGCGCGCTATATGGGCAGGGTGTCGCTGAATCCCGCGGCGCATGCCGACCCGATAGGAACTATTCTGTTTCCGCTGCTGAATATGATAATGAGCCTCCCGCTTATTGGCTGGGCGAAACCGGTTCCGGTGAACCCGCTGCACCTGAAAGATCCGTCGCGGGATCAGATGTATATTTCTCTCGCCGGCCCCGGCGCGAACCTGCTGGCGGGTTTAGGCGCTTTTATTTTATTGCTTCTGTTGAAAAAGCTTGTACCCGGCGTGGGTTTACTGATTCTTAATATGGCGTACACAATGAAAATTACCGGCGGCGGGTCGATTATCACGCCGCTGGTGGGGCTTCTTTTTTTCCTGATGATTATTAACTTCATGCTGGCGATTTTCAACCTCCTGCCCGTTCCGCCCCTGGACGGGCACTGGATACTTGCGGGGCTGCTTCCTCCAGGCGCGGCCGAATCATTTCAACGTTTTGGAAGATACGGGATTTTTATTCTGTACGGCCTGATGTTTCTGGGAATCTTCCGTATCCTGCTGATTCCGGTCGGTTGGCTGCTTCAGCTTCTGTTAATCCTGTAATGATGATGGAAGAAAGCACGGATAATCCGGCGTCCCTTATTCCGCCGCCGTCCGGCGAGGAACTGACTATCCGTCTGGACGCGTTTGAAGGGCCTCTCGATCTGCTCCTTCATATGATCAAGAAGGAAGAGATCGATATCTGGAATATTCCAATCGCCCATGTTACGGAGCAGTACCTTGAGTACCTCCATATCATGAAAGATCTGAATATCAACATTGCCGGCGAATGGCTGATGATGGCGGCGACGCTGATATACATTAAATCGCGGATGCTTCTTCCTCCCGATCCGTCGGAAAATCCCGGCGACGAGATAGACGACGATCCCCGCATACAACTGGTTTACGACCTGCTTGAGCACCAGAAATTCAAGAACGCCGCGGAAATGCTCTATACGCGCGAGGAAGTGGAAAACGCCGTCTGGGCCAAGCCTCCGGCGGAAGCGCTTGAAGACGCCGACGAAGTAGTCTCGGTGACGCTCTTCGACCTGCTGCGCGCGTTCCACGAGGTTGTGCAGAGGTTTGAGGAACAACGTTCCATTGAAATCGCCCCGGAGGAAGTTACCGTCGAGCAGAAAATAGCCGACATACGGCGTCTCTTTCTGGTTCATGACAAAATTCTTTTTTCCATGTTCTTCGCGGCCGTCAGTTCAAAGCGGCATCTGATCGCCACTTTCCTGGCGCTGCTCGAACTTGTGCGTATGCGGGAAATCCGGCTGTTCCAGGAAAAAAGTTTTGAAGAAATACAGATTTCGAAAATAAGGAAAACGGACTGATATGGAAATCAGCGAAATGCGCGCCGTTATGGAAGCAATTATTTACGTCGCGGACGACCCGGTGAAAATGGAACATTTCCAGGAAGTGTTTCCGGATGAAAGCCGGGAAAACATAAAGCAGGCGCTCACGGAAATGGTTGAGGACTTCAACCGGCGCGAAGGCGGCATGCAGATTCGCGAGGTCGCCGGCGGCTGGCGCATGACGACGCGCCCGGAACATCATGAACACATCCGGGCGTACCTCAAAACACGGCCAAGCTCAAAACTGTCCCTTGCGGCGTTGGAAACGCTCGCCGTCATAGCCTACAAGCAGCCTGTAACGCAGGCGGAGATACTGGCCATACGCGGGAAAAAATCGAACAGCTCCGCCCTGCAAACCCTGCTGGAGAAAAAACTGGTTTCCATACAGGGGCGAAAACAGGTGGTTGGAAGGCCGATTCTTTACGGCACATCCAGGGAATTTCTCATTCATTTCGGACTCAACAGCCTGGCCGATCTCCCCACGCTTGAGGAGTTCGCCCAGCTGGCCGGGGAAGCGTAAGGAAATTTCGGATTGCGGATTTCGGATTGCGGATTGAACTGAATGGAGTTGCGGATTTCGGATTTTGAATTGCGGACATTGGATTTTGAATTGCGATGAATGATGTAGAAT